>Ga0310121_10000248_pt1 | contig 58410 bp, 55 predicted proteins | sample CB27_Tmax_986_MG_FD_203504 | JGI IMG/M metagenome (GOLD analysis project Ga0310121, IMG submission 203504) | Marine microbial communities from Western Arctic Ocean, Canada - CB27_Tmax_986 | ecosystem: Environmental > Aquatic > Marine > Oceanic | place: Canada: Western Arctic Ocean | collected... | reverse complement strand
TGGTATCCCCCGGTTTGCCCGCTGTCACGACCCGTCCGAAGAAATAGCGCATCCCCCGGGGAAATGGTGATGCCCGTTTCTGCCTCCCACGCTTCAATATCCTGACGGCGGACGGCCCGCCCTGGCATATCGATCAGGATGCCACGCGTCACCAGCCCGTTGTGGAGATTGACGATCCCCATCTCGGTGCAGCCGTTGTCTTTGGACGCCACGTCCTCGAAGAGACGTCCGTTATAGACCTGACCACCGTAGGCGACGTGGCACAGCGCGTCGAGGTGTGTCACGCGTCCGCCGTGATACTCGACCTCATAGCGCTCCCAGAAATATCCGTTGTCTACGTCGATATCGAACACGCTCCGCGCCGAACCGACGAGCACCGGTGGCCGGTTCGCGCTCGCCTCCTCAGGATCGTCCAGTCGCTCTATTTCGAGGGGTCGCGCCATCGAGACGACCTGACCTGTCTCGACCAGTTTCGCCGCTTCGATCCGTTTCGCTCCGGTCACGAGGTTGAGCGCCCCCAACTGGTCATCGGTACCCCATCGCCCCCAGTTCGACAACGTGGTCATCCAGGTCTCAAACTGCTCTTTCGTGACGCGGTCGTCTGGCTCGTCCTGGGTGTAAATGTTCGCGCCTGCGGTCGCGATTATGGAAACCACCAACAGGGTCCGATGAGTGTTTGTGAGCGTCATGTTTTCTCCGCTATCTTTCTCGCTCGACCCACCGCGGCCGCGCGCTCCTGGCTGGTCCGCCTTTCGCACGAGTGCGACGGACGTGGTGCATTACAATCTTTGTCGCCGACCGACGCAACTGGCGATTTACTGGACCATCGAAAGTGGTTGCCGTTCCGGGGTGCATTCGCTATAGTGCCCCTTTGCCCTCGCCGCGAGCCGAACAGCCTTCGAGCCAATCCCCTCACAGCGCGCGCAACAAGACGACACGAACAGATACATTTCGGCGCGCTGCCGGACGCCCCATCAGGAGGGTCACCATTTCTTCACGAGTATTTGTCGGCAACATCGGTTTTGAAACGTCCCAGCAGGATCTGGAGACTTTATTCTCACAAGTTGGCGAAGTGGCCGAAGTTGTCCTGCCGGTCGACCGAGCAACCGATCAACCGCGAGGATTCGCGTTTATCGAATTCAAGGAAGCCGACGCGGTCATGAACGCAATCGAGCAGCTCGACGGTGCCGAGCTCGGCGGCCGCACGTTGCGGGTCAGCGAGGCGCGCGAGCGCGCGGCCCGGCCATCATTTGGTGGCGGCGGTGGCGGGATGTCCGATGGACCCAACGATCGGCCTCGAAAGGTGTCGCGACCAAAGGGGAGCCGTCGCGGTGTGCGCGGCCGAAAGCGCGGGTTCTAATCCACCGACCTGAGGTGTCTCCAGGCCGTCACTGCTTATCACTCGTCATCAATAACCTCTCACACAACGCGCACATTTGTTGCGCCCTTTAAACCCAGCGGAGTACAGAATGCCAGTAACAGGAACAGTAAAGTGGTTCAACGACGGCAAAGGCTTTGGTTTCATCACGCGCGATGACGGCGAGAAAGATGTGTTTGTCCATCACTCGGCGATTCAAGGCAGCGGATTCAAGAGCCTCGTCGAAGGCCAACGCGTCGAGTTCGATGTAGTGCAGGGACAAAAGGGCCCAGCCGCAGAGAACGTCGTCACGGTAAGTTAACGTCATTGCCGCGCGGCTTCTTAGCCGCTGTTTCGGGCGGAACGCACACCACGCCCAGCCGCGCCGGTTGATACCTGCGACGAGAGAAGACGTCTGCAACGTGCCGACGTCTTCTCTCTCATCCGGTCGCATACCCGGGTCTGTCGTACTCGAGGGCCTCCTCGATGCACACGTTCCGTATGGCGTTGCCTGTCCTCTCGTATGGGGACGATTCTCCGACGGGGAGGTGTGCGTCTCGGCATTCCTACCAGCAGTATCAGCAAATTCTTGATCAGAAACCCCTGCAATCCGCGTCGCCCGTGACGCAACCTGTCGGGCCATGCCCATGCCGCGAATGAGAGACACGAATGTTCTCACGATCGTCCCGTGGACGCCTCAGCGATAGAGATCTGGGTCGTTTTCCTGACGACACGCTCTTTCATCGCGTAGCGCGGGCCGTGTGCCATGCCGGATGTCTGCCACGTAAGGAGCTGTATGAGACGTGGGAAATGGCTCGCCGGGTCCGTCGCTATCTTCGAGGGGGCCGGGTTGTCGATCTCGGCGCCGGACATGGCTTGCTTGCCCATATCATGTTGCTCCTTGACGACTCATCGTCGACCGCGCTCGCTGTCGACACTGTCGTCCCAGCGTCAAGCGCGAAGCTACACGACGCTCTGGTCAGAGTCTGGCCGAGACTGGCCGGGCGTATCGCCGTTATCCCGGGGACCATGGACGACCCAGAGATTCTTGACACGGACGTCGTCGTCTCGTGCCACGCGTGTGGGGCGCTCACTGACCTCGTGCTGCGGCGGGCCGTCGACGCGCGCGCACGAGTCGCGGTCTTGCCATGCTGTCACGATCTCGACGCCGCTGATACGGGCCGTCTTTCGGGCTGGGTAGACGGCCCTCTCGCCATAGACATCATGCGGGCCAGGCGTCTCGCCGACGAAGGCTATCGCATCCGAACCCAAGTCATACCCGCCGACATCACGTCACGGAACCGTCTATTACTCGGTGAGCCCGTCAGCGCGGGCTGCGGTCGGCAGTCCCTGACACGTTCCGAGTGACCAACCGGTCGAGACTATGCTCAGGTTGTGACCGCGCTCAGTCGCGGTTCTGGGAGGTCAGCACCTCCGGCGGGCGGAAAGGGACATAGCGAACGAGACGTCGTCGACTGACCTCGCCGGCGTAGATGGTGCCGTCAAAATCCACACCCAGAAACTCGATACCCGCCCCGACATCCTCATCGTGTTGGGGGATGAAGTGGGTCACCCACGCCTGCTCTGTCTTGAGGTCACCGATCCGGATTCCTTTTTCCCATCCCAAGTTGCTTCGCCAGTTGTCCGGGGGGCCGGTCCGCACCATCCCCGAGAGGCCGTCGCCGGCGTAGAGAATGTCGTTGCCGTCGATAAACAGACCGCTTGGTTTTCCGTAGTGCGTCCAGATGAACAACAGGGTTCCGTCTTCGTCGAACACCTGGATGCGGCTATTGCCCCGGTCCGCGACATAGACACGCCCCCGAGAGTCCATCTTGATATCGTGCGGGTCGCTAAAGCTGCCTGCGTCTTTGCCCTCTGATCCGACCCCGCCGCCGACCTCCAACAGAAACGTTCCCTCGCCCGAAAACTTGACGATACGGTTGTTTCCGCCGCGGTGTCCATCAGAGACCCAGATGTCTCCGTTTGGCGCAACGACCACGCCCGACGGGCCGTTGAAGTGATCGTGGTCATCCCCCCACACCGCGGCCTCACCGAGTCGCATGACGACGTCGCCTTGCTTTGTGAGCTTGAGCACTTGATGACCGATGCCCAGACTTTCGCCAAGAGTGGCTCGACTGTCGCCGTGCGAGCCGCCTTCCGTAACCCACAGGAATCCTTCGTGGTCCAAGAAGAACCCGTGGGGAAACGCGAACAGTCCGGCGCCGAAGCTGTCGACAAGGTTGCCCTCGAGGTCAAACTTCATGATGGGGTTCAGATCGGTCCCCGCGCACTCGTTGGCCCCGCAGCGATCGAGTATCCAGAGGTGTTGCCCGTCGGGGTCGGGAAAGACCCCACTCACCGTGCCCATCGCGCGCCCGTCCGGGAGCTGTTCCCAACCAAACGTAGCCCGGTAGGGATTGGTGGTTGACGATTGCGCGGAGAGGTCGCCCGTGAGGCCGAGCCACTCGGGGCCGGTCCCGGCGCATACTCCCAGTGCGATGGCGGTGACGATTGTGAGGCGAGAGATCTTCATGGTTCGGTCATCCTACCAGCCGTGTCGGTCCAACGGAAGACGACTGCGGGCGGCGGCGTCGGTGGACGAGTCGTCCCACGCGACAATCCACTAGCCACTCTTAGCTCCACGCACTCACTCTCAGGGTAAACCCGCAGCCCAAGGACAACGGCGGTCGACATGATAATTTGTGAAAACATACTAATTTCATGTCGACGACTATGGTGCAGCTTCACAACGTACCAACTAAATTGCGTCGGCGCTTGAAGGCGCGCGCAGCGCTTGAGGGAATGTCGATGTCCGACGGATCCGCATAGCCCACGCGCTTGGCCGCCTTGGCGAACCCGACGATATTGGCGACGATCGCCTCAGTCGGCCCCGTGGGAACCCAACCTGATGGATTGCGCGCGGCGCGATCGACCAGCACGTTGACCAGTCGCGCGTGGATCGACGCATCCATCCACGGAATGATGTCGCGGATGAGTGCCCGTAGTTCTTCCGCATCCATATCCATGGCTTCGAGCGCGGCCTCGGTCGCCGACGCGTCCGGTGTCGGCGTGTGAACAGAGCGGCGAGGGCCCCAAGTGATGACCGAGCACCTTGGTGACAAAGCGGTCTCCCCGGGGCTCCTGAGCTACGAGGTCGTGGATCCGCCGGTGCGTCCCCTCGACACAATCGGCGTTCTCGGCCGCTTTCATGGTGTTGCGAGTACGCGTTCAGGACATCGAGCCCGGTGATGTCATAGCCGTGGCCCTCCACCAGCCAGTGCAGAGCCGCCATACCCGCTTCGAGGGCGAACTCCGGTCTCGTGTCCTCGAAGTCGCGAGCGGCCCGGGTAAGTGTCTGCGGCGAGCACGGGGTTTGCCTCGCGAGGGCGATCGCTTCGTCGAACAGCTTCGCGTTCTTGGCGGCGGCGAACCACTTGCCCTCCTCGCCAGGGGTCTCCGTGACCAGGTTGGCGAGGACCTCGGCGGAGGACTTGTGCGGGTACTTCTTCTTCACTGCGCGAAACCATGCGGTATACGTGCCGCTCTGGTTCGCTAGCAGCCCATATCGTTCGTATGCCTCGTCCAGAAGCCCGATGACAGGAGGATCTCCTCGCACGCACGAGCGATCGCGATGGGGCTATCGTTGAGCGCCCGGCCTTGCTCGGCGTATCGGATAGCCTCCGCCTTCCTCCCGAGCGCGGCCAGCGCCCTTACTCCGTATTGACGGTCGTGCCACATCTGGTATGGAGCCATCTCGAGTAACTCGAGGACGTCGTTGTAGCGCTCGGCGGCGACGAGAGCGCTCAGGCAGTGGGTCGTGCCCTTGAAGAAGCCCTGCTGGTCGGGGTCTGGGCTCCAGGCCATTCTGCACGTGCCGATGAGCTGATCGGCCCAGCGCGACGCCGTATCCTTCGACCCACACAACTCGCCCCAGTAATCGCCGAGCCGCTCGATATACGGAATCTCGTCCTCTTGACAGGCTCTCCAGAGTCCGTCGAGCCAGGCATCGCGCGTCTCTTGCGGAACGGACGCCACCGCGACGATCGAGACACGCGCCACTATCGCGCGATCGACCGCGGCGCCAATGCCCCGGAAGAGCCGTCGACCTGCTCCAGCGCTGGGGATAGCTTCTCCAAGAACAGCACCGCGCCGTCGGCCGCCAGTACCTCGTCTTTGCGCGCGACCTTTTTGATCTCGGAAACCGCGTCCTTGATTGCTGGTTGCGACTTCCAGCCAAAGGCCTGCCGGGGAAAGCGGGCGCGGAACTCCCACTTGTGAGTCCTGGGCGTCACCATCGTCGGCTCAGTCGAGCAGGGTCACCTTATACTCACCGCCTCGTTGGCCCGGCGGTCATACGCGAGAAGGGACTCGATCTCGACCGGTTCGTCTCCGACAATGGTGTTACAGGTCGAGAAGGCGCGCGATGCCAACGCCGAGCCGGTCGGACATCTGTCTCGGCGCGTGGGACTACGTCTTCAACGTTGTGATCAGCAATGTTCCAACGGCTGGGTCTCACCGCCCCCGATCGTCCGAATCGGGCCGCCGCCAGCGGCGTCCTCGGCGACGGGTGTTGTCGAAGATCTCCATCTGCTCTGGGCTGAGGACGGCAGAGATATCGTCGCGAAGACGCGTTCGCTCGGACTCAAAGCGTTGACGCATGTCTCGGTTGAACTTCCGAAATCGGTCTTCGCGGTCAGCGAACAATGCGGTGAGCTGCTCGTGCTGCTCGTCGGTAAAGCTGGGGTCTTCGCGCAGTCGATCCAGTATTCGTTCAGAGACAAAGGCGCCTCGCCCACCCGGGCCGCCAGGCCGTGGTGGGCGACGAAAACGATCCCGGCTCGCCTCGGCGCCCATCGGTCCGCCCGTCCACGGACCCATCCATGGACTCATCCAAGGACCCAGTCCCGGACTCAGTCTTGGACCCAGGGCCATTCCAACCGAGAGCCCACACACAAAGACCAGCACAATGAAGAGGGCCACCCAGAGTCGAGTCCGTCCGTCGCTCATCACTCTCCTCCTTCAATAAGCGGCGCATCGGGTTCAACACTCAAGATGGTATCCAGTAATTCGTGGCTGGTCACATCATCGCGCGCCCAGACGGTGAAGGCTGGCTGCCGCGTCGCATCCTCGTCGCCAAACGCCCACGCCGCGGTAAGCTCCGGCAACCCAACATCGAGCTGGGAGTCAGCGTCGTTCCCAGCCGTCGCAAGCGCGAAAATCAGAAGACCGGCGGCGAGGGGCGCGAGGCGGTAGGACCAGACTTGCCAGCGCACGACGTCAATCCATCGAGTGCCGATGTCTCGCGGCGAGGCAATCGCGGGGTCGGTCCCAACGTCCATCGACGATCTGACCCGCTCGACAAAGCCCGCCGGGACGGGCGCGTCGTCCCGGCAGGCCAGAAGTCTGCTGACGAGTTGTTGGTCGTCGAGGGCTTGCCGGCACGCGGCGCATGTCGAGAGATGGGTCGAAAGTGTGTCGCGGTCGACTCTCGGGATCTCGTCCCAGCGGTCTTCCCCCGCCAACACCAGCATCGGCACCCACGCATCACAATTCATAACGTTACCTTCCCAAGACGGGGCGGCGCCCCCGCCACCCGCGGCGAACGTTCTTCGCGACGTTCGTGACGGCGCACAACGAGATCGGCGAGAAGCGGTCGCAATCGTCGTCGTGCCCGAAAGATCCTGGACATGACCGTTCCGATTGGCACTTCCAGAACTGCGGCGATCTCTTGATACTCCAAGCCTTCGACGTCGTGCAGGACCAAGGGCAGGCGTAGATCTCGCGACAAGGTCGACAACGCCTTGACGAGGGCCTGCCGGCGCATGGCCGTGTCTTCGACGTTTGGCGCCCGGCTCGCGACGAGTGATTCCGGGATGTCATCGGCCTCCACCCTTCGTTCCCAGACCGGCGCTTGGCGAGCGCGTCGGCTGAAGTGCGTCCGACCGACGTTGGTCGCGATTTGATACAACCAGTTCTTGAACGAACTCTCGCCTCGAAACCGACTCAAACTCCGGAACGCCCGAGCAAACGTTTCCTGGGCGAGGTCTTCCGCGTCGCTGTCGTTGGCGGTCAAGGTTCGCGCGAAGTTGAAGATTCGCACTTGATAGCGGCGTATCAACGCATCGATGGCGTCGTCATCGCCGGCCTGCGCTGCCTCGACACTCGCCCGATCCACGTCCACTCGGTCGCTCCGGTTTCCTATCGCAGAAGTTTACCTCTGACGCCGCTCTTCCCGGCCGTTCCGACGCCACTCTCGGCGTCGTTCCTGCCGGCGCTCTCGGAAGCGTTCCTTGGCCTCCGCCGGTAGTTCAGTGAGCTGGGTTCGTTGATCGGGGGTCAGAATACTCAGGATCGCCGCGTACGTATGCGCGCGCTGCACCGCAGCCTCGGACTCCAAGATGGCCAGCTCAGCGGCCAGTGCCCGAATAACGGGCTCGTTGACGCCATCCGTCATCACGGCTTCGTTGAGGGCCCGCATGGCGGCTCGGAGGTGCTCATTGAGTGACTCCTGCGCCGACCGATTTTGTTGGCGGATGTCGCGAATGCCCTGTCGCTGGACCTCGGAGAGGTCGAGGTCTCGCATTCCCGGAAACCCACCGCGCATGTCCCGCCCGCCCCTGGACGGCGGTTGGGCAAAGAGTTGGGTCGAGAGGGCCGCTGCGGACAGCAGGCCAACTGCCACCCCAAACATCATGCGCCGCCGAGTGTTCGTATTTCGCATCACTGTCTCCTCGCTAAGTATCGCAAGCATGGCAAGCATCGCGTCATGTGTTGGTAGAGACCGCGGGCATCCATCGAATATTCCCTGTGGCCTCCCGGGACATCCAAGCGCGCTGATGGAACGCGTCGTGCTGAGCCGCGGCCGTATCTGCCGCGTCGGCGTCATCAACGAGGCACTGGCCGACGCGATGTCCGGTCGTCTGTCTCGACGTATCCCGCCCGACCCGACCGGTGACGATATCGAGCAGCTTGCCGAGCGCTTCAACCTGATGCTCGACGAGTTCGAACGGCTGCTTGACGGCGTACGCCGAGTGTCGGACAACATCGCGCATGATCTGCGGACCCCGCTTGCGAGGTTGAGGGCTCGACTGGAACAGCTCCGTCAGCCCCAGACCGATGTGAGGCCCGTCAAGAAATCGCCGAGGCCGCGGTGGGTGACGCGGAAGGGTTGCTCAGCACCTTCAATGCGTTACTACGCATTGCGCGAATCGAATCCGGTGGCCGACGACAGGAGTTCGCGCCCTTCAGTGTGACCGTCGCGGTCGACGACGTCGTCGAGCTCTACGGGCCGCTCCTCGAAGAGGCCGGTCTTCGCCTGGAGATGTCTAGCGAACCGGACCTCGAGCTGACCGGGGACCGAGACCTGGTGTTTCAGGCTGTGGCCGAGCTCCATCAGGCGACGCTGACGCTGGAGGACAATTCGCCTGGTCTCCGGGTGGTTCTACGGTTTCCGACGGCAGGACCTCGACCGAACGCGGGTCCTTGAACAGCGCTGCTGTCCATGCCCTGATCAGGCGTGACGACTCAATGCCTCGCGTCCGTCCGGGTGCTTCTCTTAGGAGCCTCGCGGTCTCGATCCGTCAACCCGGTTCAAAGAGCCACCGCGTCGGTCCTCCCGCTTCAGAGCACCTCGAGCTCGGCTCCAGCGGTAAGCAGCCCGCGCTCGGTGGCGAGTCTCGACACCGAGCGCAGCGCCTCGCGACCAGTGGCGCCCAGGTCGAGCGTCCATTCGTTCACATAGAGCTCGACGTGTTTCCACAGGACCTCGTCTGACTCTTCCTGCGCGTGGGTCCGCATCGAGGCGAGACAGGCGTCACGGTGCTCGAGCCCCCAGACGAGCGACGCGCGTATCGCTTCTTGGACGCGACGGAGCACCTCCTCCCCCAGTGCTTTCTGACCGGCAATACCGCCGAGGGGTAGGGGAGTGGAGGTGGCGCTTTCCCATGTTTCGCCAAGGTCCTCGACCCGGTCGAGCCCGCGCTCGCGCCAGACAAACCGTGCTTCGTGAATACACACACCCAAGTCGGCACGCCCCTGCTCGAGGGCGGGGATGATCTCGGAAAAGACGGTTTGCTCGAGACGTACTTTTTCGGGATGGAAGAGCCGCCACAGGAGGGTCGCGGTGGTCCAACGTCCCGGACACAGCACAAGAGGACTGGGGCGGTCGGGGTCTTCGTGAGGAGCGGGTGAAGGTCGACTCGGCGATCCAAGGACCAGCGGACCTACTCCAAAGCCAAGAGCGGACCCGCTCGGGAGCATTACCCAACTCGAGCCGTGCGCGGCGGCGGCATAGCAGCTCACTTTTGCGACGTCGTAGGTCCCTTTGATCATCTGTTCGTTGAGCTCCTGGACATCGAGGTAATCGATCTCGAAGTTCAGCCCGTGGAGGGAGACCTCCTTCGCGGCCAGGGCGTGGAACGTAAACGTGTCATTGGGGCAGGTGGAAATGCCCAACCGAATCTTCATGAACCCGCGTCCTCCGTCGGTGACTTCTGTCCCCCCGGTTGGGTCCCTAAGAGTGCTGCCACTACCAACCGTCGTGCGTTCTCCAGCGCTGACTCGATCTCCCAATGGTTCCGGTCGCGATCACCTGCGATGTTCGAGATGCCTCGGACGACGGAGACCGGGACCTGGTGGAGCGCGCCGGCCAACGCCACACCAAATCCTTCCATGTCCTCGGCCGCTGCATTTGGAAAGGATGTCCGCCGCCGACTGGCCTCCGCCATCGAGCCTGACGCCGCACAGACGGTCACGAGAAGGCGGCTGGCCGTTGTGTGGTCGGTCGGCACAAGTGGTTCGAGACGGAGGCGCTCATACACCGCGCCGTCGCACGTGTCCGGTGACCCCGGCCACTGCGCAAACCCTAGCGCGGCAGCCCCCCGAAAGAGGTCCCCTTGTCCCGCGCCGACGCCCTCGCTCGCGACCTCATCAAACGTGACGGCGGTGCCGACCGGGGGGCGTCGACCATCATAGGAGCCCGCGATTCCAACCAGAATTATTCGCCGAACCGGAATTCGATTTAAGAGCTGAGCGGTTCGTGCCGCGGCGGCGATGGGCCCGAATCCGCAGATCTCGGTAAGGACGACCTCGCGAGGCAATCGGCCCCCGCGTTGAAAGCTCTTTCGCTCGACTTCGGTGGGGAAGAGGAGGAGGTCAGTCCGAACGTCAGTCGCGTCGCTCACGGATGGCATCAGTCTGGGCACTCGTTCCACTAGTGTACCGCCGTCGAGATAGCATCGATTGTCGCGCCCGCTGCACACTCAGACGTTGCGCTGCCGCTCCTCGACATACTGCCCGTATTCCTCGTCCCGGCGGCTTGCGCCTGGGCGCACTGCTAGCACGACAATCGATGCTATCTGGACGGCGATGCACTAGAGATATACTCAGCCCCGCTGATATGTTGCGGGTCTTGCGTCATGCCGGGCCTGGGCCGAAGGACTGGATGAAAATGGTCGGCCGATTCGGCGGCCAAACATGCTCCCGAGTCAAGAGGGCACGTTTGTCGCGCCCATCGCCGGGGGCGCGACAAACTGGTGGTCACCCGCCTATAGCCCGCGCACCGGTCTGCTCTATGTCAACGCCTTCGACGGTGAAGCGCTTTTTTTTATTCGCGACCAGGAGTATGTCGAATGCGACAGCTTTACAGGTGGCGGAACCCAGACTCCGCTCCCCATCGATCACTACGCGAGCGCGATTCGGGCACTCGATCCAACGACCGGTGACCTCGCTGGGAGTTTCCCATCACTCCCCGTTCACGCGCCGGAGTGTCGGCCACCGCCGGGGACGTGGTCTTTAGTGCCGACGTCGACGCCTATTTCTACGCGCTTGATGCGGTGACGGGGGAGTCCCTCTGGCATATCGCGCTGGGTGGTCCGGTGCACGCCTCGCCGATGACGTTTGCCGTGAACGGTCAGCAATACGTGACGATGACCATTGGCAACGTGGTCTACACGTTCGGCCTGGATCAATAGCGCCGCTCGGAATATGAGTGCGGGTTCGGAATGACGCGACCGTGAACAGCCACGATTCCATCCCGCGTTCAGCTCGGCGCGACCTTAGCCGTCACGGATTCCAAGAGCTCCACTGGCACGTAGAACTTCGCGTATCGCCGCCCATCGGTATAGCGCACGCCCTTGGGATTCCGGACCAGTACCGTCGCACGCTTTGTGACTCGGTTGACGACGCCGGTGTGTTGGGTGCCGTTCGCGACAAAACGGACTGTCGCGCCGGGTTTGATACCAAACTTCGCGAGGGCGCGTTCGCGGGGTGTGATCAGGGCATGCGTGTGCCCGCGATGACCAAAGAACCGCCACGCGATCGATTGGAATCGGTCCGCCGAGCAGCTCGACGACTGCCAGAGCAGCATTTCAATCAGGTGAACCAGCTCATGCTCCGTGATGAGCTGAAGTGCTTCCAGGCGGTCAGTGCATTCCACTCCGGCGACTGTAATTGGGCGATGATCCTCGCCGCCAAAGCATTGAAAGAGCAGCGTGGTCGACACACTAATTTCGAAGGACCGCCGCCGTGACCGATTCTTCAAGCCGTATGACGCGGTTTGTCCACCGGACGATGTCATGTGTTTCGAGAGACGAAAACGCAGTGGTGCCGTGCCCAGCGCGGTCCTGATGTTTTCGTCAAAAACATCGCGGTCATAGCGGTGAAAGAGGCGGGCCACGTCGGACACATGGATCGACGTGAAGTTGCCGGTGCCAAGACCGGGCGATTCCTGGAGTGACGCGTCGTGAATCAACCGACGGGTGCGTGCGCACGACTCGACCGCGTGCTGTCGTCCGTCGACAAGATCGTGAAGGTTCGGTGTCATTCCGGGTTGAGGGGTTGGGCTGTGACAGTTCACTCCGCGCCGTTGCACGGCTGCGCGTAAATCTATCATCGGCCGTCGCGTTGGACGTCGAGAGTCCGTCGCTGGCCGTGAGCCCGGCGGCATCGCCTGGGCATTCCCACCGGTTTGCGATAGATTTGCCAACACTTCTCGGAGGAATTCATGCGTCACTTGCACTCTGTGCGACATCTTTTCCTGATCGTGTTGTCTATTGCGTTCATGTTGGCGGGGACAAGCGCTTTTGCGCAGAACCGTCAAGGAGCGTCCCCGCTGCGTGGGGTGCGAGCGACACCACCGCCTACCGGTCCGGTGGTTCTCGAGACCGCGGAACAGCCGCGTATTCGCGTCGTTCCGGTCGTGACTGGCCTGAACCATCCGTGGGGTATGGCCTTCCGACGTAATGGCGACATCCTGATCACCGAGCGCGACAAAGGCACGCTCCGAGTGGTCCGTGATGGCGAGCTGGTCGACCGGAATATACCCGGTGTGCCAGAGGTGTTTACGGGAACGCGGCTCGCCGGTCTGATGGACGTGGCCGTCCACCCCGAAGATGACGCGATTGTCTACCTCACGTATTCAAAGGCCGAGGAACGCGACGGTCGAGTCGGGGCGACGGTCGCATTGGCCCGCGGACGACTGGACGCGGGCGCGCTGACCGAGGTGCGCGATGTTTTTGTCGCCGATGGTTGGGGCGGCGGTATCGCGGCCTCACGGCTGGTGTGGGCCCCGGATGGGACGCTCTTTATGAGTGTTGGCGGCGCATTTCAGTTTGCCGATACCGGGCAATACGCGCAGGATCCGAGCACGCACTTTGGCAAGTTGCTCCGTCTCGATGATGATGGCACCGCCGCCGCTGACAACCCCTTTGTGAACGACCCGGACTACCTCCCCGAGATCTATTCGGTTGGTCATCGGAATCAACTTGGCTTGGCGTTTCACCCCGAGACGAGCGAGCTCTGGGCGACTGAGAATGCTCCCCAGGGTGGTGACGAGGCCAATATCGTGCGACCGGGTGAGAACTACGGGTGGCCGCTGGCCTCCTACAGCCGCGAGTACTCGGGCGTTCCGGTGTCCGACACCCCCTGGTCGCCGGAGTTCCAGGGACCCGAAGTGATGTGGTGGCCGTCCATCGCCCCGTCCGGGCTGACGTTTTATACCGGCGAGCACTTTCCAGCCTGGCGGGGAAATCTCTTTGTCGGTTCCATGATGGTCGGGAGAATGCAGCATACGGGGCACCTCGAGCGAATCGTCTTCAACCGGCAGGGCCAAGAGATTCGTCGCGAATGGCTGCTTACAGAGCTGAAGCAGCGAGTGCGGGACGTGCAACAAGGGCCGGACGGTTATCTCTACGTGCTGACCGAGGAGGACAACTCGGTCCTCTTCCGGATCGAACCGGCTCGGGCCGTGACGGAAGTGCCCGGCAATATCCTGACGATCGACCGGGTGAGCGACCCCCGTGTGCTACCGCTGTTGCCGACCGACATGAACGATGACGCCCGCGCGGTTGTCGACCGATACGCCACTCCCCGGACGTCGCAGAACGCACTACATACGCTGGCGCGCAATCCCGCGCTGGCAGACCGGGTGTTTCCGCTTGCGAACTACCTGGCCAACAATTCGACACTGTCTCCGCGTCATCGCACGCTGTTAATCCTTCGCACGGCCTGGTTGACGCAAAATGACAACCTCTGGGCGACGCACGCCAGTCGTGCGGCGGAGGCCGGGTTGAGCGACGACGAGGTGAGGCGGGTCGCGGCTGGGCCGGGTGACGAGTGGAGCGATTTCGAGGATGTTCTGGTCGGTCTCGCGGACCAGCTCTTTCGCAACTCATCCATCACTGACCTGACGTGGGATCTCTTGTCCGAGGCCTACAGTCTCGAGAACATGGTCGACGCGGTTGTAACCGTTGCCGACATCACGACGCAGTCAATTCTTTTTAACGCGCTCGGGATTCAGCCGGATGAGTCCTCGGCCGCTCGTCTCCCGACCCAGACCGTTGGCTATCGCGTAGTCGTCCCCGACCGAGAGGCCGCGCTGACGACGCCGCGTGTCGAGCCGGCAGAGGGAGACGGGTTACGCGTCAGCCGGACGCTCGGTCGTCACGCCGCGGTCGCCGAGCAGTGGTATGCCAACCCGCGATACATCCTTGACCCGGAGGCCTCGCGCTTGACTCCGCATGACCGCGAGCTCCTCATCCTCCGCACGGGGTGGAACGCACAGTCCGTCTACGAGTGGGCGAAGCATGTTGGGAGCGTCGGACGTGCCCGGGACCATGGTCTTGACCCGGTCATGATCGCGCAGGGCGCGGATGCCGAAGGATGGACCGAGCGGGACTTGGCGCTTATCGACGCGGCCAATGAGATGTATCGTGACACGACCATCTCTGACGCGACCTGGGAGACACTCTCCGAGTGGTATGACCCGCATCAGATGATGAGTATCGCCTGGACTGTCGCGAGGTATCGACGCGTATCGATGACTCTCAATGCTTTGGGTGTGCAGCCTCTCTCCGACGACGAGGGCTTCCCGATCCTTGAAGGCTACTAGAGCGAGCCGACAATCCGAGAGTGTCCGGGGCGGGTCTGGGCCGCTGCGAGGCGCGGCGGTCTGGACCGCCGACGAGCTCCGGGCTCGGCCCGAGTGGAGTCACCGACTGGACACGGGCGAGCAGGCTGAGCTTCGGTCGCTCGCGGAGCTGGTCGACGGAGATGACGCCGCGCCCGTCGTCGGTGGCCGTGGGCTCGACGCGCTGTCCGGCCGAGACCTTCCTCTCCCGACCCTGGCGCGACGCCTCGCCGTCATACGAGAACAGCTCGAGCACGGCACTGGCGCGATTCGTCTGCGTGGGTTTCCGGTCGACGGCTTGAGTGAGAATCAAGCCCTGGTCTTGTATTGGGCTTTATCGGTGCATCTGGGGACGCCAGTCTCGCAGAGTGCAAGCGGTCTACGAATATTTAGTGTCCGCGACGCGGGGTTTGGGCAGGCCGATCCGCGCGCGCGCGGTCCAAATACGAGCAAGCCGTTGAGCTTTCACACCGACCGCTCCGACGTTGTCGGGTTTCTGTGTCTGCGTCAGGCGCGGGAGGGAGGCGAGAACGAGATCGTCAGTTCGATGACGCTCTACAACGAGATTCTCGCGTCTCGGCCCGACCTATGCGACACGCTGCGTGAACCGTTTTACTACCTGCGCCACACCGTCGACACGGCGAATGACCGGCCGTGGTGTCGGCAGCCCGTCTTCTCGTTTCGGGACGAATTTTTTGCATGCTGTCTGCTGCGTGTTCTTATCGAGCGGGCGCACAAGCATCCCGACCTACCTGATTTGACACCGCGTCAGATCGAAGCGTTGGACACGGTTGAATCCATCGCGACCAGTGACGTCCGCCGCGTGCGCTTCCGTCAAGAGCCTGGCGATATTATTTGGCTGAACAACTGGGTGGTGTTGCACAAGCGACAGTCGTTTCGGGATTGGCCCGAGCCCGAGCGTCGCCGCCACATCCTGCGCGTCTGGTTGTCCATGCCCAACAGTCGCCCGATTGCCCCGGTCTTTCTCGACAACTACGGAGCCGTCGACGCGGGTGCGATCCGAGGCGGTATGCGTAGGGCGAGTCGAGATGTTTCCTAGCATCCCGTGGTGAAAGTCCCGCTGCATTCGACCGTATTCTCCCTCTTCTCGCCTTGGTTGGCCGGCCTAGCGACGCTCTCGGTGCCAAGCGGGACTTTCACCACGGGCTGCTAAAAGAAGCGCAACGAGTAGCCCACTCGCACACCGCGGCCGATCTCTGGTGCGAGGTCTTTGATAAACGACGTGTGGTTTCGATACAGCTCGTTCTTTAGATTGAACGCGGACAGGCTCAAGACATGCGCCATGTGTTGCCGGGGCCAGACATATGACGCTCTGATGTTGAGCACTGTATAGCCCTTGGTCTCCGTCTCACTACGAAAGACGCGCTGCTGGTTTGCCGCAAAGAGCAGCTCTGGCGTCACGGTGAAGCCGCGATACGGGACATCGATGCTCAGCGACCCTCGCCACGGGGGGATCCGCGGCAATGGCTCGTTCGTCGTCGTGAGGTCGGCTTCGACCAGTCCGAGTCCTACGCTGGCCCACACTTGGGACCCGAGGCGGACGCTTCCCTGGGCATCGAACCCGACAAACCGTCCGTCTCCCTGCCGAAAGTTTGCCACCCGCAACCGATCGACGACCTCGTTCTGGATATCCAAGAACACGAAGTTGTCGATGTCGTAGACGTAGACGTTTGTATGACCTCGTAAGTGCTCCGACTGATGCCGCAGGCTGATGTCGAGTCCGCGAGTCGTCTCGGTGGCCAGATCTGGGTTGCCGATCTCGAAGACCAGGTTTCCGACATGCGGTCCAAAGTTGTAGAGCTCTTCCAAGGCCGGTGCGCGTTGTGACCGGCTGAGGTTGACGACAAAGGCGTTATCGCCCGTCAGCTCTGTCCGAAATCCCACTGAGGCCGACGCACCGGTAAAGGCTCGGTCTCGCGCGAGCGGTGGTTCCAGGCCGTCTCGTCCCATCGTGGGGACCGCATCGACCGTGTAGCGATTGTCTTCGAGACGACCGCCAAACTGCAGACGATAGCGTCCGAGGCTCAGCTCTTCGTAGGCGAACACCGCGAACGCGGTCTGTGTCGTCGGGGGGGCGAGCGCTTCCTCCCCGGTCGCCGTATAGCGCCGGTGCTGTGTCCATACGCCAAATCGGCCAGACAGACTCTCTGTTTGACGTTGGTTCATATCGGCACGGAAGACATATGTCCGATTGTCAAACGAGGTCCCAATATGCTCGGTCCCGGAGTCGACCTCGAGCTCTTGGTGGTTCCAATCGATGGCGTTGAATACCAGACGAAACGACTCGACCATCCGGTTGCTCAGATTGCGCATACCCAGGTCGAGTCGGCCGGCTCGTCGCTGTGTATCCAAGTCAACCACCGCGTCGTCCTCGGGAGGGAGGGCAGTGTCGGCTGGTTCGAGGAGCCCGCCGGCAAACGGGACGCCATAGCGACCGTCTTCGAGGGTGAACCCGCCGCTGGCATACAGGCGCGCTCCAGCGTATCCGACACCGACACGACCGGTTGTCAGTCGGGTCTCGGTATTTTCAACGGTCACGGCCGGTGCGTGGTAGTCGCTCGTGCGACGAGCGCCGCCGCCGGCCCACATCGTAAGCCGACCCTCCGCATGCTGGACGTTTGTAAATGTACCCGCCTGCCCATTGTTGGTACCACCGTCGATGCTGACCTGTCCTCGAGTACCCGCGGTGAGCGATTCTTTGAAGCTTTCGTGCGGTGTGATGGCATTGACGACACCGCCTACCGAATTCGACCCATAGAGAAGAGTCGCCGGACCCCGCACGATCTCGATCCGGTCCAGTCCGTTGGGGTCAGTCGCCACGCCGTGGTCTCCCGACTGGCTCGAGAGGTCGCCGGTCCGGACGCCGTCTTCCATGATCAGGACCCGGTCGCCGTCAAAGCCGCGGATGATCGGACGGCTCGCCCCCGGTCCGAACCCTCGCTTGGCAATCCCGGGTTGGCTTTCGAGAGCCTCTCCCAGGCTCGTGACGGGGTTGGCAATGAGGTCAAACGAGTCGAGTGTCGAGGTCGCGTTGAACGCGTCAAATGCCGTGACTCGGCCACCCGTCGTCGAGGTGACCGTGACTTCTTCGTGGACGGGAGAGAGCCGAAGCACGAACTGGACCGATGTCGCTTCGTCCGCGGTGACGTCGACGACCGTCCGCACGGCGGTGAGGTGTTCTCGTTGCGCGAGGATCTCGTGCGTTCCGATTGGCACGTTCTCGATGACAAACGCCCCTTGCTCGTCGCTGAGCGTGACCAAACCGGGACCAACGATAAACACGACCGCGCCGTGGACTGGGCCCCCGTCGTCCACCAGTGATACCTGCCCGGTCACCGAACCCGCGGGTTGTCCAACCGCGGGTCCGACCAGCGCGATGAGGATCGCTGCCGTCGCCCCCGCAATCGCGCGTAGTGCCGTCAACCACTTCATTGAGTCGTTACTCCCTACCCACTCTCGGAGGTGGCGCGGCGACAGACGCGTCAGGAATTGCGGCTGGAGCCGCTGCCTGTACGCATCGCCGGTCAACCTCGGCGGTCGACGAGCGCTACCCGAATTTTTCGACGGAAAAAGATGCTGTCGAACGGCTAGGCGGGTGGGGCGCGCGCGGGCGGACGGGGGGAGTGTTCAAGAAGGAGGCGCCTCGCCCGCGGGGCCGTGTGTATGCGCTCAGGTGTTGCGTCTCGCGCGGTCGCGGTGGGGCCGCTGAGGTCCGCGACCAAGTCGTGACGGAGCTTGCAAACAGTGCAGTCGCGACCCGTCTCGTGCTCGCTGTGCCAGACCGCTGAAGCGGACGTCGCACCGATCAGCGCGATCGCGAAGACGGCGATCCACCGGCGCCAGATGGGCCTCGGTCGTGCTAGTCCTGGGCGGGTGAAGCCTCGTTCGCTAGCCATGGAGCAGAAACCAACGATATCAGAAGAACCACAGCCGGACCCGGGTAAGGATTTGCGGCCTGAAGGTCGCCGAGCGCGGTATGGCGTCGATGCCCGGTTGGCGATACGACACGGACCCCCCCCGGCGAGTCTCGTCTGCGTGCGACCGACCACTAGCCGACGACGCCCTCGGCGTCTGCCTGCACGAATTCGGCTCCTTTTTCCGCAATCATGACTGTGGGCGCGTTCGTGTTGCCGGAGGTGATCCTGGGCATGACCGACGCGTCGATCACGCGAAGGCCCGCGATGCCGCGAACCCGGAGTCGGTCGTCTACCACCGCGAGATCGTCCTGGCCCATCTTACAGGTCCCCACCGGATGAAAGATCGTGGTCCCGAGGTTGCGCGCGGCTTCCGCCAACTCCTCGTCGCCAGTGATCTCCGGTCCGGGCTTCCACTCTTCCGGTTCGAATCGCGTAAGAGCGCTGGCGGACATGATCCGACGGGTGAAGCGGACACCGGCGACGGCGACGTCTCGGTCCTCGTCGGTCGAGAGGTAGTTCAACGTGATGGCCGGGGCGTCGAGGGGATCTGCGCTCTTGATTCGGACGTGACCGCGGCTCGTGGGTTGGAGGTTGCAGACCGACGGCGTGATCGCATCGAACGTGTGGAGCGGATCTCCAAACTTATCAAGCGAGAGAGGCTGGACATGCCACTCGATATTCGCAGAGTCGCGCGACGGGTCGCTCCGGGCGAAGGCGCCGAGCTGCGACGGCGGCATGGTGAGCGGTCCCGTCTTGAACAGGAGATACTCGAGTCCCATGGCCGCCTTCCCCCATAGCGAGTTCACCCGTGTATTCAGGGTGACCGTGTTCTTGACCTTGAACATTGTTCGTATCTGGAGGTGGTCATGAAGGTTTTCGCCGACGCCCGCGAGGTCGTGTACGACCTCGATCCCCTGGTCGCGTAGGATAGTCTCCGGACCGATCCCCGAGAGCTGCAGAATCTGGGGTGACCCAATCGCCCCAGCCGCGAGGATGACCTCACGGGTGGCCGTGAGGGTCTCGCCGCCCACCAGGACACAGCCGCGGGCGCGGAGGCCGGCATCGCGTGACTCGATCACGAGCCGCTCGACCTGAGCGTCGGTACGCACCGTCAGATTCGAACGCTGGAGCACGGGACGCAGATATCCTTTGGTGCCGCTCCACCGTCGTCCGCCCCGCTGGTTCATCTGAAAATAGGCATTCCCAAAGTTGTCGCCCCGATTGAATTCGGGGATCTTTGGGATGCCGCACTCTTCGGCGGCGTCTCGCCACGCGTCGAGGATCTCCCAGCTGACCCGCTTTTCCTCGACCCGCATCTCGCCGCCCACCCCGTGAAATTCGTCGGCGCCATGCTGATAGTCTTCAGACCGTTTGAACACCGGGAGCACGTCGTCCCAGGACCAGCCGCGATTGCCAAGCGATGCCCAGTGGTCGTAGTCACTTTTCTGACCACGCATATAGATCATGGCGTTGATCGAGGAACATCCGCCGAGTACCTTGCCCCGGGCGTAACCAATAGTTCGTCCATTCAAACCGGGGTCAGGCTCGATCGTGTAACACCAGTCCGTACGCGGGTTGCCGATTGTGTAGAGATACCCGACGGGGATATCGATCCAGAAGTAGTTGTCTTGGCCGCCCGCTTCGAGCAAGAGGACTGTCGCCCCCGGGTCGGCCGACAATCGGTTGGCCAAGACACAGCCGGCGCTACCGCCGCCGATGATGATGTAGTCGTAGGTCACCGGGCAATTATCCCTCGGGCGGGGCGTCCTGATCTTTTCTGCCCTGGGGAGCGGCGCTGACGACCCGAGGTCGTCGGGTCGGCGCGGTGGGTCGTCGGGGTTTCGACCGCTCCTGAAGGCGCACGGCCTACCTGGCAGGTCACTGCAGTTTCGTGTGGTTCGCGGTTCGAGCCCCCGGATCGCCGCGTCGTCTGGCTTATGCTGTCACGATGAGTTGTTCCCGAATCCGGTGGCTGGTTGCTTTCGGCGCGTTGCTCGCGGCCGGCGCGTCCGGCTCGGCGCAAGGCACGGATGACCAAGAGGTCGAAGCGGCGCTCCAACGGATCGGAGACTTTGTCGAGCGTTACTACTATCGGGCCCAGAGTGTCGTCAGTGACGTGGAAGTCCGAGTTCGTCCGCTGGGGCGGAATTTGAGACCGCAGGGGTCGACCAGACGTCTGCTTTACGAAATGCGCGTCGAGTGGGAACCGGGAGTGGACGACACGGCGCCGGAGCCACGCGTTCTGCGCGACCTGCTGGAGGCGAACGGACGGGCGCCACGACCGGGTGATGATTTGGAGTGCTCCGACCCGAAGCTCGTATCGCCAGAGCCGTTGGCGATGTTTCTTCCTGACCGCCAGAGCGAGTTCTCTTTCACGTGGGCCGGACGCGACCGTGAGGGAGGGCGTGATGCAATCAGGCTGGACTATCGCGCGCGAACCGACGAACCCCCCACCGTCGAATGGACGGATTCGTGTGTGAGTCTCGATTTGCCGGCGATGACAAGAGGACGTGTCTGGGCCGACCCCGAGAGCGGGGGTGTGCTGCGTCTGGACGAACACATGACCGGGATGTTCGACTTTCAGGTTCCGCGCGAAAAACAGCGTGAATGGCGGCGTACGACGATGACGCTCGAGCGGGCGGATACGTCTATCCGATATCGCTCTATCGCGTTCTCCGATCCCGCGGAAACGCTGCTGCTGCCCGTTTCTATCGAATCGCTCTCGGTCTGGCGCAATACCGGGGTGGCCAGCCTCCTGATTAGCCAGGACATCTCGAACTATCGACGATTCGTTACTGGCTCGCGTGTCCTCAGCAACCGCTAGGGTCTCTCCGTGGCGCAAAGAGGATCGATGCCGCAAAGACGCGAGCCAGGCGACTCGAACTTCGGAAATGCTGGTTTGGCGTGTGGGATGGTGATGACTTTGAGCGCGTCTTGCATGGGGAGCGTCGGTCAGCCTGAACTCGACTCTGAAGCGTCGAGGGCCAACCCTGGAGTGGACATCGCCCTTCTGGCCGGCGCGTAACACGTAGGAACGGGCGTCGATCGGTTACAAGAACAGCGAGGAGCTGACGTGAGGGTATTCGAGTCGAAGACGTTTGCCGCGGCGTGTGTCGCGGTATCGCTCGTTGGGGGGCCGTTTGGGCTCAGTGCCGCCGGGCAGGGCATCACCTCGGACAGTCCGAGAGTTCTCGTCGTCGTCGCGCACCCGGACGATGATGCGGCCTTTACGGGCGTCCTGTATCAAGTGACGCATCAGCTCGACGGGGTGGTGGACCTCGCCCTCGTCACCGATGGCAGCGGCGGTTTCCGATACTCCACGCTGGCGGAGGAGGTCTACGGTCTGAAGCTGACTGATGAAACCGTTGCTCGCCAACACTTGCCGACGGTCCGTAAACGCGAGCTGCTGGCGGGCGGCGCAATCGTGGGTGTCAGCAAGTATTTCTTCTTTGACCAGCTCGACGACGCATTCACACAGGACCCGGAGCCGGCGCTGACCAGCGCGTGGGATGCCGATTGGGTGCGACAACGGCTCGTGCAGATCATGCAAACGGGCGCCTACGATCTGATACTCGCGCACGCGCCGTTCGAGGAGGCGCATGGTCACCACAAGGGCGCGACGATTCTCGCGCTCGAGGCGGCGCAGATGCTGCCGGTCTCGGAGCGTCCTGTCGTGCTCGGTGGCTTCGGGTGCGCGCTGGGTGACCAGGTGACCGAGTTCGCCGGTGTCGACGGCTATCCGATCACCAGGGCGTCCTCAGGTCGACCCATCGCGCGATTCGACCGCACCCAGACCTTTGGCTTCAATGATCGATTGAACTTCGAGATCATCGGAAATTGGGTCATCGCGGAGCACAAGTCGCAGGGCGTCATGCAGCTCCGGATGAGCCAGCTGAAGGAAGAGTGCTACTGGTCGTTCGACGTGAACCCCGGGGGCTCCGATGAGGCTGTCGAGACGTTGTTCGAGAACCTCCAGGTCGACCGATCCGTCCCCTAGCAGCCCGTGGCGAAAAAGTCCGCTGCATTCGCCCGCCGCTGAATCTGGCCGACCCGCGTTGTTCTCTCTGCTCCGCTCACGACGGCGGTCACACATCGCGCCGGCCTAGGGCGCGCGCGCTTTGGACTGCCGCGCAGTCGCTTGCGGAGCGGTCCATGTTCTCGCCTTTGGTCTGGCGCGCAGTATTCAGTTGAAAATGCGTCGCACTTTCACTGCGGGTTCCGGCGTGTGAAGGTCTCGGTCCGGCCGAACAGCGGGATGCCCACAAACCCCCTGACGTCGAGAGTGTCGGCGTCTTTGAGCTCCAGTTTGCTCTTGTATGTCTTGCCGCTATTTGGGTCGTAGATCCGCCCGCTGTTCCATCGCGTGTCAGCGTCGTAGACGAATCCGTTCATGATCTTTAAACCCAAGAGCGGGCGGTCTCGGAGGGCGGGATCCGGGTTTTTCTCGTCGAGCCGAGGCGTCTCGTCGGCGCCGCCGACGATGATGCCATCGTAGGCGTCTCCGCTCTTTCTGATCTCGACATACCCTTCCCCGTTTGGGGTCACCCACACTCCCAGAATGGCATCCGGCCCACCGGCTGGCAGGTTAGATTGCGCGAATGCCAGGCCTACTGTGGCCAGGCATATTGCGAGAGCCAGCGGCTTGTGCATGATGTCTCTCAAGAAGCTCACCGACATGGCGATATGGGTTGATGTAACCGGCCTGCCTGCCGTGTGGTCGCTCGCTGCTCATCTCGCTTCGACCGTAACCTGGCCGATCGCCCACGGATGGTCTGTGCAGTGGTACAGGAAGGTACCGGTTTCCTCCAGCGTCACGTACGCGGACATGGCGGGCTCGATCGCCCCGGTGCTCCAGCTGCCGTCCCGCGCGGCGATGGTGTGTGCGACCTCGCCGTTGTTGACGAACTGCACACTCGCGCCGGGCGAGACGAGCGCGCGTACCGGGTTGAAGCGGTGTTCGTCAAAGCCGTAGCGCCTGCCACCCACAATCCCTCGGGGAGCTTCAATGAGTGTGGCGGTTTCGATCTGCCGCGTGGCCGTCGGGGCGGGCCGTGGCCGTTCGTAGTCCTGCCAGGGATCGAGCACTGGCTCGCCACGCGGAGGCTCGGCGCCTTCCAATGTGAACGCCCACAGCTCTGAGCCCATCGCGATGGCGATGAACTGTGTTCCATCCAATTCGAATGTGCTTGCGGGTCCCGGGCGCACCCGGGCTCCGGCAGGGCTCGTCCGGAAGGTCCATGCCCGGTCGCCGGTCCGTGCGTCGTAGGCCTCGACTTGCCCTCCGGCGGAGCCCCGGAACATCAGCCCGCCAGCGGTCGTGAGCGGACCGCTGGTACCAAGGTGGTCCGCCGGTATCTCGTGCCGCCAGACCACCCGGTTGGTTCGGGTATCGACAGCGGCGAGGATGCCGACCGGGTCGGGCAACGTCAGCTCGTTGTCGTCGAGTCTCCAGTGCCACGGATCTTCGAAGCGTCGCGCGCGGCCGACCATCGCCCGGCCCTGTGCATAGATGTATCCGGTCTGCGGGCTAAACGACATCGGCGTGACCCGCACACGCGGAATCGGCACGCCCGGCGCAACCACGGTGTGCTCATTGACCATCGGCGGCGTGAAGCCGCTGCAGTTGAGCTCGAATGGCGGCGGGACACGGTCGCGCCAGTAGGCGCAATCGAGCAGGATGCTTTCGCTACCGATCGGGAAGGGTTGGGTAGGTGCGGTGCGCTGATGCGCATCCTGCGGCACCTCGCGCTCCTCGATAGGCACCAGCGGTTCGCCGGTCTCCCGGTCGAACAGAAAGAGGAGGCCGTCGGCCCGCATCGCCGCCAGCGCCTTGCGGGACGAGCCCGCTCCTGGGTGGTCGTAGAGGAGGAGAGGGGTCGCGATGTCGGCATCCCAGACATCGTGTCGAACCACCTGATAGTGCCATCGTCGCTCACCCGTCGCGAGGTCGAGGGCGAGCACCGACGCCGTGAACAAATTGTCGCCTTCACGGATCTCGCCCCCGAACATGGGCACCGGGTTGCCCGTCGAGAAATAGACCAGGCCGAGGTCCGGATCGACAGTCCCAACCAGCCAGACTCCGCCCCCGCCGAGCTCCCACTGATTCGAGTCTTGGGGCCACGTCTCGTGGCCGAACTCGCCAGGCCTGGGCACGACGAAGAATGTCCACTGCACGTCCCCGGTCTCGGCATCGACCGCGACGATTCGCCCTTGTCCCCCCGTGTCGCCGTTGGCCACCCCGACGAAGACGCGGCCCTCCGCATAGATTGGCGCCGTTGTGACGGACTCACCCGCCTGCGGCGGATCGGCGCCGACTGATTGGACCCACACCAACTCACCGGTATCCCGATCGAGCGCCGCGAGCTGTCCGTTCCGCAGCCCAACGAAGACCAAGCCGTGTCCGAGGCCCACGCCTTGCCACGACGGTACCATCCGGGCGCCGCCGTCGGAGTCGTTCGGCTGCCAGCGCCAAAGGGAATCGCCGGTCCTGGCATCGATCGCGAAGACATTGGCGCCGCCCGTCAGGTAGAGCACACCGTCAAGGACGACCGGCGTCGCCCGTGACGCCGCGCCGTCCGCGAGCCGCGTTACCCAGGCTCCGCCTAGCTGGTTGACAGTGTCCGTCGTGATGTCGTCGAGAAGCGAGTGGCGCGAGCTCGACCAGTTCCCACTGACAGACGGCCAATCCCCGGTGGGGTAACCGCGCCCGCCCGCAGGGGCCTGCGCCTGCAGGCTCCCGGTCATGGCGACGAGCACAGGGACGATCACGGCGGCGAAACGGATACGAGAGACCATGCAACCCTCCTTGCCGCGAACGCGACGGCTACCTGAGCGCCGAGTAGTCGGATGCGCTCATCATAAAGGCTTCGATGCTGAGCGGTACCGGGTACTTCGCGAGCAACTCGGTCCATTCGGGGTCGGCGAGAAACGCTGAGAAGACCTCGTCACGGTGCGCACGGTCACGGTAGGCGAGCATCCACACGAGGGTATTCGGGTCATCCATACGTTGCCAGGCAGCGATGATCTCGGCTCCGTGCTTTTCAAAGAGAGCGACCTCTTTCTCACGGAATCGCTGGTGGAGGTTGTCGATACCCCCCTTGCCGTCTTCTGCCGGCTCAGCGGTATACATCCGTAACTCGAAGCAGCGGGAATCAGAAGCGACGTTGTTCGAGTAGTCGGCTGGCAGCTCTCCCTTCGCACCGCAATGTGCTGGCATGTCTTGCGCGCTCGCGACGCCGGCGAATCCGATGACGATGATGAGGGCGAACAGTAGGTGTCTCATGAAATTCTCCTTTTTTTTACGAGCCAAGATCGTATGAGGGATTGACCTTTCACGCCAGGTCAACGTGCGGTTTGTTGCCAGGGGCCAATCCGGCGTACTTCTAAGCAGTGACGAACTCCTGAAAGGTGAAGACAGACACTCTCGGGCCTCCTGAGAGCGTCCGGTTTGCCGCCAGCATATGAGATGGGGCATCTCAGTCGGCGGTTCGCCGATACACGAGGGTCAAGTCGATATCGCCTCGGGGCGTCGACCGCGTCGACGTTTGGGTCAGCGTTTGTCCATCGTCGGCGAGCGTGTGGCGACTCACGGTATCGATGGAAAACTCACCCCGCGGCGTCGAGATCTGCATCGACCCTTCGATGACCAGCGTCGCGCCATCCCAGGTTGCCGTCGTCGTCATATCGCTTCCCCGAGGACCGGCGTTTGTCGAGGCGCGTCCGTCGAGATAGTGAGAAACCGTGGCTCCGCCGCCCTGCCCTTGATCGATCGTCAACGTGTCTTCGGTCTGGGTGATGATCAGTGACGCGGCGGCAGGCCCGCCCCGCCCGCCGCGTCCTCCGGGTCTGCCCCGCCCGCCTCTTCCACCGCCTAGTTGTGGAATCTCGCTGGCGGCGGCGTCCAACTGCCAGGTTCCTGAGAAGTTTGTGCCTTGGGCCGTTGCCAGTGACGCGACGGTCACGATGGATAGTGTGGCGAGTGCAGCTGCTACGCGTGTCATGCGAGTTCTCCCGTTTCTATCGGAGGTGGCCAGGCTCGCGCTTACGAGGCCCGGGGCGACTAGGCGGTCGGCCGTTTCCGGTGTACGCGGCCGCCCAGCCAACCAACGGACTGATCATGGCGTCAAGGTCACTGGTCGGGGAAGGTCTCTGGCAAAGCGTCGTTCACTCGCGCCACGTTCCGAGCCGCCCAATCCAGCGGAAGGCGTTCCCAGGTCAGGAATAGCGCACACGCAGAGGTCGTGGCTTCTTTCTCGGCTATGCTGGCAAACGAGTCGGCTTGGTTCACGAGAAGGGGCTGCGATGACTGTTCGATTCTTCGTCTGTGTTTCGCTGTCGTGCATAGTGGCTGGAGCCCTGTCGAGCCCCGTGGCGGGGCAGACGAATCAAGCCGCGGGGCAATCCGAGACCATACTCCGGACGCCGTGGGGGCATCCTGATCTGCAGGGGGCGTGGACGAACTCGACGACGACCCCTATGGAGCGTCCAGCTGATCTGAAGGGGAAGGAGTTCTTGACCGAAGAGGAGCGGGCGCTTCGCAACCCGGATGCCGGCATCTCGGCGTTCGAACAATCGACGATCATGCCGACCGGCGCCTACAACGACTTCTGGCTCGAGAAGGGCGAGCTGTCGCTGCGAACGTCGCTGATTGTCGACCCTCCGGACGGCAAATACCCGCCACTGACAGCGGAGGCCGTGGAGCGCAGGCAACAGCAGCGCGGCTCGTTCGCCAACAGCGGATTCGACTCGTGGACCGACTTTAGCACCTACGACCGCTGTCTCACCCGGGGTATGCCCGGTGCCATGTCGCCAGGCTTCTACAACCACAACTACCAGATCTTGCAGACCCCGACCCACGTGGTCATCTTGGTGGAGATGATTCACGACGCGCGCATCGTCCCGCTGGACGGGCGCCCCCATGTGCCGGACAGTCTGGAGCAGTGGATCGGTGACGCGCGCGGTCGCTGGGACGGTGACACGCTCGTCGTCGAAACCACGAACCTCCGCCAACCCCAACGGGTTGTTGAGGAGCGCTTCACTCGGGTCGACGCCGACACGATCGACTACCGCATCACGGTGACGGATCCGGCTGAGTGGACGGCTCCGTGGGCCGCACTCATGCCGATGAGTCCCGCCTCGGGACCGCTCTTCGAGTATGCGTGTCACGAAGGGAATCACTCGGTTCCGAACATGCTGTCGGGGTCGCGCGCGGAAGACCCGGCTGAGTAGCTGTCTACACTTCGGACACGTTGACTTCGGTCAATGTCCGTAGTCGCTGCGTGCGGCGGGATCGGACCAACCGGTCATTTTCTCCGGGCTGGCGTATCGGCTGCGATGAGCTCAGTCCTCCGCAGCCGACGCGCTGCCCCCGCTGTGTCCACGACCACGGAGCGTCGCAGCCCCGGCTCCAACGATGGTTGGGCTATTGCCCGCCGGCACTGCTATAGGTCGCACTGAAATACCGGTCGAGCGCGTCGAGGGCCTGCTGTCTGAATTCCCGGCCCTGACCGACCTCGGTGTCAATGACTTGGTGCTGCCGGTTCTCGACATCGTAGGCGGGCCACTCCGGAAGGCCCTCCCGGTTCGGGTTTCCGGTGGTGGAAAATTGCACCCAGTAGTCGCTCATGAGGTCGGCGATTGCTTCATCGACCTCGGGTGCTTCTTCAGGCAGGTTCTGGAAGACATACTGCACCTCCATGAAGTGCGGCGAGCGCTCACTCGGGTCCTGAAGGTTCCTCGTAAACAGATACATAAACGTCCCGGTCGACGTACGGGACATGGCATCGAGGATCTCTCGGGTGCCCCTCGCAAACCACGCATCGGTGTTGTAGTCCACCTCGGTCGTAAAGATGTCGTCTGAGGTCGGAGCGACGTAGTAGGCGGCTAGCTCGCTCCCGTGCTCGCCCCATTCCGCCTCACGGGCCGTCCGCTGCTCCTCCACGGTCTGGAACACATTGTCCGGTCGGAGGAACAGCAGTCCCTCGCCATCGTTGACTCCAGCCAGGAGCGGCACCGGTCGATGCGATCCGCTTCGGAAGATCTCGGCGGGGGACTGCGGCAAGAGCCAGCCGTCCTCGACGAGCGTGACCCGGTGGGTCAGGCCCATTACCTCATCCGCGCTGAGACCTCGCATTGTCGTCAGAAGGTCGTTGTCTATCGGTCGGTCGAGCTCCGTGAGGGCGGCGGTGATCGCCGTCTCGCCGAGGGCTTCGGCGCTCTCGGAGAAGCCATTGGCACGCGTCAGGTGCGTCACGTTTGTCGAGGTGATCCAGGTGCTCTCGGAGATCGCTCGATGAAACAGGCCATCAGACAACGGTGTGGCCAGGAGGGCATAGACGCTGGCACCACCGGCCGACTCGCCAAAGATCGTGACGTTGTCGGGGTTTCCTCCAAACGCGGCGATGTTGTCACGCACCCATTCGAGCGCGGCGATGTGGTCGAGAATGCCGTAGTTTCCGGACACGCGACGCTCAGACTCGGCGGAAAGCGCGGGATGCGCCATGAACCCGAACGCGTTCATGCGATAGTTCACCGAGACCAGCACGACGCCTTTTGCGGCCAAGGCCGCCCCGTCGTAGACCGCCTGGCTGCTGGCGCCTATCCCCCAGCCCCCGCCGTGAATCCACACCATGACCGGGCGGGCGTCCGCGGGACTCTCAGCCGCGGTCCAGACATTCAGATACAGACAGTCTTCGCTCATCAGCCCGGCCTCCATGAAGCCCGGTGCGGCCGCCTGCATACAGGCCGGCCCGAACGCTGTGGCTTCTCGCACGCCGTGCCAAGGGATTGGCGGCTGTGGTTCCTGCCAGCGCAGATCACCCACCGGAGGGGCCGCAAACGGAATGCCTCGATACACCCTGAGCCCGTCCTCCAGCGCGAGACCCGACACCTGGCCCGAGGTCAGGGACACCGGCTCTTCCAAGGCCAAGACCGGCGGCGCTATCGTGAACGCCACGAGGGAAACGACGAACAGCCAACGGGACTGGAAATTCATCATCAGAGGCTCCTTACCGAATTCGGGGAGCGACCATCATCGCTGAGGCGGACCTGGTTCGGCAACCCTTTGAACTGTCGCCGCGTTCTTGTTCGGTAGCCCTAGATCGTGGTCAGTACCCGGTGGAGCAGGGCGATACCTTCGGCGGCCGGTCCGATGACCGGGGCCGCGGTCGCGGCGACGCTGGCCTCGAGGGCGCGTTCCATCGAAAACTGTGCAAACACCACGGCGCAGTCCAGGCGGGTGCCGCGAACCTCGTTGACGATCAAGCGATCATGCTCCTCCAGGTCATTGCCGAAGAGCGCGTCGAAGGCCGCGGTCACGGCCGTCCCGGTTATCGACGGGCTGACGGCGCGACGTGTGGCTTCCCGCGTGAGCTCCGCCGTCAGGAGCCCGACCGAGTCGGCGGCCGTCGACACGACATGGAGGGGTCGGTCGAGTGAGAGCGCCCGGTCGACGACGCCATCGAACGAGGTCAGCACCGGGACGTCGACGTGTTCTCGGGCTTTCTTGACGGCGTCACCAAAGAACGAGCCGGTAAAGAGGATGCCTTGCGCGCCGGTGGCTGCACTGTAGGTGATCAAGCGTTCGATCCGTAACGCCAACTCGGCGTCATCCGCGCTGCCGCGACTTCGGTCGAGATACAGCGAACCATCCAAGAGGTGGGCGACATCAGCCTCTGGCCAGTTGTCGTGGAGGGCTGTGTCCGTCGGCCCAATCGAGTTCTGGAGTGCATGCACCGCGCCAACGCGGGGCCGTTGGTCTGCCGACGAGGGACTATTACGCACGACTCTCGCCACCCACCAGTTCGAGAGACGTGGGGTCGGGTCTCGATGACGGATAGAGCATACGAAGACCGTTGAACGTCACGACCAGTGTCGCGCCCATGTCCGCAGCGACGGCCATCCAGAGTGTCGCAGCGCCGGCCAGCATAAAAGTTAGAAATAGTGCTTTGGCCCCAAGCGCCAGGCCGATGTTCTGGATGATGACGGACTTTGCGCGCCGCGCGTGACCTACCAGAAACGGCAATTTTCGCAAGTCCTCACCGATCAGCACCACGTCTGCCGATTCCGTCGCGACATCAGTCGCGCTGTTTCCAAACGCGATGCCGACGGACGAAGTAAGCAAGGCCTGGCTGTCGTTGATGCCGTCACCCACCATCGCGGTCGACCCTTGCACGGAGACCAAGTCTCGTATGGCCACTGCTTTGTCTTCGGGGAGGAGCTCGGCACGCACGTCCGCGACACCGACTTGCGTGGCGACTCCGTCGGCGGTGACGGCATTGTCACCGGTGAGAAGCACGGACCGAATGCCTTGCCTCTCCAGCCGCATAACGGCGTCTGCGGCTTCGCGTCGCACGGGGTCGGAGAGCGCGACGAGACCCCAAATGTCGTCGCCAGCACCGCACACCACGACAGTGTGCTCGGCGCTTTGCATCTCGCGGATCGTCTCGCGAAATCGCTCGTGACCTGCTTTCTCGGCGGCCAGACGGGCGCTACCCACCCACACATCCTTTCCGTCGACGACTGCCTCGGCCCCTCGACCTTCGAGCGCGCTGAACGCGGTCAGCTCTGCAGGCTCGACGCCTTGGGCGCGCGCGTAGGTCACAATCGCGCGCGACAGCGGATGCTCGCTGTGCGACTCGAGGGTGAGGAGCATGGCCATCACCTCACGGTCGGAGCGAGAGCCCAGCGCGCGGAGCTCGCGGACCTCGGGTTCGCCCCGCGTGATGACCCCCGTCTTGTCAAAGGCGACGGTGCGAAGTCGGCCAATTTCTTCGAGGTGGGCGCCGCCTTTGATCAGGACGCCAAGCCGGGCGGCCGATGTGAGCGCCGCGGCGATCGTGACCGGGGTCGAGATCACCAGACCACATGGACATGAGATCAGCAAAATGAGCATGGCTTGGTAAAACCAGTGCTGCCAGTCTCCGCCCATGAAGAGTGGGGGAACCGCACCGACGGCCAGCGCCACGACAAACATGGCCGGTGTGTAATAGCGGGCGAACTGGTCGACCAGACGCTCGGTGGGAGCGCGATGGTGATGGCTTTCTCCGACCGCCCGGATGATCCGGGCGAGCGTCGTATCGGATGCGGCCCGGGTTGTCCGTAGCTCGACGACGCCATGTCCGTTGATGGTGCCCGCAAATACCGGGTCGTTTGCGGTTTTCCACACCGGCAGCGACTCTCCGGTCACCAGCGCTTGGTTGATATAGGAGCTACCGCTGGTGACCGTCCCGTCGCACGGAATACGCTCCCCGGGTCGAACCCGTACCACCGACCCGACCGTGACACGATCTACGGGGACGCGATGAGCGTGGTCGCCATGCACGACCTCGGCGGTCGTCGGGGACACGCTCATCAACGAACCGATGGCGCTGCGGGCGCGGGCGGCGCTCCAATTCTCGATGAGCCCCGACAGCCCGTAGAGAAAGGCCAGCGTCGCCGCCTCGGCCCACTCTTGCAGGAACATCGCACCAACGACTGACACGAGGACCAGCGCGTTCATGTCCGGACGGAGCCGGGACAGCGAGTAGACGGCTCGGCGTGCTGCGTAGGCGAGACCGCTCGCGATGGCCAGGACGAACAGGATCAGGGCGGGCGTGATGATGCGGTGCTCGCCGTGCCCGTGGGCGAGGAGCGTCTCGACGAGCTCCCCTCCGATGAGTCCCTGCAGCGAAAGTCCCAAGACCAAGGCACCGCCACTTATCGCGACGCTCGTGCGGCGGCCGTGCTGACGCCACCAGGTATCGGAGAGCTGAGTGACGCCCCAGGCCTCCGCCCGCATTCCGAGCCGAGCGATGGCGGCTTTGACGTCGTCCGGGCCAAACTTCTCGGTGTCGAGGTCGACGGTCATACGGCCGTCGATGACATGAAACGAGACCGCCGAGACGCCGTCGCGCCCGGCGAGCTCATGCCGAATCAGCGACGCCTCCTCCATGCAGTCCAGACCCTCGACGCGGAAGTCTCTTGTTTCGCGAATTGTTCTATCCCTTTGGGCCAGTTATCACGAGTGTGCGGTTCGCCACATATTCGTCTTCGTCTGCGGTTTCACGCGATTTCCAAAAGCTCGATTTCGAAAATCAGCGTCGCGTTTGGCGGAATGGCGCCTCCGCTCTCGGCGTTTCCAAAACCGAGCTCGGGCGGAACCACGATTCGCCGTGTTCCCAAAACTCGCATGCCCTCGATCCCTTGGTTCCACCCATCGATGAGATTCGCGGCCCCCAGTCTGAATCGGAACCCGCTGGACTGGTCAAAGACGCTGCCTTTGTTGTCCGGACCGTGCTCATCGAACAGCCAACCGGTAAAGGCTACGGTCATCACCAGGTCCTGAAGCGCCTCGGCGCCGGTGCCGACAACGAGATCTGTGATGGTAAAGGGTACGCTGGCGGACGGCGCGACCGGGTTGCCGTCTCCACCGCACCCGGTGACCGACACGAGCCATGCGAGCGGAAGCGCCACGGCGATTGTCTTGAAACCTCTCATGCGCACAGCATTGTCATCCTTCTGGCAGGCAGCTCCTGATGGTAGCGCACTGGTTCGGGGTGCGGATGCTCCGAGGTGTCCGACGGGATACAATCGAGCCGCTTTGTCGACCGACCCCGAAGGAGGGCCGTCATCTCATGCGTGTTGGACGAACCGTAGCAATTCGTAATGAAAGCCCTGTGACGGAGCACCGGTGTGGCGTCTCGGCTGCGGGCGTGCAATCCGTGTCGAACGCGCCCACGGCGCTCCTCGGGCACATGCGAGCGTGGCGTCGCGCTGCTGGGACGCCGTGGGCTGCGCGCCGCGGTCTGCTCGGAGGCCTGCTCGTGGTGGCGCTGGCGGGGGCGGCGTGTAGCGGCGAGGGGTCGCCCACTGGTGAGTCCGGCGTGGCCCCTGGCGTCAGTCAGGCCCTCCCAGCGTACGCCGCTGGCGACTGGCCGATGTATCGGGGCGATCTGGCCGGCACCGGCGCGTCGTCGTTGTCTCAGATCACCGGGGCGAACGTGTCTGAGCTTCAAGAATCGTGGCGCTACTCGCTGGTTGCTGAGCCAATGGATGAGACCGGGGACGTGGAACTGCCGCGCGTCAACTCGCAGGCCACCCCGATTGTGGTAGACGGCGTGATGTATGTCCCGGCTTCGGACCGAGTCGTAGCGCTCGAGCCCGAGACCGGCCAAGAGATCTGGCGATATCAGTTGAGCGATGGCGCGCCGTCTCGACGGGGCGTGACCTATTGGCCCGGTGAAGAGGGGATACCGGCTCGGATCATCTTTACCTCCAGCACGCGGCTCATAGCCCTCGACGCCGCGAGCGGCGCCCTTGTCGCGAGCTTTGGCGAGGGCGGTGAGGTAGATCTGGGCATCCCGTATAACTCCGTGCCACTGGTGTATCAGCATGTCGTCGTGGTGGGGGCCAACACCCCGCGCGGGACGAGCGGTGGTGTCGGCAACGCCCGGGCATTCGATGCGCGCACCGGTGACAAGCTCTGGGAGTTCAGCTCCGTACCACAGCCCGGGGCCGTCGGGCACGATACGTGGGTCGATGAAAGCTGGCGCGACCGCACCGGTGTCAACGCCTGGCCGTTCTACTTCACGATGGACCACCAACGCGGTTTGTTGTATCTGCCGCTGGCGTCGCCCATCCCCGGTGCCTACGGCGGCGACCGGGCCGGGGACAACTTGTTTGGAAACTCCGTGGTCGCCGTTGACGTTCAGACCGGGGAATACGTCTGGCACTTCCAGACGATTCATCATGACCTCTGGGACGCGGATCCCCCGGCCCCCCCGGTCCTGTTCGACATCCCCGCCGCAGAGAGCTCCACAGAAAATGAGGGGACGATCGCGGCGCTCGCCGTCACGACAAAGTCTGGGTATCTGTACATCCTCAATCGAGAGACCGGTGAACCCGTGTTTGGCGTGGAAGAGCGACCGGTTGCTATCAGTGAAGTACCGGGCGAGCACAGCTCACCCACTCAGCCGATACCAGTAAAGCCGCCACCGATGTCGCGGGTGACCTATGACCCAGCCGACCTCGTGACGGCGGCGGATACGACGGCCGAGCATGCCGCCGCCTGCGCGGCGCTGGTCGAGGACATCGGAGAGGTCTACCATGCCGGTCCATTTACGCCGTGGGTCTTGCGCACCGCCGATAGCGGGCCCCGCAGCACCTTGCTGTTTCCGGGTCTCGTCGGTGGGCCCAATTGGGGCGGTGTGGCGTTCGATGCCGCGTCTGGATACCTGTTGGTGTTTGCCCGGAACGTCGGGTCATTTGGGTGGTTGGAGGAAGCCGACGCCGGTTCGGACTCTCCGGTGCCCTATGTGAGTCGAGGCCCCCGGCCGAACAGCTTTGATGTGCCGGTTGGCAATGACCGCTGGCCGTGTCAGAAACCGCCGTGGGGTCGCTTGACAGCGGTCGATTCGGTCACTGGAGATATCGCGTGGCAGCGTCCGCTTGGCATAACCGAGGAGCTTCCGGCCGACCGACAGGAGACCGGCCGCCAGGGTCGGGCCGGTGCCATCGTGACCGGGAGCGGGATGCTCTTTATCGCATCGACCGATGACGATCGATTTCGGGCGCTCGACATTGCTACGGGTGAAGAGTTGTGGGTCAATGAGCTCTCCGGGCGCGGGAACGCCAACCCCATGACGTATCTCGGGGGAGACGAGAAGCAATACGTGGTGATTGCGGCGACTGACACGATTGTCGCGTATGCGCTGCCCTGACGCCATGAGATATGCCACGACACTCGTGTGTGCGGTCGCCTGCGTGCTGGCCGCGCCCTGTCTCGTGACCGCCCAGGGCACCAACCCATTTGACGGTGACAGTGGGGCAATCCGGGCGGGACGGCAACTGTTTGGCGCGCGCTGTGCCGCCTGTCACGGCGCCGACGCAAAAGGGATCAGCGGGCCAGACCTCACGGCGCTCTGGAGTTTTGGCACGAGTGACGAACGGGTCTTTCGCACGGTGCGCCAAGGCGTCGCGGGAAGCATCATGCCGGCGAGTGACGCACCCGACGACGAAGTGTGGGCGATGGTGGCGTATGTCAAGAGCATCAGCACCGTGACACCTGACCCCAACCTGCCCGGCAACGCGGCCCACGGTCGTGAGATTGTTCGGTCTCAATGTGTCGGGTGTCATCAGGTGCACGGCGAAGGCGGGCGGCTGGGACCAGACTTGTCGCTCATCGGCCAGACGCGGTCGGGGGCCGCGCTGCGGGAATCGATCCGGAATCCGAGCGAGGCGGTCGCTGCCCGCTACCGGACCATCGAGCTGGTCACCGCGACCGGCGAGCGAGTGCGGGGCGCGAGTAAGGGAGAAGACGCGTTCTCGCTCCAAGTGCTCGATACGAATCAGCGCTTGCAAGGCTATGCAAAGCGCGATCTTGAACGGTGGGCCCGCACTGACGAATCGTTGATGCCAGTGTTTTCGCCCCGCGAGCTGAGCGACGACTACCTGGACGACGTGATCAAATTTCTCGGAACGCTCCGAGGCCAGTAGGAATCCTCATGCCGCACATTTCTTTGGTCCGCTCCGTTCTCATACCGGGGCTTGTTCTTACGCTGGCGGGTCCGACCTGGGTCGCCGCTCAAGAGAATGAGACAACGAGCTCCGGTGTCACGTTTGACCATCTTCTCGCCGGACTGGAAGAACCGACGCGTTGGGCGACATTTTCCGGGGACTACAGTGGACGTCGGCACAGCCCGTTGTCGCAAATCACACCTGACAACGTCGACCGTCTTTCGGCCCAGTGGACGTTTCAGACCGGCACGACGACACGTGGTCGCGGTTTCGAGACGACACCGCTGGTTGTCGACGGCGTCCTGTATGTCACCGGGTCGAACAATTTCGCGTGGGCACTCGACGCGCGGACCGGCCGGCCGTTCTGGCAGTATCGACGCGACCTTCCTGAAGACCTGACCTATGGGGCGAGTGCGCCGGTCAATCGTGGGTTTGGCATCCTGGGCGATCGACTCTTTATGGTCACGCTCGATGCACATTTCCTGGCGTTGGACCGACTCACGGGGAGCGTGCTCTGGGACGTCGAACTGGCGGACTATCGACAGGGATATGCGGCCACGCTGGCGCCACTGGTCATCGACGACAAGGTCATTGTCGGTATCTCGGGTGGCGAGTATGCCACTCGCGGGTTTATCGATGCCTATCATCCCGAGACCGGTGCCCGCCTCTGGCGCTTTCATTCGGTGCCGGAATCGGGAGAGGCGGGAAGCGAGACATGGCCGGACACCGACGTCATCACTCGCGGTGGGGGCGGAACATGGATGACCGGCACCTATGACCCGGAGCTCGACTTACTTTATTGGGGGACCGGGAATCCGAACCCCGACTATTACGGGGACGACCGTCGGGGCGACAACCTGTACACCGACTCTCTCGTAGCGGTCGATGCCGCCACCGGGCAGCTTCGGTGGCACTACCAGTTCACACCTCACGATACGCACGACTGGGATTCGAACCACGTGCCGGTGCAGGCCGACCTCATGTGGAACGGAGAGATGCGTCGGGTGGTGATGGTGGCCAACCGGAACGGCTTTTTCTATGTCCTCGACCGGGTGACCGGTGAGCTGTTGCAGGGCACGCCGTTTACGGACACCACCTGGGCGCGCGAAATCGGCGCGGATGGACGACCTGTCGTCCTCAATGACGGGAGCCAGGGATGTCTTCCGGACATGTGGGGCGGCACAAATTTTATGCCTCCGTCGTTTGACCCCGCGGCCGGGCTCTTTTTTCTGACTGCCCGCGAGACGTGTGCCACGTTTATTCCTCAGGTGCCGGAGTTTGTCCCGGGCCGGAGCTCACCCGGTGGCGTCGTGTGGATTGATCAGGACCAAGGTTATGGCGCACTCCGGGCCATCGACGTCTACACCGGTGAGAGACGGTGGGAGTTCCGCTATCCGACACCCTCGATGTCCGGCGTCCTGTCGACGGCCTCAGGTCTCGTGTTCGCTGGTGACCATGAAGGCAACTTCATGGCCTTCGAGTCCGAGACCGGTCGCAATCTCTGGCACTACCCGACCGGGTCGCGGATATGGGGGGCGGCCGCCATGACCCACATGCTTGATGGACGTCAGCATGTGCTCATCCCGTCCGGGACCACGCTGGTGGCCTTCGCGCTACCCTAGTGCAGTCCACTAAGCGGACCCGCGGTCTGTTAATCTCTAGTAGAAGAGGCAGGGTGTCCCCCATGCCTCATGAGGGCGTTCGACGCCCACGAACGCCATCAAAGGGAGTGTGTGATGCTCGCCAGACTGTTGATCTCGTCCGTCCCGATCTTCTTGCTGCTCCTTTCTTCTGCCGCCACCGCGCAGTCGCTGGCTGGGAGTGACCCGCACCCGGAGGTCCATCTGTATGATGTGGCCGATTTTGGTCTCGACCCTGCGGATGTCACGTTTACAAAGGACATTGCACCGATCCTTCAAAAGAGCTGTCAGTCGTGTCATCGCGCCGATGGCGGGGCGCCCATGTCACTTGTGACCTATGAAGAGACCCGACCTTGGGCACGCTCGATCAAAATTCGGACCGCGATCCGAGACCGGCAAGGTGCGATGCCTCCGTTCTTTGTAGAGAAAGACCTCGGTATTCTCGACTTTAAGGATGACCCCTCTCTCAGCGACGAAGATCTCGCCAAGATTCAGGCCTGGGCGGACAATGGCGCGCCGCGCGGCGCTGTGGCTGACATGCCCCCCCCGATCGAGTTTGCAAAAGCCGGCGAGTGGACCATTGGAAAACCGGACCTTGTGCTGCGTTCACCGGAAGTGACACGCCCGGCCGTCGGTTCGGACTGGTGGGGCGACCTGGGTCTGGTCCCGACCGGCCTTACCGAAGACCGCTACGTCAAGGCCGTCGAGGTGCGGGAAATCAATGACATCCCGGGAGACACTGGCTCGGGCACGGTCGGTGGTCGCTATCTGTTTCATCACATGACGTATTCGAGTGGCGTGTTGAACGACGAGGGGACCGCGGTTGACGAAGAGACCCGCACCCGGTGGCCGATCCACGAAGTGGGGCGGAACGCCGATATTTTTCCGGAGAAATTCGGCACATTGCTCCAGGCGAATTCCGCGCTGCACTTGCGGGCCAGCCACCTCCACTCGAATGGTATCCAGGAGACCACCGCCCAGCTCGAATTCGGTTTCATCTTTCACCCCACGAGCTACGAGCCGGAATATGGCAATCGCGCCCGTGTCCGGCTCGGGAATGGCAACGACATCGATGTCCCGCCCGGCAGATCCGGTCAAGAGCTCCATGCGTTCGAAGTGCTCGAACAGCACACGAAGCTTGTTGCGTTCGAGCCGCATCTGCATGCACCGGGGACACGGATGTGTATTGAGGCAATCTGGGGCAATAACCATTTCACCCTCAACTGTGTCGGCTACGACCACAGCTGGGTCAAGCAGTATGTCTATGAGGACGATGCGGCGCCGCTGCTCCCGAAGGGAACCATCCTGCACATCATCGGTTTCCTCGACACGACGGTGGGGAATCGGAACCTCGCCGATAGCCGTAACTGGGCGGGCGGTGGTCGTCGATCCGTGGCAAACATGTTTATTGACCTCGGGTATGCGGTAGAGCTCACGGAAGACCAGTTCCAAGAGGAAATGGCCGATCGCCGGGCAAGCATGAGTAGCCGAAACGACTACGACGTTGGGTGTCCGTTGTGCTGGGCTGAGGTGCCGAGAACCGAGACCGCGACCACCCAGAACGACGACGGTGCGCAGCCGTGACCAGTTCCGTAAGACGATCGGGAGGACTGCGGCTGACGATTGCCCTGGTGGGGGTCCTGGTGGCCCTTCAGACCACACACGGTCTGGTCGCGCAAACGCGGTTCATGTATTTGCGGGGGCAAAGCATCCACCCTGCCTATGAGGGATGGTGGCCCAACGACGACGGCTCGATCACCATGTGGTTCGGGTATATGAACTCGAACTGGGAGCAGGAGTTCGACGTCCCGGTCGGGACCGACAACTATTTCGTGGTGAGCCGGCCGCGTGCGCTTGACGACCTCGAAATGGATGGGTTTGAGCCCGCGACGGCCGACAAGAGTCAGCCTACCCACTTTTACCCGCGTCGAAACCCGTTTCTGTTTACGGTCGAGGTGCCCGCCGATTTCGGCGACCAGGAAATGGTCTGGACGCTCACTACGCACGGCCGGACGAACCGCGCCTACGCGACGCTGGCGCCGGATTACCGCATGGACCCGCAGGTGATGTCCACGGAGGTAGGGGGGGCGTTTGGCACGCTCGACGACCGGCTTCGGACGAACATTGCCCCGGTGCTCGAGATTGACGGCGCGCTTCACCGTACCGTTGGAGTAGGCGAACCGTTGACGTTGGCGGCGTTTGCTGACGACCCCGACGATTTTCCAGGCCGTTCGGACAGGGGTGGCCCACCGGAGAATCTCGAGGAGTTTTACAGCACTGACGGGGTGGGGTCGTCCGTCGTCAGTAGCGTGCCTGGGTTGCGGTTGTCGTGGATCGTGTATCGGGGGCCGGCTCGGAAGGTGACGTTCACGCCCGAGCAGATGAAGGCGTGGATGGACAGTCGAGTGTGGGGGAATTCGCCCTGGTCACCGCCGTATATCTTGCCGGAACCGCCACCGGAGAACCGGTGGATGGCGGACGTCACGTTTGACGAACCCGGAGAGTATGTCCTGCGGGCCGTCGTCAGCGACGGATCACGTTTTACCTACGAGAACGTGACCGTCGACGTGACGCACTAGCGAGCTGTCTGGTCTTTTCTTCTAGCCGACAGCTGCAGCAAGTCCCGGTGGGACGTTTCCTTGTTGCGGAAACGCCCCGCCGGGCCCAAGTGTCTCGCGCGCGGTCTTGTTATTCCTGGGACCGCGATGGGCCAAACGCCTTCAACACCTCGCGAGTCATTGACCATCGGTCAAAGCCCTGCCGGCCCCAGTCGAGCCCACGCCGCACGATGACGGTGTTGTGGGATGGCACGATCACCACAAACTGGCCACGGTTGCCGGACGTCGAGTAGGCGTCGCTTGGCACGTCGGTGCGGTCGTCGGGGACCAGCCAAAACTGACCACCGTAGAAGTTGCCACGGTGGGCCGTGGCGGGCGCGGGCGTTCTGACAAAGTCGATCCACTCTTCGGAGACCAGCCGTTCGCCGTTCCAGACACCACCGTTGAGATAGAGCAGCCCGAAGCGGGCTAAATCCCGGGCGTTGGTGTACAGCTGGCTGCTGAGAATGAAGTCTCCGAACCGGTCGGTGCTGACCAGTGTGTTCCGCATCCCGATCCGGTCTAGGAGCGCCCGTCGCGGAAACTCGCGATAGGTCGTTTCATCTCCGAGGACCTGTTTTAGCGCATAGATCGCCAGCAGGGTGTCATAGTTTTCGTAGTCCCAGTTTGTTCCGGGCTCACGAATCAAGGCGCGACTGCGCGCGCCTTGGACAGAGCTGGCACCCGCCCAATACGACAATCCAGAACCGATGGCATACTCGAGACCTGCATTGTCGATCGGCTCGAGCCCGCTCGACATGTTGAGCACGTGCCGCAGCGTAATGGCGGCGCGAGGGTCCTTATCGGCCGCGTCGGCCTTTGGGAACCAGTCGAATCCGAGCGGCGCGTCAAGTGACATCCGCTCCTCGTCGACAAGCATGCCGATGAGGGTGGAGGCGATGCTTTTGGCGGTCGACCACGTCCGCGTTCGCGTCGTCACGTCGACGCCCGGGGCGTATCGTTCGTGGACAATCTCGCCATCCTTCACGACGACAAGACTCAGGGTGACCTGTTCCGGTGTGTCCCGGTCGAACGACCAGTCGGACGCGGCTTCGAGGGCCGCCAGGTTCACACCGGACGACGCCGAGTCAGCGAGAAGGTCCCCATCAGGCCACGGTATCGTCGCTGGATCGCCAGCCGGCGGTGCCATGTCGAGGATGGGGAGCTGGCCGATCTCCTCGAGCGTCTGGTCGGGTGGCAGGATGATGCAGCCGATGCCCTCGCGGAACGCGGCTCTCATCTGTGGTGTGCCCCCGGGTGCACCGATGGTGACCGCCTGTCGGTCGCGGTCCACGGTGTAGTCGCCGCCACGGGCGGTGCCGACCGGCTGCGGCAAGAACGCCAACTCTTGTTCGAACACCTGTTCGAGGGTCCGATTCGAGGTGAACAACCCGTTGCACATGAAGACGGCCTGTTGGCCATAGCGGATCATCTCTCGGTTGAAGCGCCAGTAGTCGTAGTTGTTGGCTTGCTGTGCGACCACCGGCGAGGCCATGGTGAGGGCGAGAGCCGCCCACGCGGTTGCCAAAGTCAGGAGTTTGAATCTCATAGGACCTCCATGTCCCTTTGTGCCGTGTCCCGTTGCGCCGCGGACCGGCCACAGGCCGGGGTTTGTCGGGGGCTGATTATATCTCGCGGCCGTGAGGCCGTGATCGGGGAGGTCGTGACGTCGCGCTCAAATAGAATGGGGCAGCGTTCACATGATTCCAGAGATTGGTACTCGATTCGGCCACTACCGCATAACGGCTTTCATCGGAGAAGGCGGGATGGGGCGCGTGTATCGAGCGACCGATACCGTCCTCAACCGAGAAGTGGCCCTCAAGTTTCTTCCGGCTGGCGACACCGACCGGCTGGCACGCTTCCGTCGGGAAGCCCAGGTCCTCGCCAGCCTCAACCATCCCGGGATCGCCACGATTTACGATACGCACTCTCTATCAACGAAGCGTTTCGCTTGGCGCTCGAGATTGTGGATGCGCTCGAGGCCGCGCACGCCCGCGGCATTATTCACCGCGATCTCAAACCGGAAAATATCGAGCCACAACCGACGGGCACATCAAGATTCTCGACTTCGGTCTGGCCAAAGCGCTCAGCGAGACACCAGCCGTGGGGTCGTTCAGTGGGGCGACCGCCATCAATGAGCTGACCGGCCGCGGCGTGATTCTGGGGACCGCCGCCTACATGTCGCCGGAGCAGGCCGGCGGGCAAACCACCGACCGCCGCAGGGACGTGTGGGCTTTTGGCGTGGTTTTGTTCGAGTTGCTGACCGGCCGTCCCCCGTTTACCGCCGCGACACCGGTGGACTTGATCGCTGCCGTTCTTCGGGCGGAGCCCGACTATGAGCGGTTGCCGCCGTCATTGCCGCCCGGTATTTGCGCGGTCTTGACGCGATGTTTGGAAAAGAATCTCGATCGTCGTCTGCGAGACATGGGGGACGTCAGAGTCCTCGCTCGTGAAGTCGATGCCGCCGTGGAAACGGCGGACCATGTGGCGCCCGTCGCACCGGCGGTGGCGGTGGGTTTGGCCAAGTGGGCAGCTGCGACCGCGGCCCTCGTCATTCTCGTCGCGCTCCTGACCTGGACTGTTTTCGGCCGCGTGCCAACCCCAGAGCCGTCCATCGGACGATTCCAGCTGGCGGTCGAGGGTAGCGAGTTGACCGGAACGACCGGTCAGATGATGGCTGTGTCCCCCGACGGTTCCCGGGTTGCGTTTGTCGCCGGAAGCGAGCTCTGGGTTCGCCCGTTCGACGACCTTGAAGCGCGGGTGCTCCCCGGCTCTCGCGGGGCCGAATCGCCCTTCTTCTCGCCCGACGGCACGTGGACCGGCTACTTGGCAAATGGCCGGCTGTTCAAAGTGCCCGCGACCGGGGGTGCGTCACTGGTCATTGCCGATACGCCTCGGCCGTGGGGAGGGCGCTGGTCAGCCGACGACTCCATCGTCTTTGGACTCGGACCGGACGGAGTCTGGCGCGTGTCGTGTCGACCGGTCACCTGGTCTTCGCCCGAGACGGCTCTATCGTGGCCGTCCGGTTCGACGAACGGACTATGACCACGACCGGCGTGCCGCAGGTTGTCGCCGACGGGGTGCGTCAGGCCCCTCCCTTGATGCAAGGAACCGCGCATTTTGATGTCTCTCAGAACGGCACATTGGTGTATCTCCCCGGGAGGGGGAGTGTCACCAGCAACCGCCGCCGGTTGGCCACGGTCGACCACGACGGCGTCGTGGAGTTCTTGCCGCTGGAGCCTCAGCGGTACTATCTCCCCCGGGTGTCACCGGATGGGACGCGGGTTGCACTCGATATCACGGACGAACGCCGCGACGTCTGGCTCTACGACCTCGAGCGCAATGCGCTCAACCGGCTCACATTTAGCCCGGGCGCCGACTCGTATCCGGTGTGGATGCCCAATGGGCGGTCGCTCATCATCGGCGCCAGCCCGGCGGGCGGTGCTCGCAACCTTTTTCGCCACATCGCGGACGGCTCGTCGCCGCCCGAACGTCTCACCGAGTCGGACGAAGTGCAGTTGCCCCACGCGGTTTCGCGTGAGAACCTTCTTGTCTACACGACGGTCACCTTGCCCTCCGGCAGCTCCGACCTCGCCATGCTGTCGGTCGACGGTGACGCGGACGCTCGCCGACTGACCAACACGCCATTTCAAGAGCCCGCGCCTGCGTTGTCCCCGGATGGACAGTGGCTGGCGTACGCGTCGAACGAGTCGGGTCAGTTTGAAGTGCATGTGACGCAGTTCCCGGCCATGGATGGCAAGTGGCAGGTGTCGACCGACGGTGGCAACTTGCCCGCGTGGTCGTCGACACGCAACGAGCTGTACTTCATCCGCGGGCGTACCCAGATGGAGGTGGTGGAGCACTCGCTCGAGTCGACGGTGAGTTTTGAGGCCCCACGCACGCTCTTTGAGGGCGATTTTCATACCGGTTCTGGGCGCACCTATGATCTGACAGCCGACGGGGAGCTGTTTATTGTCGTCTACCGCGAAGGGAGTTCACGTCGAGACCGTCTTCACGTCGTCATCAACTGGCATCGTGAGTTGCTCGAGCGCGTCCCGGTCGGCTGAGCTCGAACGGTATACGGGCGCAGCGCCAGTCACTGCCCCTTGATAAACGTGCCGCTCCGCAGCTCTGCGTACGCTTGCCGTAGCTCTTCTGCAGTGTTCATGACGATCGGTCCTTGCCAGGCCACCGGCTCCCCGAGCGGTGTGCCCGAGACGAGGAGAAACCGGATGCCGTCGTCCCCGGCCTGCACGGTGATCTCGTCGCCGTCGTCAAACAGCACCAGTGACCGATTGCCGACCTCGGGCTCGGTGTCCGCGCGCGGCGTTCCGACATATTCGGTCGCGACCGTCTGTGGCTCCGAGGCGTCACGGAACGTTCCCGAACCGGCAAAGACATAGGCGAACGCGTGACGAGAGGTTTCGACCGAGAAGCGTCTTCGCACGCCGGTCGGCACCGTGACATCGAGATAGCGAGGGTCGGCCGCGACCCCGTCGATCGGGCCCGTCTGTCCCCAAAAGCTACCACACACCACCCGCACAGTCGTCCCGTCGTCGTCGGTCACGGCCGGGATATCCGCGGCCGCGACGTCTTGATAACGCGGGGATGACATCTTGAGCGACGAAGGCAGGTTGGCCCAGAGCTGAAACCCATGCATGCGGCCCTGACTGTCTCCCTGGGGCATCTCCTGGTGAAGAATGCCACGCCCGGAGGTCATCCACTGCACGTCGCCGGCCCCGAGACGCCCTCTATTGCCGAGACTGTCGCCGTGTTCGACGCCGCCCGCCAGCACATAGGTAATGGTCTCGATGCCCCGGTGCGGATGCCAAGGGAAGCCGGCCGAATAGTCGCGGGGGTCATCACCGCGAAAATCATCAAAGAGCAGGAATGGGTCGTAGTCGGTCGTGTCCCCAAAGCCAAAGGCTCGTCTGAGCCTGACTCCCGCACCTTCAATCGTCGGTGTGGCGGGCGCGATGCGCTTGACCGGACGAATAGACATGTTCGTCCATCATACAGAGGCGTCTTGGGTCTGGTGGTTGGCCGGGTGGACGGGAGCCGCGAAGACGAATATCTTTAGCCTCCGGTCGACGCGTTCAGCGAGCACGCTCGACGGTCGAACGGCGTGGTCACACGGTCATTGCTATCAGAGGAGGTCATCATGATGTCTGCAACACGAGCCGGAGTCGCGGGCGCGCTCGCCCTCACGATTGGGCTGGGCGCGAGCGCGGTCGCCGAAGCCCAAGCGTTACCAAACCCGTATCGTCTGGTGGATGGTTGGGCGAAGCTCCCCGGCGGAAGAACGATGGGCGCCGTAGGGAAAGTGACGATCGACCCGGACGGCCGTCACGTCTGGGCTGTCATCCGTTGCGATGCGAGCGCGCCGGAAAGGTTTGGGAACGAGTGTCTTGACTCGGACCTCGACTCGGTCATCAAGTTCGACCCGGATGGGAACGTCGTCGAGAGTTTTGGTGGTGGCCTCTTCATTTGGCCGCACGGGATAGAGGTCGACAATGACGGGAACGTCTATGTCACCGACGCGGTTGCCGAGGGGCGGACGCCCGAAGGGACCCGCGGACATCAGGTCATAAAGTTCAGTCCGACCGGTGAGGTGCTGATGACCCTCGGGCAGCCCGGGAAGGCCGGTCGCGGACCCTACCAATTCAACGCGCCCGCGGATGTCGTCGTCGCTGACAACGGGGACATCTTTATCGCCGACGGACACGCGAATACAACGAACAACCGTGTCGTGAAGTATTCGAAAGACGGCACCTACCTGAAAGAGTGGGGCCGGACGGGCTACGGTCCAGGCGAATTTCGCACCCTACACGCGATCGCGATGGATTCCGAGGGTCGTATTTATGTTGGAGACCGGTCAAACAATCGGATCCAGATTTTTGACCAAGAGGGCACCTTTATCACGCAGTGGACCCAGTTTGGGCGACCAAGTGGCGTGTTTCTGACGGCTGACGACCGCATCTACGTGGCCGATTCGGAATCAGACGACGTGCAGAATCCCGGTTGGGAGATGGGGATTCGGATCGGCGACGCAAAGACCGGTTGGGTCGACGAGTTTGTGCTGTATGGCTGGGGCGACCCACGGTTCACCGCCGGCAATGGCGCCGAGTTTGTCGCGGTCGACGCTGAAGGCAACATGTATGGCGGAGAGCCTGCTCCTCGCAACCTGCAGAAATACATCCGCGTCCGGCCCTAGACACCCCCTAGGGGCTACATCGGCACGTTTGGACCACGTTTTTCGATGTAGCAAGTTCGAGGTCGCAAGAATGAACAGTCACGGGTCGGTTGAGGCGCCGCTTCACTAGCTGTCCCGTCACCGTATTCGGAAAGGATGTCCGTGGCACGGCGCCCGAGTGGACGGGCGCCGCGCGCGGCGATGTATGCAACGAAGCACTGACCCGGGACTAGCCCACTAGACGTCAGCCCCGAGTCGGTGGTCTCGCACCATCTCTTCGGTGAGTCTCGTCCCAAAACCAGGACCGGGAGGGGCGAGGTAGTCACCGTCCTCGAACGGCGCCGTCATCGCGTCGAGCAGCGTCGAACCGGCGGGGAATGTCTCCGCCATCGTGCAACTTGGCGAGGTGAGCGCGATCGGGATCCCCCAGACACTGCCGCCACGGTGCGGGATGATTTCCAGACCGGCGCTTTCGACAAGCCGGGCGATACGGAGTCCCGCCGTCAGGCCGCCGCACCAGGTCATGTCTGGCTGGAGAACGTCTGCGGACCCGAGTCGGGTCAAGACGTTGAATCCGTGCTCTGTGTATTCATGTTCGCCGCAGGCTATCCGTGTCCAGTTCGAGCCTCTGGCGCCGATGCGGTCGACGAGCTCGACGTAGCCAAACACATCGTCTGGCGACAGCATCTCCTCCATGAAATAGAGCTGTGCCGGTCGCACACGTTCCGCAAACCCAATTGCCCACTCGACGGTTCCCGTTCGTGACACACAGTCGGTCATGAGGTTGCCGTCCGGTCCGAGGGTGTCACGGGCGGCGAGGACGTCGGTCACGACGCGTTCCATCGCAGCCTCGGTCGATTGAGGCCCAACCGGCGCGCTGCGTTTGAAGTGCCGGATGCCAAGGGCCATGCCGTCCGCGACGCGACCACCGGTTTGATACGCGGCGATCCGGTCCCGTGGCTGTCCACCGATGAGCTGATGCACCGGCTCATCGGCATGTTTTCCGACAATGTCCCACAGAGCGTTGTCGACGGCGCTCAGCGCCATGGGCACCAGGCCTCGTCGTCCATAAAAAAGCGATGAGCTATACATCTGGTCCCAGAGCTGCTCGACATTCAGAGGGTTCGCACCGACCAGCAGATGACGCAAGTGGCCATGGATGACCTCCACGGCAGCGCTGCCCCCCGCCCCCATTCCGAAGCCGGTGATGCCGTCGTCAGTCTTGATGACGGCGATGATCGCGGAAGGAATCTGAGCAAATGGACCGTTGTAGCTCCATCGGCGGGGATCTGTGTCCGATGAGAATTCTGGAGCGTCGAGAAGTCCGACGGAGCGTTCGTTGATATAGACCGGATAGGCATCCACCGCTCGAATCGTGAGCCGGTCGGCCTGTCGGCCTCGCTCGCGGTTTGCCGCCAGACTCGGCGCAGCGGCTGTCCGGGTCCCCCGCGCGGCGGCGACGGCCGCCAGGCTGCCCATGTCACGGAAGAAACTCCGTCGAGACAATATGTTCATGCCCAGAGCTTATCCGGTCGTGCGATATACTCGGAGACCGCGCTGGCGATGACCGCGATCGTGCGGGGAGTCTCGGTGATGTACGGTCACCAAGGTCAGGATTCCCCTGGGTTGACAGCCCCCTTGGTATGCAACTTCGAGTCAAGCGACTTCACGGCACGGCGACGCTCCCAACGTACGCGCATCCTGGCGACGCCGGCCTCGACCTCCACGCGGCTGCTGATGTGCTCATTGATCCAGGCCAGGCAGAGCTCGTCCCCACGGGTCTGGTCATTGAGTTACCAGACGGGACGGAGGCACAGGTGCGTCCGCGGAGCGGGTTAGCTCTCAAGCATGCCGTCACGGTGCTCAACACCCCGGGAACCATCGACGAGGGGTATCGGGGTGAGGTAGGGGTCATCTTGATAAACCACGGCGGGGCCGCGTTTCAGGTGACCGCCGGGATGCGGGTCGCCCAGCTGGTCGTCCAGCGACGCTGCACTGTCGAGGTGATTGACGTGGACACCGTGGACCACACGGCCCGGGGGGGCGCCGGCTTTGGATCCACGGGCGTCTGAGAGGGGACCGGCGCTTCGCCGGGTCACGTGCCGCTCATGACTTTTACAACGGGCTGGTGCATGACTGTCAAGTTTTCACGGATCGGTAGATTGTTCTCTCTTTCAGGCGCCGCCATGACGCATGCGAGACAAGCTCCATTGGGTCTCACGGACGTGACGCCGACACACGACCCTATGTGTGGCACGGGTTCTGCTCGTACCCTCGGGTCTACAATGCGTTGAGCGTACTGTCAGACTGGACCGGGAGAGATAGGTCATGATGTGGAAGAAAGAAACCGAGGCGGTGACCGCTGTCGTCCCGTCGGTCCCCGCCTCGCGTATCACGCGAGAGCGGTCCGCGACGTCGCCGCCCAGCCCGACGCCAACACCAGCCACGTTTGGGAAGTCGCTGGTCGTCAAAGGTGAGCTGCGTGGGGCTGAAGACTTTCAGGTCGACGGAGTGATCGAGGGGAGTATTGACCTACGCGACCACGTCCTTACCGTCGGGGCGAGCGGCACGGTGAAGGCCGACATCAAGGCGAAATCGGTTATCGTGTTGGGAACGGTCCGTGGCAACGTGCGGGCGACCGAGAGAATCGAGCTCCGTGAGAAGGGCTCGATCGATGGCGATATCGTGGCCCCTCGGGTGGCCATGGCCGAAGGCTCACACTTCCGTGGAAGCATCGATATGAACGGCGTGTCGGCATCGGCGTCGACCGCTGTCGCATCCGTCGAGCCCGCGAAACATGCTCATTCGCCGAGCCGTCGGGCGGCCGTCGCGGGGTCGCCTTGTCGATCTGCCGGGCACACAGCGTCGACACCCGTGATTTCTGGGGGGTCCTTACGTCAAGAATGACACCCGTGGTCCTCGTTCTACTGCTGCTGACTGTACTCGTTGGTGTTCCGGCGGCGCCGGCGTGGAGTCAGGAAGCAACGCGCGGCGCTCGCGAGTTGTACAACGCTGGGCAGATCGATGCCGCAATCGAGCAGGCCGAAGCCGCGTTGGAAGAGACTCGAACCGCGGACGCCGTGCTCGTCTTGGCTCGCCCGCGTCTCGACCGCTACCGCCGGTTCGAGATTCTGTCGGATCTTACCGCCGCCCGGCGGCTCAGCCTCATTTCGCGTCTAGCGAACGAAACTTGTTCAGCTTGTTGTGCAACGTCTTGACACTGATTCCCAGCATTTCCGCGGCCCGTGTCTTGTTGTTGCCGGTGTATTCGAGCGTGACCTCGATGAGATGACATTGCGTAGCTCGCGCACGTTGCCCGGCCAGGTGTAGCGCTGAAGTGCACGCATCGCGTCGGGCGCGACGCCGCGCACCGGAATGGCCCGATGCGTCGTGAACTCGGGTAGAAACGCCTGGACGAGCAAGGGAATGTCCTCGCGTCGGTCACGGAGCGGGGGGACGTCGATTGTCACCACGTTGATGCGATAGTACCTTTCCGTCGGCGCCCATCGCGAACGGCGACCTGGGGGTCGCTGTTGGTGGCGGCGACGACTCGGACATCGAATGGGTGGTCGCGCATGCTTCCCAGACGACGTACCACACGTTCTTGCAGCACCCGGAGCAGCTTTGCCTGCAGCGTGGGCGCCATTTCCGAGATTTCGTCGAGCAGGAGCGTGCCCCGGTGGGCGAGTTCGAAGCAGCCGAGACGTTGGTTTGTCGCCCCTGTGAAGGCGCCGCGTTCGTGACCAAAAATCTCGCTCTCGAGCAACCCTTCGGGTATGGCCGCACAGTTTATCGCCACAAACGGAGCGCTTGAGCGCGGGCTGAGCTCGTGGATAGCGGAGGCAACCAGCTCCTTTCCGGTTCCTGACTCGCCGACGACGAGGACTGATGCCTGCGCAGGGGCGGTTTGCTCAATAAGGCTGAACACTTTCTGGATGGCTGGGCTCTTCCCGATGATGCGACCAAGGCGCCCGTCGGTGACCAGCTCACGTTTGAGCGCCGCCACTTCGCGTCGCGCATCATGACGCTCTACCACTTTGCCCAGCAACACTCGCAAACGCTGTGGGTCGATCGGCTTGGCAATATAGTCGTAAGCGCCGTCTTTCATCGCGTTGACCGCACTCTCGACACTGCCCTGAGCGGTCACCATGATGAACGTCATGTCGTTGAGCCGGTCTCCTAGATCTCGTAGCAGTGAGAGTCCATCGCGGCGCGGCATCACCAAGTCGGCGAGAATAATATCGGGGTGCTCAGCCCCAATCTTCATGAGGGCGTCTTCGCCGTCCACGGCTCCCACGGCGTCGAATCCCCACGCCGTGACCAGTTCCATCAGCCCAGTGCGGGCAGAAGGGCCGTCTTCAGCGATGAGGACTCGCACGCTCGACGTGTCTCGATTTCGACCTGGATGCATGTCGCACCAGCCGTTGGTATTTCCAACGGACGCTGGCTTCGTACGACGGTATAGTGGACAAACGATACGCTGTTTGCGAAACAGGAGACTCTATGAAAATTCGGCGTCGGCTATCCATCCTGAACGCGACCGCGTGTTGCGTCCTTCTTTTTACGGGCGGTACCGCCCTTCAAGGCCAAGAACGACGTCCGGGGTTGCCGCCGACGCCTCTTCCTGACACATCTGTGATCTTGGACAGTGCGGAGGCGCCACACATTCAGGTTACCGTGGTGACCCGCGGGCTAGCACACCCCTGGGCGCTCGCGTTCTTACCCGACGAGACACTCTTGGTGACCGAGCGCCCAGGCCGGCTGCGTGTGATCCGCGACGGACACCTCGACCCCGGAGCCGTGGGCGGTGTCCCGGCTGTGCACGCGGCCGGATTGGCGGGTCTCATGGACATCGCGATCCATCCGCGATTTGAGGACAACGGGTTTGTCTACCTGACTTACACGACGTCGACCCCGGATGGGTATGCGGTCGCGCTCTCCCGCGGCAGGTTCGACGGGTCGTCGCTCGCCGATGTCGTGGGCCTGTTTGTGTCCGACCCCGTCGGCGGCAACGGCACCGCAGCTTCTCGTTTGGCATTCGCCCCGGATGGTTCCCTGTTTATGACTGTTGGCGGAGCGTTTGGGTCTGACAGCGGTGGACCCCGGGCGCAGGATCTCGGGGACACCGTTGGCAAGGTGGTTCGGCTCCTCGACGACGGCTCGATACCACCCGACAATCCCTTTGTGCACCAGGCCGGCCACCGCGCCGAAATCTACTCTTTTGGCCACCGCAACCAGCTCGGGCTGACGTTGCACGCGGGCACCGGCGAGATCTGGGCGCATGAGAACGGCCCGCAAGGCGGTGACGAGGCAAACGTCATACGCCCGGGCGCAAACTATGGGTGGCCAATCGTGTCGTATGGGCGACAGTATTCCGGCGCGCGAGTGGCCGCCGAGCCATGGCAGCCGGGGATGGAGCCCTCAGAGATCGTGTGGTTGCCGTCGATCGCTCCGTCAGGGATGGTGTTCTATGACGGTGACCGGTTTCCCGCCTGGCAGGGAAATCTGTTCGTCGGAGCGTTGCGGATGGGCAGTATCCGAAACACCGGGCATCTTCAGCGCATCGTGTTTAACGACCTCGGAGAAGAGTTGCGCCGGGAATCGCTGCTTGCCTCGCTTCGCCAACGCATCCGTGACGTGCGTCAGGGCCCCGATGGATTGTTGTATGTGCTCACTGACGCGGACGACGGCGCGCTCCTGCGTATCGAGCCGGTCGACTGACGCGGGATACGAACAGTCCATGGTGAAAATCCCGCGAGGCACCGAGACGGGCTCGGCGTCAGACGAACAAGGCCGGAGGAGCAACGAGCCACGCCGTTCGGCAGGGTGTCAGGTCCCGTCGAACGCCGCCGGCTGTCACCACGGCCTGCTAGCGGCTCTCCCCGGTGGCGACGCCACCCGTCGGCGCGACGTAGCTCCGTCTCGTTCTGGCTTCCATCCCGCGTGGGGCCAGGCGCACCTCGAGGTCATGGACCTTCCCGTCTCGCTCGTTGGGCGAAAAGCCCAGCACGTATTGGCTATGCAGCTCTTGTGACACTCGGGTGAAGGTCGGGCCAAGGTCGTCCGTCTCTTCAAGCAGGAAGTACCCGCCACCGGTCTCCTCCGCCAATCGACGAAGGCTTCCGTCTGGCTCGGTTCTTCGGTCTCGGGCGCCGTCGAAGTACTCGACTTCCAATCCGATTGAATAAACCATGACCTCTTCGGCAATCGCTCGGCGCAATACGTCCCGCCATCCTTTATCGCTGGAGCTGTCCTGGCCATCTGTCAGGACGAGCACCACCTTTCGACCCTCGACGCCAACCAGCGCATCGAGGCTTGTGTCGATTGCGTCAAAGAGCCGAGTCTCGTTGCCGAAGTCGAGGGAACGGAGCTCGCTGATAAGCGCGTCGCGGTCCGCGATGAACTCCGGGGGGTCGATCTCGATCTTGTCGTTGAACGCCCCGACCCTCGCCCGATCTTCAGGGAGCATACGGATCAAGAACTGCTCGGCACCTCCGGTGATCAGGTGCATCACGTTCGTTGTGCTGATGCTCGTGTCGAGCATGACGACCACAGTGATCGGGCGAACGTCGTTTTCAAACAGGACGATGTCCTGCGGCTCTTTCTCGTCAAAAATGGAAAAGTCTTCCTGCAGTAGGTTCGGGACGAGACGCCCGTCGTCATCGGTGACGGTCACGTAAAGGTCGACCAACTCGGTGCCAACCCGAAAGATCGGCTGCTGACCTCGGACGACCAGGCCTGCGCCCGCGATCGCCAGCGATATCAGCACGCAAAGACTCCGTATACGTAAAGGACTCATCTGCCTACCTTACATCCTTGGAACCCAGGTCCAAATAAATGTGCCACTGGGGCGGGCGGCGCAACCCGGCTTGACGGCCCTCCGACACTGTGGTCTTGTACGCACAATGACGATCGGTCCGCTGAGTCGAGGGAAGAAACGATGACGGTGTATGCGCAGGCGAGAGACCGCGCGGTCGGTGCTCCGGTCCGGTCGACATGGTCTTTCGGCTGGCTGACGACCGTGTTGCTGTTCCTGGTTGTCACCGTGTCTCCCCGCGCAGAGGGTCAGAGCCCAGGTCCCTGGCAGACCTATGACACTTCTGCCGGTGAATGGCGCAGCTACGCGGGCGATGTCAAAGGGACCAAGTACTCGCCTCTGGATCAGATTGATGCCACCAACTTCTCAGGCCTCGAGATTGCGTGGCGGTGGCCGTTGACCGATGCGTTTGTCAGTCGCAATGTCGGCCACGGCGGCGAACTGTGGGCGCCGCTGGCGGCCATCGTCGATAGCCTGGTCGCGGACACACCAAATTTGTATCGCACCGGGCACGCGCCAAATTACAACGCGTTTCAATCGACACCGTTGATGGTTGGCGGCGTGCTCTACTTCAATACGCCGTTGTCCCAAGGCGTTGCGGTCGATGCGGTGACCGGCGAGACGATCTGGGTCTATAACCCCAAGGCCTACGAAGAAGGCACGACGACCATGACCGGGACGTGGCGACAACGCGGGGTGGCGTATTGGACGGATGGCGACACCGACGAACGGATCTTCTGGGGCACCGGCAATGGGTATCTCGTATGTGTCGCCGCTAAGACTGGTCGGCCGTGTCTGGATTTCGGAGACGGGGGTAAGGTCGACGTGATGGAGGGCGTGCCCCGGGCCAACCGGGAGGAGCGTGATTATCTCAACGCGATGCTCATGGGGATTCACTCCCCACCCATTGTGGTTCGGGACCGGGTCATACATGGGTCGCACGTTGCCGACCGACGGGTTACAAAAGAAGCCGTGCCGGGATGGGTACGGGCGTGGGACGTCAAGACGGGGGCGCACGCGTGGGACTTTCACACCGTGCCAAACAGTAACGATGAATTTGGTGTCGATACCTGGCTCGATGACTCTTGGCGATACTCTGGAAACGCGAACGTCTGGTCGATGTTGGCCGGTGACAGCGAGCTCGGTCATGTCTATCTTCCGACCGGGACCGCCACCAACGACTACTACGGCGCTGACCGTCCCGGGGATAATCTGTTTTCCGAAACGCTGATTGCGGTCGACGTAGAGACAGGGCAGCGGTTGTGGCATTTCCAAGCCGTGCACCATGGACTCTGGGACTACGACTTTCCGACCCATCCCAATCTGGTGGATGTCACGATCGATGGTCGCGAGATCAAGGCGATCGCTCAAGTGAGCAAGCAGGGCTTTGTCTACGCCTTTGACCGCGAAACGGGCGAGCCGCTCTGGCCGATCGAAGAGCGACCGGTCCCACAAGAGACAAACATGCCGGGTGAGCGGCTGTCGCCCACTCAACCGTTTCCCACAAAGCCGTCGCCGTTTGACTATCAGGGCGTGACGATCAGTGACCTTGTCGATTTCACGCCAGAGATCCGTCAGATGGCGGTCGATGCGGTCGAGCGCTTCAAGATTGGACCGTTGTTCACCCCACCGACACGTCCGGTCGAGGGCGGGACGCAAGGCACGATCATGCGGCCACCCGACCCGGGCACGGCGGGATGGGCAGGCGGAGCGATGGACCCCGAGACGGGGATGCTCTACATCCCGTCTCGAAACTACGCAGTGGTGATTCCGTTGTATGCGCCAGAGACGGACACGGGAGCGACGGTAGCCTATACGCACGGCGCGCCGGAGGCCGAGCGGATGCGGGCGAATCGCGAGGGGCGGCAGCTCGGGCCCCAGATGCCGCAAGGTCTCCCGTTGTTCAAGCCTCCCTATTCCAGGATCACCGCCATCGACATGAACACGGGTCATCACGTCTGGTCCGTGCCACTAGGCAACGGCGACCGCTATCGCAATCACCCACGGCTTCGTGATCTCAACTTGCCGCCATTAGGGGATGGGTCGATCTTTGGTCCGGTACTGACCAAGACGCTGCTTGTCACGGCCAGCGCGACGGGTAGCAGCACCGATGGTCCGCGGCTGGTGGCATGGGATAAGAGAACCGGCGAAGAGCGGGCGTCGGTCGACCTTCCGGCGGGGACGACCGGGACCCCGATGACGTATATGGTCGACGACACGCAGTATCTGGTCATGGCTATTGGTGGTACACCGCCGGAGTTGATTGCGTTTGCGCTTCCGGGCGCGACGGCCGCCGGGAGCCAAGACTGATGGGGCCGGTCACATCACCGGCATGCCGGGCGTCACACCGCGTCACACCAAAGAACGGAGAGTCTTCAATGAGTCGTGTTTCATTCGGATGGTCCCTGCTCGTCGTGTGTCTTGCTGCCATGTTCGCCGTCGTACCCAGGGGGGCGGAACAAGGGTCGACGATACAAGACGAGACCGCGGAGCTGCCGCTGGTCACGCAGGCCGAGTTCGACGGCTGGATGACCGAGCTTTCAAACTGGGGTCGGTGGGGACCAGACGACGAGCTTGGCGCGCTCAACCTCGTCACGCCCGAAAAAAAGACCGAGGCAGCTCGGCTCGTGACCGAAGGATTCTCGGTGTCGCTCGCGTCGACCGCTACTACGGAAGCGACGGTCGATAACCCGTGCCCGATCACCTGGGAGATGGTACGGGCGACCCGAACGGGGGCATCCGACACCATAGGGTATCCGTGTATTCACGGTCCGGGAACCACCCATCTCGACGCGTTTGCCCACATCTTCTTTGACGGCAAGATGTGGAACGGCTATGACGCGGTCGACCTTGTCACCGTCGAGGGTGGCGCCGCAAAAAACTCGATCCTGAATATGAAGAATGGGATTGTGACCCGGGGTGTCCTGTATGACATTCCCCGTCTGAAAGGCGTGCCGTATCTCCAGCCTGGCGAGCGGATCTCCGTCGCGGATCTGGAGGCGTGGGAGGCGCAGTCAGGTGTCAAGGTTGGACCCGGCGACGCGATGTTTATTCGGTGGGGTCGATGGGCGCGTCAGGAGGACATCGGTCCGTTTGACACCGGCGCGGAGGCCGCCGGTCCTGACAACGCCGTCATCCCATGGCTACGCGAGCGTGACGTAGCCGTCATTGGGTGGGAGACACCTGGCTATGCCCCGTCTCCCGAAGGAGACGAGCTCGGGCGTCTCGCCGTCCACAACTTCGCGCTGACCATGCTGGGCATGCAGCTGATTGACCGGGGCGACTTTGATGCGTTGGCGGAAGCCGCCGCCGCGCGCGGTCGCTGGGAGTTCATGCTCACGATCGCGCCGTTGCCGATTCCCAATGGGACCGGGTCACCGGTCAATCCGATCGCGATTTTCTAGTCCACGAGGGTCGGGGCTGGGCGTGCCTAGCTGGGCGATGACCGAACAACCTTGGCCCACCGTCGATATTGGGACGCTCGACGCCCCGGGACGCGTGCTTGCCTTTGACGTGCCGGGGTTTCCGGACGGCTTTATCGCGTGCGTGCAGAGCGAGCAACCCCCGCCTGGTTCCGTTCCCGCGGGCCGGACCAACGAGTATCTGGTGGCGTTCAGTCGACGGTGCACGCATATGGGCGCCCACGTGCTCGGTCCTCGTCACACGCACCTCGAGTCGATAGAATCAGGAAGGTGTCGTGCGCTGTCCGGCGCACCTCACCTGCTTTGACCTACGCCGCGATGGTCTGGTCGTGATCGGGCAGGCCTGCTCGCGGCTCCCGCAGATTGTCCTGTCTCTCGAGAAGGCCACCCCGGGCCATGTGTGTCTCGTCAGGTGGAATCGGTCTGGCTACGGCGAGGTGCCAGCGTGAGCTCTCGCACCCCCGTGACCCCGGTCTCCCCGCCGGTCCGATTTCCGCCGGGCGATAGTGAGGCGACATCCTTATACGACCGCCTGCAACTACTGCGTCGTCGGGTGCGGCTACCGCGCCTACGTCTGGGACCCCGCTTGCGGGCCAGAGGTGCCGTCCGAGCGGGTCCCGCACATGTCGCCGTCCTGGAACCGGAAAGGTGTCCGTCGACGGCACAGAGCAGGTTGCGGCTGTCGTCCCCGACCTAGCCTGTCCGGTCAATCGTGGGAACCACTCCATCCGCGGGGGGACGCTCGGACGGACGCTCACGGCCCCTATCACCGAGGGACAGTCGGCCGACGCCCCCGAGCCAGCTGCAACCCGGGAGCGGTTGACGACGCCGATGATCAGGTTGTCGGCGGGTGGCTGGGCAGCGATGGACTGGGACGAGACACTCGAGCTGATGTCGGGGCTGATCCACAAAGCCACCGACGGATTCACTGAGCCACGCCGCGTGGGCGCGAAACGCTTTGGGTATCACTCCCTGGAAAATACCTATGCTGCGGCGACCCTATTTTCGCGCGTCATCGGCACCCCGAACGTCGCGGACCATGATCGACCCCGCACCGCCGATTCGTCTCCTGGGCTGACGGACGCGGGTCTTCATCATCACGCGTTTAGCTATGACGACCTTCTTGACTGTGACGTGGTGGTACTCCTCGGCTCCAATGCCTACGAATGCCAGAGCGTCATGTTTCAGCAGGCGATCGCCGGTCGACGAATAATTGTTCTCGAGCCGCGGCGGACGATCACCGCCGACTACGCCGTCCGCACCGGCGGTATACACCTGCAGCCACGGGTCCTGGGCGCGGACTGCACGACCATCAATGCGATCGCTCGGCTCATTCTCGAAGAGCACTACGGCGCGCCAGAGCTGGACGCGCTACGGCGTCTGGTGTCAGACACGCGAGTGCGTGACGCGACGGAGCGCTATACGGCGGACGGGCGTTTGCGTGCCGCCCGTCGTGTCCAGAGCTTTGAGGCGTGGCACGCGGCGCTCCGAGCGTCGACGCGTTCGACCCGGCTGTCGTCGCCGCCGATACCAGTATCCCCATTGAAT
>Ga0310121_10000247_pt1 | contig 58574 bp, 60 predicted proteins | sample CB27_Tmax_986_MG_FD_203504 | JGI IMG/M metagenome (GOLD analysis project Ga0310121, IMG submission 203504) | Marine microbial communities from Western Arctic Ocean, Canada - CB27_Tmax_986 | ecosystem: Environmental > Aquatic > Marine > Oceanic | place: Canada: Western Arctic Ocean | collected... | reverse complement strand
TGGGAAAACCCTAGCACCGTGCGCCCGATCTCCTCTAACCCCTCTTCTGCAAACAACGCGACACGATTCAGATAGCGTATATAGTCCCTAACCTCAGCCTCTCGATCGTCTCGGGTCATCCAGCTCGCTCCCACGGTCTCTGATTGGACCATGGGTCCCATCCGGTTGGGTCAGATAGAATCTGGAGAGCCCCTCCGGGGCAACCAAGAGACGGTCGCTAGAGGCGATCGACTCAAACTGGGTGAGGAACCGCCGGGCCGATTGGCGATATCCGTGTAGAACGTACCAGATCTCGGTCGGAACCCGGGCCTCGGCTTCGAGAAAGCAAATGCGGGCAGTACGCAGTGTCTCCAGGTGGGACTCTCGGGTACAGTCCACTAGTACGCAGCTTTCCCGGTAACCGCCTGGCCGAGGATCAGGCCATGAAGGTCATGCGTGCCCTCATACGTGTAGACCGATTCGAGGTTGGCCATGTGTCTCATCGCGCTGTACTCAACAAGAATACCATTCGCTCCGAGGAGCCGCCGAGCCTCGCGTGAGATCTCACACGCCATGTTGACGTTACTCCTCTTCCCAAGTGAGACCTGCTCAGCCGTCATCGCCCCGCGGTCTTTCAGCCTTCCCAACTGAAGAGCTAAGAGCTGACCTTGAGTGATCCCAGTGAGCATATCGGCTAACCTCAGCTGCTGGATCTGCTTCATCGCCAGGGTGCCTCCGAACACGACTCGCTCCCGGGAGTAGTTAACCGCCTCGTGGAAGCACGCCATCGCTGCACCCAGGGCTCCCCACACAATCCCATATCGGGCCTGAGTCAGACAACTAAGCGCACTCTTCAGACCCTCACTGTTCGGAAGAAGTGCATTATCAGGGACCTCCACATTCTCTAGGTGAAGTTCGCTAGAGTCCGAAGCTCGAAGGGAAAGCTTCCCCCTTAGGTCACGTGCCGTGACCCCGGTGTGGTCAGTCGGAACTAGAAATCCCCGGATACCCCGACTGTCACCGATCTCCTGAGTTTGGGCCCAGAGCAGCGCGACATGGGCCATGGATCCATTCGTGACCCACCTTTTGGTACCGTTCAGGAGCCACCCGTCAGGGGTTTTCTTCGCCGTCGTTACCATTCCGACAGGATTCGATCCGTAATCGGGCTCAGTCAGTCCGAAGCACCCTATTTTCTCTCCCGATGCCAGCAGGGGAAGCCAGCTTTCCTTCTGCTCATTACTTCCGAAGGTCAAGATCGGAAACATGACGAGTGCTCCCTGGACCGAGGCGACCGACCGGACGCCGGAGTCACCCCGCTCCAGCTCTTGCATAATGAGACCATAGGCGACGTTATTCCGTCCTGCGCACCCATACTTTTCCGGCAAGTTCGCGCCGAGCATCCCCAACTCACCCATCTGGGGAATCAGCTGAGCCGGAAACCGACCTTCCACGTATGCCTCCTGTATGACCGGAAGAACTTTTTCGTCCACCCACCCGCGCACTGCATTGCGGATCATCCGCTCATCTTCGGATAGGAGAGAGTCGATGTCGTAGAAGTCGACCCCCTGAAATCTCTCAGTCATCTGTGTCCGATCCTCCCTCTGGCCCATGTGTTGAGTTCCGGTTGGGCGGGCTAGCACCATCCTGCACCCGGTTAAACGCCCGGACGCCTTCTCGTCCATCCTCACTGACGAGCGCCGTCAGGAAAAGTTCTCTCTCCTTCTCCAACCCCACTGACAGGGAGTTCTCCAAAGCCGTGCGGATCGATTCTTTCACGAGACGCAGTGAATTGGAACTCCAACGTCCGATGCGACCCGCAACGTCTCGGGCTTTCTCCAGACACCGGCCCTCGTCCACGAGAAAATCGACTAATCCGATCCGATAGGCCTCTTCCGCATCCACCATGTCTCCAGTCAACGAAAGCCGCATCGCCTGTCCAGACCCCACGAGCCTCGTAAGCCGCTGAGTTCCACCACCGCCAGGAATAATCCCCAGGCGGATCTCCGGCTGTCCGAACTGGGCGCTCCGGTCGGCAACTCGAAGGTCGCAGGAAAGCGCAACCTCAACACCACCGCCCAAACAGTATCCGCGCACAGCAGCAATCGTGGGCTTAGGGCACTTCCACACCACGTCGTAGATACGGCGTCCCAACATTTCCTCTCTTTGTTCCATCGCAGTTCGGCCCGCCAATTCCCTAAGGTCGGCACCGGCTGAGAAGGCTCGCTCGCCCGAGCCTGCGAAGATCAAAACCTTAATCTCATCGGCCCGGCTCAGGAGGTCCACCGCATCGATGATCTCCAAACAGAGAGTACCGTTAAGCGCATTTAGCTTGGCCGGTCGATCGAGGAAGATGGTCCCTACCCCCGCATTCCGCTCCACTTGGATCGTCTCGTAACTCACGGCTAACCCCCGTGTGCAGCCTGATCAGTGTCCGAACAGCCGCGCCCCGGAGCTTCCACGACACCACTGGCCAAGAGCCGGTCGATTTTTTCGCGTTCGTATCCCAAATCTCTTAGGATCTCGACTGAATTCTGACCGGCTCGCGGAACTGGACCTCCTCCGCGCGGTCGATCACCGTCAATGCGTAGAGGCAGGGAGACGTCCCTATAGTCCTCGACCTCACCATGCGGCGTGAAAGGAAGGAGTTCGCTCGCAGCCACCTGGGGGTCTCCAGCAACTTCTGCAATGTCCTGGATCGCGGAACACGGCACCAAATATCGACACATCAGCTCCACCATGCTCTCGGTGTCATATGTCCGGATTCGAGGCTCCAAGATGGCCAGCAAAGCTTCGCGATTCTCGACACGCGATGGATTCGAATTGAACCGGGAATCTTCAACAAGACCTACCAATTCAAGGGCTTCGCAAAGTCGAACGAAGATCGAGTCGTTTCCACCTGAGATCATGACGTGCCCGTCTGCTGTGGCGAAAGCCTGATAAGGGACGATCGGCGTTAACCCTGAACCCATGCGACCAGGGACCTCACCGGAAGCAAAAAATCCCATCAGATGATAGGAGATCCAGCCAACAGCCGTGTCCAAAAGCGCCGTGTCGAGGCAAGCTCCCTTCCCCGTAGCATCCCGTGTTCGAAGCGCGCTGAGTATAGCGATCGCCGACCACATTCCTGTCCCAAAGTCGACCACGGATCCTCCTGTTCGCGCAGGGGGTCCGTCTGGATGACCAGTCACTGACATGATCCCTGCAAAGGCCTGGATTAGGGGCTCATATCCAGGCAGTTCCTTCAGGGGCCCACGATCCCCGAATGCCGTAACGGACAAGTAGATGATATCCTCCCGTATAGTCCGAATCGAACCGTAGTCAAAACCCAATCTCTTGGGGACTCCAGGGCGAGAAGACTGTAGAAACACGTCAGAACGAGCGGCCAAATCCCGAAGGACCCGCCGACCCTCGTCTGTCTTGAGGTTAAGAACGATGCTGCGCTTATTTCGGTTCGCGGCCAGGAAAAGTGTGCCGTCTGTCCCCCAGAACGGGGGGCCCCAGGCCCGTGCCGGGTCCCCCCCTGGCGGCTCGACCTTGATGACTTTCGCGCCCAAATCGCCTAGGATTTGCGCGCAAAAGGGGCCTGCAAGATTCTGCGTGACGTCGCAAATGGAGAGGTCGGACAGGGGATCCATCAAGTGTCGGCCGTCCTAGTTTCAAGCCTGCTGTGTCTGGGGATCGACGGCGGCGCAAAACCTAGACGCGTCCAGATCACCAACGCAAGCGCAGAAGGGCCTAACGACCACTGGATAAATCTCTTATCTGAACGGATAAAGGATGCAACCTGAGCTTTTGTTACCCACAGCCATGGGTATGTATGATTATGCGTTTATATAGTATGTTTATGGGTAAGCACCCCTCATGCGGACAACAGCAAGACGGAGATAAAAGTGCAGCCAAATAGAGTAGTGCTCGCATACAGTGGTGGTCTCGATACCGCTTGCATCCTAAAAACCTTGCTTGATCAAGGCCACGAAGTGATTGCATACATAGCGGATGTGGGACAAAAAGAGGACTTTGGAAAGGTGGCTGAGCGCGCCCGAGACACGGGGGCCCACAAGGTCTTCGTAGAGGATCTTCGGCACGAGTTCGTAACGGACTTCATCTTCCCCGCGATCGCCGGCAACGCAGTCTACGAGAACCGATATCTCCTTGGGACAGCGCTGGCTCGTCCCGTCATCGCAAAGCGCCAGGTAGAAATCGCTCTACAGGAAGGCGCTGGAGCAGTATCCCATGGAGCCACTGGAAAGGGGAATGACCAGGTCCGCTTTGAGTTCGCGTTCGCGGCGTTGGCACCTGGACTCAAGGTTATCGCACCATGGAAGGAACGTGAATTCCTCGAACGTTTCCAAGGACGGACCGATCTGCTGGCGTTTGCTCGGGAGTTTGAGATCCCGGTGGAGGCCACGGCCGAGAAACCTTTCTCAAGTGATGAGAACTTGATGCATCGGTCATATGAGGCAGGTATCCTTGAGGACCCGGACACCCCTCCCCCCGAGGATATGTTTCGGTTAACGCGCTCTACTAAAGAGGCACCGGAGTCACCCACTCGTCTAGCCATCTACTTCCACGATGCGATACCAGTCAAAGTCGAAAATCTGGATGACGGCACCCTTCATACCGAACCAGTGGAACTCTTCGAGTACCTGAACCAGCAGGGAGGGATAAATGGGGTAGGAAGAATCGACATGGTGGAGAACCGATTTGTAGGGATCAAATCTCGAGGAATCTACGAGACCCCGGGGGGCGCAATTCTTCACCATGCCCTCCGAGATCTGGAGGGAATGGCGATGGATCGGGAAGTGCTCCGCCTCAGGGATATGTTATCGCCTCGCTTCGCCGAGCTCATTTACAATGGGTTCTGGTTCTCACCAGAAATGGATTTTATCCAGGCTTCCTTCCGACAGTCTGCCAGACTCATCGATGGGCGTGTACGGGTGGAACTCTACAAAGGAAATGTTATTTCGATGGGCCGACAGTCATCCACCTCGTTATACGACCAAGAATTGTCCTCCATGGACATGGCCGGCGGTTACGACCAAGAAGACGCACAAGGGTTTATCCGTGTCAACGCGCTGCGACTTCGGGCACACAAGCTGATCCTTCGAAAGACTGGAGGCGAGTCGACCGAGGACTGAACCTCAGCCAGTCGTGTACACCATGACTTGATAACAATTCACTACACTGCGTGGCAGAAGAGCCACTTGGAATCGAGGGTGGAGAATACGGCACCTTCCGAGATTCGGTGGATGGAGCGGATCTTCAGCACCTTCCGGACTGACAGTGAGATGTCACGGTGAATAGAGGTGGGTGCGCCTTCTCATCTAGCCCGGACCAGACTCGGAAGCCGTGAGCCCCTCCTTTGCCCGATTGAGCGCGTGATTGAACTCCTGGCGTGCCCGTGGATCCTCCTCCACCTTAATACCCTCCGACAAAGCACCCCAAGCCCCTTCGGATCCTACCTGACCCAATCCCCATGCTGCGTGTCCACGAACGAGCGCATCCGGATCAGACAATGCACCGACAAGAGCGGGGACTGCCTCGACAGAGCCCCAGTTCCCCAATGCCACAGCCACGTTACGTAAGAAGCCTGCCCTCCCTGCTCGCCGGATCGCCGACCCCCGCGAAAACGCCTCCCAGGCCACTTCGTCCATTCCCATCAGCTCGGTGAGTAGCGGTGCATCGGTTCCGGGATGATTCGGAGTTGGCGGGATCCCGGACTGCTCTGAAACGGGCCCCTCCAACTCCACACCAGTGGGTCGCTCACCAGGACCCCGGGCGGCGTATCCTGGCTCAATCGCCGGTTCCGCAAACCGGCGATTGAAGGGACAAACTTCCTGGCAGATGTCACAGCCATAGATCCGGTTTCCGATGAGGGGTCGCAGCTCCACAGGGATCGGTCCGGAGTGCTCGATCGTGAGGTAGGAGATGCAGCGCGACGCATCCATGACGGGCCCGCCCGAGGGACCTCGGCCCAGAAGTGCCGAGGTGGGGCACGCATCCAGACACGCCTCACAGCTCCCACAGTGGTCTACGTCCACGGGAGCGTCTGGCTCCACTTCTACACCGAGGAGGAGAACCCCCAGGAAGAAGTAGGAGCCCTGACGAGGATGAATCAACATCGTGTTTCTCCCGAACCAGCCCAATCCTGCTCGCTGCGCAAACTCTCGTTCCAAAATCGGACCGGTATCCACATAAGCGCGCGCCGGCACCGGTCTTCCTTCCACCTCCTCAAACCGATGGTGCACTCGCTGAAGAGCGTTTTTCACGACCCTGTGATAGTCGCGACCCCGTGCGTAGCGGGCTATGACACCGCGGCGAGAATCATCAGGGACACCATCGGGATCTTCCTGGTGGTAATTCTGCGCCACGACGAGTACCGTCCCTACCTCCCCCAGGATCTCGCTGACGTCGGCTCTCCGAGCCAGCGCAGAAGGCCGCGCCAGGTAAGTCATCGAGCCGTGGCGCTTCTCTTCGATCCATGCGTTCAGAAAATCCAGGTGCTCAGATGGATCGGGCCCACAAATTCCCGCCAACTGAAAGCCCTCTTCTTGAGCTAGACGCTTGAGTACCTCAGCTCGATTCACAGAAGGCCTTACCGCCTGAGGATCGGAACGCTCACCCACTCTTCCGGGTCCATCGGTCCCCATCCCTAGATCGATACTTCTCGAGAGTTCGCAGGAGGGCGTTGTCCAGATCGATTCCCTGTTCATTGGCCATGACAAGCAGGACAAAAAGAACGTCCGCCAATTCGAGTGCTAGATCCTGCTCGGGCTCTCCGCTCTTCTTGGGCTTCTCCCCGTACCGGTGATTCAGCTCCCTTGCGAGTTCTCCGACTTCCTCGGTGAGCCGCGCCAGATTCACCAAAGGTGGCCAGTAGCCTTCCTCGAACTGCGAGATCCACTCGTCGACTCGTCGCTGGGCCTCCTTCAGTTCCATATCATCGTCAACTTCCGGGCTGGATCACCAGTTTGCCGCACACTTCCCCGGCTTCGAGCAACCTGTGCGCTTCACGGGTCTGATCTAGGGGAAGAACCCTGTCGATCGTCGGGGTCAAGATCCCCGTGAAGACCATGTTCATCACTTCACGAAACTCACTCGGGCTTCCGGTCGTGCTGCCGAGGATAGTCAATTGTTTCCAGAAGACATGTCGCAGATCTGTCATCGCGTTCGGACCCGTTGTGGCCCCATAGGTCACCAGCCTCCCGCCAACATTAAGTGCTTTGATCAAATCCTCCCATGCTGCCCCTCCCACCGAATCGAGTACTAGATCGACTCTGCGCTTGCCGGTCGCTTCCTTCAATAGCTCGCCCAACATCCCCTGTTGGCGATCGATGACCACGTGCGCTCCTAGCTCTCGTAGCCTCTCAGCACTCTTTTGCCCCGCTGTCACTGCGAAAACAAATGCTCCTGCCCGCACCGCTATCTGAATTCCCGCGGTCGCCACTCCGCCAGAACCTCCGGTAATCAACACCCGCTCGCCCGGACGCAGACGGCCGCGGTTGATCAATGCCCGCCACGCGGTCACAAACACGAGGCCCGCCGCGGCCGCCTCTTCGAAGGATATGGCATCTGGGATCTGCATAAGGTTGGCCGCTGGAACAATCGTGTATTCGGCCAGTCCGCCCTGGGTGTGCTCACCCAATACCCTGAATTTCGGGTTTGGCAGGTTGTCCCCTCGTCGGGCCCCTTCGTACCACTCCCAATCAAGGGACGGATCAACAACAACCCGTGTTCCCTCAGGGACACCGTCCACACCGGGCCCGACCCGATCCACCTCCCCGGCGATGTCCGAGCCACCGATATGCGGCATGGGAATTGGGATCGTCGCGCCCCGTCGTAGCCACAGATCGAGGTGGTTTAACGAGGTAGCTCTTACCTGGATCCGAACCTCTCCAAGGCCCGGCTCAGGGACGGCAACATCCGATATGCAGATGACTTCCGGTCCACCGTGCCGGGAGAACAGTGCGGCTCGCATGCGATCCCTCAAAAACCGTCAAGGATGGACGCTCGAGGCCGGCGTGAGCACCAGCCTGTTCTCCCAAGTCCCATCACCAAGTTGACCACTGTCATTCCCTCCCCAGTATAGAATTAGATCGTCAGCCGCCAGGCCGGAGGTGTGAAGGTGTCCTACGGCCAGCGCACACAATCGATACCAGCCGCTCACTGAGGCACAAAGCGGGGTTCGATCTGCCCGAAACCGACTGCTCCCCAGCAAAATACGAGGTCGTGGCCGTCAGGCCGACAACCGTCGCTATACGCACGGCTCGCGTGCCTACACAGACTGAGTTTCCGAATGGGACCCACAGAATAGTGGGACGAAACCCAAGCAATAACCCTGCGGGAATCGCTCACACCCCGCAAGTCCCAAACTGGGGCCCGCGAGGTCCATCTGGAACAACTCTTCTCCTTTCCGGGTCCTCCCTCTGGGAAGACCTGAGACTCTCATATACTCCCCGGCCCCTCAATTCCCCCGGCTAGAAGTGGTTGGCCACACGCCCCTTTGGAGGTTCCTCGTCGACAACACCATCAGCAGCATCAGAAGTGAGTTCGAGCGCTACCACGCCGTAGCGGAGGGCGCGCTGACCCAGATGGGTCATGATGCCTTCTTCCACGCCTCCGATTCAGACGCGAACAGCGTAGCGATCCTGGTCAAACACATGGCCGGAAACCTCACATCCCGTTGGACGAACTTTCTCACGACCGACGGTGAGAAACCCCAAAGAGATAGGGACTCTGAGTTCGAATTGACCCCAGAAGACATTCGGGAGACCCTCATGACACGCTGGTCGGCGAGTTGGCAGCTAGTCTTCCATGAACTGGGACAGTTGAACGATGCGGACCTCGGTCGAGCGGTCTACCTCCGAGGGCAGTCGCTGAGCGTGAGCGCCGCGCTCCTCAGGCAGCTCGCCCACACTGTGTATCATGTGGGCCAGATTGTCACACTGGCGCGCCAACAGTCGAAGAGCTGGCAGTCCCTCAGCGTACCACGTGGTTGGTCCACAACTCTTAACGAACGGATGAGAAACGGATGAGACTAGCCACCCGCATGAGCAGATTGGGAACTGAAACCGCATTCGAAGTCCTGGCGCGTGCCAAGGAACTTGAGCGGCAAGGCCGAGATGTCATCCACCTCGAGATCGGAGAGCCTGATTTTGACACTCCTGCAGAGATCGTCGAGGCGGCGAAACAAGCGCTCACCGACGGTTACACTCACTACGTACCCGCTGCTGGGATTCCCGAAGTCCGACAGACTGTCGCGGATCATGTTTCACGGACCCGCGGGATTGATGTCCACCCCGAAGAGGTCGTCATAACTCCGGGGGCCAAAGTTATCATCTTCTCTCCGATGTTGTCCCTACTCCAGCGTGGCGACGAGGTAATCTATCCAGACCCCGGGTTTCCGATCTACGAGTCTATGATTCGCTTTACCGGGGCAACGCCGGTGCCCATCCCACTCAGATTCGATAGGCAATTCACCTTTGATCCGGACGAGCTGCTCGCGAAGCTGACGGACCGCACAAAACTGGTCGTATTGAACTCCCCTCAAAATCCGACCGGAGGCGTTGTCCCGGTCGCGGATCTGGAGGCACTAGCCGCCGGACTCGCGGATCGAGACCTGATGGTCCTCTCCGACGAGGTCTATAGTGAGATCCTCTATGAGGGGGAACACCTCTCTATCAGCAGTTTTCCGGGCATGAAGGAACGTACGATCATCCTTGACGGATGGTCGAAAACCTATGCGATGACCGGGTGGCGTCTCGGGTTCGGCGTAATGCCCCAGCCTCTGGCAGAACAGGTAACAAAGCTTCAAGTCAACTCCGTCTCCTGCGCTCCGGCCTTTTGCCAGATAGCCGGCGCAACGGCTCTTCGGATGGACCGAGGAGCCGTGCACCAAATGGTGAGAGAGTTTCGGCGGAGGCGGGACACGATCGTGGACGGCCTCAACTCAATCCCGGGTTTCCAGTGCCTCCGGCCCAAGGGCGCTTTTTATGTCTTCCCGCGGATCACCGAGACTGGCCTGTCGGCGAACGAGTTACAGAGGCAATTGCTAGAGGAAGCCGGAGTCGCCGCTCTCGCGGGCAACTCGTTCGGAAAGAACGGAGAGGGGTTCCTCCGGTTCTCCTACGCAACCTCAGTGGAAAACATCGAGGAGGCACTAGATCGCATCCGACGCCACCTCGCCGCCAAAGCATGACACGTAGCTCCAGTCTTTGGTCTTTAGATTCCCCATGGCGGCCTCACCGCCAGTGCTTCAGCTGAAACTGGCCCTCGAAATGTTCGGGGCTCACTCGCCCCAGGTCCCGAGTCGTCATAGCCTGCGGACAGCATGAAGACTCACGACCAATGTCAAGAAGCTCTCTTCGACGACGTCGAGCTCGAGCTCGGTTTCGCCCTGGATCTGGTTTTCTGGACCGAGATGCACTGCCATCCAAACCGCAACCAGCTGACCGTCGACCTCCAACCCCCTTCCTCATTAGCCTCCACCCTTCAGAACAAGGTTCTTGCGGCCCGATCTGAACGAGCAGGAAGGCTCTTGTGCAAGATCGTAGACGCCCGGTCGATGATTGGAATGACACTGGAGAACCCAAGCCCCACATCCCATATGGGCAGGATCGCCTCTTGGACCCCGTCGGCTACCTCAATCCACTGAGTGGAACCGAAGGGGCCGGTCCCGGATACTTCCAGACCCGAACATGCCCAAGTGGCCCCTATCTGTTTCCACCTCCCGCGCAGAGCTTACTTTCCTCATCGGGACAGTAGCGTATGATCTTCGCTGGAGAAAAGATGTCATCAGAGGACAAGCACCCCCGGACTGATTCAATCGATGGTGGACCCGCCAACTGGGACGTGCTCGCGGGGACGGATGCTACGCTGGGAGGTTACATAAAGGAGCACAGCCGTCCTCCCGCCTTCGAAGGTATGGACGGAGAGCCGTATTCAGTCTCGCCCGAAGTGGAGAAGACCCCGAATTTAGGGGCACCTTACGAGGGCTACCTTGTGTTCCCTCGCTGGGCCACAATGGGACTGGGAGTGGTGGCACATCTGGAGACCCCGACGCTACTTGCAGGAGACAGCCCTGACGCAGTACTTGAAAAGTTGGGGGAGATCCCCCTCCTGACAGTGAAGAAACTCCTAGATGATGCAATCCGGCGGGCAGAACTTCCATGACGGAAGCTCTGCCCAATCTCGGGCCCTACAAGGTCGGCAAATCCGAGGCTCTCCTTCTGCGTGTAACGGAGATCTTCCACTCAATCCAAGGCGAATCCACCTGGGCTGGAATGCCCTGCACCTTCGTGCGCCTCACCGGATGCCCCCTCCGCTGCATCTGGTGCGATACAACCTATTCCTTTCATGGAGGGGAAAACGTCTCCCTCGAGCACATCTTGGAGCGGGTCAGGGTGATCGACTGTCCTCTCGTCCAGATCACGGGTGGTGAGCCACTCGTCCATCCGAACGCATTTGAACTGGCCCGTCGACTCCTCTCGGAAGGGTACACAGTGTTGATCGAGACTTCAGGATCAGAGGACATCTCCACCCTCGACCCTAGGGCCCACGTGATCATGGACCTGAAGTGTCCGGGTTCGGGAGAGTCCCCGAGGAACCGCTGGGAGAACCTCAATCATCTGGACGACGGGGATGAAATCAAGTTCGTCATCTCCGACCGGACGGATTACGAATGGAGCCGTGGCATAATCGCGGAACGAGAGCTGGATCGGCGCGTGCAAGAGGGCTCCCTAAACGCGGTATTGATATCACCGGTCTGGGGATCAGATGGCCCCAATCTAGAGGATCTCGCAGGCTGGATTCTGGAAGACAGACTTCCCGTGCGAATCCAGACGCAACTTCATAAGCACATCTGGGACCCAACACGCAGAGGTGTGTGAGCGCATGTCCCCGGGCACGAACCCCAGCGATGTGCTGGGAGCTCTCAGCCAGAGAACACGACTTACCCAATATCGGGGACCACATGACGATCCGGAGCCCCGCTCGGATGGGTGGGTGGCAGCTGTGGCCGTGATCCTTCGTCCTGGAAGAACTTCACCTGAGACACTTCTCATCGAGCGGGCCACAGTTGACGAGGATCCGTGGTCTGGACATATGGCCTTCCCGGGCGGGCGGCGAGACCAAGAGGATCGTTCGTTGCTCGAGACCGCGATTCGTGAGACCCGTGAAGAAACCGCGATCGAGCTGGACGTCTACGGGAAGGCGCTCGGCCAGCTCCAAGTTGTTCAACCCGAGGGGAGAGGATCACCGGAAGCTTCTATCCTCCCGCTCGTATTCGCTGTGCCTGCCCGCACTTCTGCTCGGACGGATTCCGCCGAGGTGGCCCAAACCTTCTGGATCCCTATAAACCATTTTAGGGATTCGCAAGCGCGAACGGCCTACCACCTCCAGGTCGAGGATCGAACCGTCTCTTTCCCGGCAATCGCCATTGAGGACCGCGTGGTCTGGGGCCTCACCCGGAGGATACTCCACGATCTGCTTAACCGGATTCCTTGAACTCTGGTTAGAAGTACAGTGGGTTCCGTTACAAGCACTGTACTTCCCCAACTGCCTCTTAACCCTATCCGAACAACTCGGACTGTTCACCAGTAGAACTGGTCACAGTCTCTTCGTGGCCGGTCTCATCCCTCATGATCGGCGGTGCGACTGACGCGTTCGTTCCCTCCTCACTAGTGATGCTCCTAGCAACTTCTACTATACGGTCTTCGGTCGAAAACTGTACCACCCGAGTCCCACGAGTCCGCCGGCCCTGCTCAGGCACCGATTCCACGTCGATATGGGTCACTTTTCCGCTCGCTGTGACAATCGTGACCGAGTCCTTCCCGACAACCTCAAGCGCTCCCACAAGGCTGCCCCCGATCGCCCTCGAGGGAAACGCCATCATTCCCAGACCACCGCGTTTCTGAAGGGGGAAATCTGCCACAGGCGTTCGCTTCGCCCACCCTTCCTCACTCATGGTGAGCACCGCCGCATCTCTCCGCACCAGGATGACGCCAACCACCTGGTCATTCCCCTGGAGGTTAATCCCCTTCACCCCCTGAGCGGTGCGCCCCATGATTGACACGTCCTTCTCCTCGAACCTGATTGCCCTCCCCTCCCTGGTGAGAAGCATCACCTGAGCCCGCTCATCGGAGAGGACCACTTCAATGATCTCATCCTTTTCCTTCACGCCAGCGGCGATAACTCCACCAGCCCGAGGGTTCGCAAATTCATCCAATACCGTCCGCTTTACGATGCCTCCCCGGGACACGAAGAGGAGGACCTTTCCCTTGGCATCCAATTCCTCTACCGGCACGAGAGCTATGATCCGATTGCTCCGTTCAGCATTCGTAAGGGCGTAGATCGACCGCCCCCGAGAAGCTCGCGCTGACTCCGGAATGTCCAGGACCGAGAGGAAGTAAGCACGCCCTTGCTCCGTAAACGCAAGCAGCCAACCCTTAGTCCGTGCCGTAAATACCCGCTCCAGCCAGTCATCCTCATAGCTCTCCATGCCAGCTAGCGCCTTCCCGCTCCTCAAGCGCCGTTGATAGAGATGCACTGGAATGCGTTTGACGAAACCCTGGTGACTGACGGTGATTACAACATCTTCGTCAGCGATCACATCTTCGACCAGGGTTTCCTCCTTCCCAGTCTCCTCCAAAATCATTGTTCGCCGACCATCCCCGAAACGCTGGGTCAGCGCGTCGATTTCCCGAAGTATCACCCTAAATTGTTCGGATTCACTGGCAAGGATCTTCCTGAGATCGGTGATCAGTTCCTCCAGTGCCGATCGCCGCTCTTGGAGTGTTTCACCCTCAAGAGCAGTGAGTTGTCTGAGCCTCATGGCCAAAATTGCATCGGCCTGCGCTTCCGACAATCCAAACCGGTCCTGAAGGCCCCTGAAAGCCCCCTCTCGATCCTGTGATTCTCGGATTATCTGGATCACTTCGTCGATCTGGTCCAGCGCCAGCAGAAGCCCTTCCACCACGTGCAGATCGGCCTCGGCCTTCTCTAGGTCATGACGGGATCTCCGCACCACCACTTCGAGCCGGTGATCCCGGTACCGCTCGAGGAGTTGCTTGAGATTGAATTCCTTGGGCTCCCCACCATCGAGAGCGAGCAGGATCGCTCCGAAATTGGCCTGCAGATGCGTACTCCGAAAAAGAATCTTCAGCACCGGCGAGACTTTCCTTCCTCGCTTCAGCTCGATGACGAGTCGCATCCCATCCCGGTCGGACTCGTCACGTACTTCTGTCACGTCGTCCAACTTCCTCTTCCGGGAAAGGGTCACGATCTGCTCGATGACTCTGGACTTGGAAATCCCGTAGGGGAGCTCGCTAACCACGAACTGCTCTCTTCCATCCCGTAGGGCTTCCTTCCGAATTCGCGCCCTCATGACGATCCGGCCCCGGCCCGATTCGTACATCTGTTTAATGCCGTCGGTCCCCACGATGAAACCGCCAGTCGGGAAGTCCGGCCCCGGGAGTCGCCCCATAAGGTCTCTCACTGTGCAGTCCGGATCCTCTACAAGATGCCGGAACGCAGCCGCGACCTCCATCAAATTGTGGGGAGGTATGTTCGTCGACATCCCCACAGCGATTCCTGCCGAGCCGTTCACCAATAGATTCGGGAGCCTTCCAGGAAGCACAGACGGTTCGACCAGACGACCATCGAAGTTTGGACCCCAGTCTACCGTTTCCTTGTCAAGATCAGCCAAGAGTTCGAGGGACACAGCGGCCAACTTGGCTTCGGTATATCGGTAGGCTGCGGCAGCATCTCCATCGATGGATCCGAAGTTCCCTTGACCATCGATTAGCGGATAGCGTAAGGAGAAGTTCTGGACCATCCGGACCAGGGTATCATAGACGGCCGTATCGCCATGAGGATGGTACTTTCCGAGCACCTCTCCCACCACCGTCGCGCACTTCTTATAGGGACGATCCGGAAGCAATCCGAGCCCGCCCATGGCGAACAAGATCCGACGATGAACCGGCTTGAGACCATCTCGGACGTCGGGGAGTGCACGCTGAACGATCACACTCATGGAGTAGTCGAGAAACGCTTCTCGCATCTCTTCTTCGATCAGACGAGGGAGGATTCGCTCCCGCTTCTGGGCCATGCTCATCCTAACTCCTGGTGCTTTATGGGACGATCGGTCCGGCGCCCCTATGATGTCTCGCACTGACGTTCCACGGAAGATGGGTACCTGCTAGAGATATCTGCGAGGACCGAAAGGCAAAGCTGTACACAGCGTCGATCTGTGGGAGAGCCTCCTTCTGAAAGGTCTCCTTTGTGGACAGACCCGTTCCTGCCGAATCCGTCATGACATTGGTATTGGTATAGGTCAATCCGGGAACACGAATGACCTGACAACTTCCTCGTCCTGGGGCCCACCATTCATCACCTCAACTAACACGCTCATTCCCTGCCCGATGTCCCTCACCCGGCCGAGCACTGAAAGAGCATGGGCAAAGTCGAAGTACGCGGCCACCGATGGCTCCGCCACCGGGTGCGTCGCGAGAACGTGAAGATCCATCTCTGACCGCAGATACTCCACGATCGCGTGAACAGCCCTCTCCACTTCCATCTGCTCGCCGAGCGTCGACAGTGAAAGGTCACCCGTGAGGCGGCCAAGAAGGGATTTGATAGCCGCCCGCGTAACGCTTGGCGTAGAGGGACCGCTCGTGGGTCGGGCCTCCAATAACGCCCGCGCACCACTACGAAGTACAGTGAGCTCTTCGTAGTTGCAGGTCAAAATCACGAGACCTCCAGTACGTGATGCGTAGGGGCCAAGCCCTTGATCCGTATTCAGTACCTAGCATAATCGAACTAACAGCGCAAATCCTTCTCTGCCCTAGTCACCATCCGGGGCCCGATGACCAATCCTACGATAAGGTCGATCAGCGCGTGCGCCATGATTCCCGGCACGAGACTCTCTGTCATCAGTACTGAAGTGGCCAACACGAAGCCAATCAGGGCGGTCCTCAGGATTCCAACCGAACCCTGGTACGCATGGAGGACTCCGAACGCTACTGACGAGAGACCAGCGGCTATCCAGGGCGCGGGAATCAGAAGTTGGATTGTGGTTAGCGCGTACCCACGATACGCAATCTCCTCGCCCAACCCCGCCACGATGGACAAACCCACGAAGAACCGTTTTTCCAACCCGGTCCGTGGAATCAGTTTCAGCACGAAGTCGGAGGGTCCACCGGCGCTGCGACTTTCCGCCGGCCAAAATGCGCCGATGATCGCCAGACCAGCGATCGTGATCCCACCCACCCAAGCCGCCATCTCCCATCCGGGAATCCAGAATATACCGAGTCCGGCCATGCCACTTGAGGGCACCCCGAAGCCGAGCGCCACGGCACCGATGATGACAATGGTTCCCGCGGACCCGATGTACATGGGGATTCGCTCGATCTCATGCACTCTCAAGAGGGGCAGCTGTGCCACCGCAAGCGATGGCAGAAGCAGGTAGAACAGGCCAAGCCCCAGAGTCTGCCAGAAACCCGATGCCGTGGTCAGAAAGATTGTGACCACTCCTACCACGGTGAGCCCCAGACTGAGGCGTAACCGGTGATCGACCTTGGCGGCTAGCTGTTCGGCGGAGGTAGTTTGGACCGAATCAGACATTTGCATCATCCCATCCCTTCCGAGACAAGGCGACGCTAGGGCAACCGCCCACACACCCCAATAACCACTGTACTTCCCCAACACTCCTTGTGAGGTTTCGGATGCATAAACCGAGTCGGCCATCCATGCTCGATCTCATCGATCCAGACCAAGAGTGACATGACACCATCCGAGACGACGACACCTGCCATCCTCAAGGTCATCGACACCCTGGATCATCCTCACGGGAACCGAATCCTTCGCACGAGGGTGCTCGAGGGAACACCACCAACCGTCGGCGAACTGAAAAATTCATGGCTTCTTGCTCGAGGCCCTGATGGAACCGAAGTCGAGATACGTGTCGTCGGGTTCCCCGTTTTTGGGGGGAAACTCTCTGACGCGCGGATTCGCTCTACGGGACGGGTTGACCTTGTCATAGGGGGCAATGGGGATGTGGGCTCCATCTCGCGCACGTGGAGGCTGTACAGGATAGAGCCGAGAGCCACTCGTTAATTGGCACTAGGACTAAAGTGCAGAATCCTGGTTTCCATCTGGGCCATCCGACGCCGATCCCTCCTCCGACCGTCGAATGTACTGCGGGCCTTCGGACTGGAAAGTACGCCTGAACCAGGAACGGAAGTCACCCTCACGGCCAGGATTCGCGGCTCGGTAAGCGACCGAGACGTCGCTGAATCGATCACTCTGGGTAGCGAATATGAACTCATCCAGATAGCCGGACTCGTTAGCGTAGACGAGCTCATCGAGCGGACCGAAGGGTTGCGTATCAAACACCGAGCGGCCCAAGAGCCATACTTCGGCCACTCGCTTTAGAATTGCCCTCTCCGCTCCGTAGCCCGATTGGCCTTCCGCCTCCGGGAGTACTTCTGCCAGAGTACCCCATTCATCCATGAGGCGTAGATATCCGTACACGAGATACGCTGCCTCCACATCTGCCGCTGCTGCGAGCAGAGTAAGATCGACGGTGTCGGCCACGATCTCGAGGGAGTCCCACGGATAGCCACCCTCCTGTACCGCTGCAATGCGGATGAGGAAAGCAGGATCAAGATTGATCCTATCGAGCTCCGGTGTTAACCACTGCTCGATCTGTCCCATCCGCTCCCCGTTCGCCTGAATCCGCTCACCCGAATAGACGATGATCGATCTCGGTTCCGGTGTAGGCAGGCGATTTGAGCATGCGGCCACAGATGATATCAGCAGAAGCCAAAAGGCACTGGCCCGTTGTGGATGTTTCATGCGCTCGTCCTCTCGAAATCCGTTCCGCCTAGCAAGCGCCTGCACCACCCCGTGGTCACAATCCCAGTGATGATCGGATCAATGGGCTGATCCGATCCGGAGTCCAGGGAGGATTGAAGGTGAGCTGGACCTTCGCCGTCTTCACGCCATCGACTCCGAGAACCGCTTCTTCGGCCATGTGCACAATCTCTTCTGCCACAGGGCACATCGGGCTAGTCAGGGAGATACGGACATCCACGTGCGACTCCTCGACCTCAACGCCGTAGACCAGTCCCAACACCACTAGGTTCAGGTTTAGTTCCGGATCCTTCACGGTCTTCAGCGCATCTAAAACATCCTTTTCAGTCACAACTATCTACCTCCTCTCTGATAAACTTCCGGGCAAACATACACTAGAAATGCTCTGTTCCCATCGACCTGATCCGCACCGCTCGTAGATTTGGCATTTTATTCGGCGACGACGATTCCGACATGCGCTCTAGAACCAGAACGCCCTCCTGATCCTTTCCTCCAGGGTCTCAGCCGTATTCCCCCGGCAGCCCGCAGGGTCGAATCCGCTGTCGAACTCAGACGCGTTCGCTCCAATTGAAGGAAACTGATCCCTTATGAGTACATCCGGATCCTCCACGCCGAACGAGATCAGCATGCGATCTCCGGCCCGGATCACCCTGTTGGACGCCGGCAGCACGACAAATCCGTTCAGGACGAAGGTGAGCCGACGACCGACGTCCTCCCCGTACAGTTCTCCCTTGTCCGTGAAAAGCCAGTCAGAGCCAATCCCCCATCCGAGGTTTTGGAGAAGGTGACCCCAGGTCGACCCGCCGTGGTGAATGTGCACGACGTCGGGGTTGTTGTCGTGGAGGTGGACGCGCTGGGGAGCGGTGATGTTGGATGTCTCAGAGGAGCAGGCGGCGGCATCTTCCATGTACTGATCGCCGGTGAGATCGACCCGCTTCCCGTCCACCCAGAGAGCCCAGTTCGCATGATAATGAATCGAATCGAGTGGCGGCATTGACACCAGCCGCACCAGCCCAAACCCGAGAACCCCGATGACGAGACCCAAGGCCAGAGACAACATTGTTCTGGATTCCAGCATTCCCTCCCTCTCACTCTGGACTTCCTGTAGACTATGAAAGACCCGGCCCCGCACCACCCCATTGGAGCATTCTCTACCCTCACCCTCGCATGACTTACCCCGGAAGAGAGCGAACTGAGCCGGAAGTGCTTCCCGAGAGGCTCTCCCAAATTCACCCGGGGGTTCCCCCCACCGGAGCGGGCAAGGTATTATGGGCCGCGATCCTGGAGCCACGGTGCTCCCCGTAGCCCCGGTATCAGAAAGAGCTACAGGTTAACGTCTCCACTGGCTGTTCGTACCAACAGACCTCAGAGCTACCTCACATGGAAGAGCAACGAGCCCACTGGGGATCGAGCCTCGGCTTCATCCTCGCTGCCACAGGAAGCGCAATCGGTCTTGGGAACCTGTGGAAATTCCCTTTCATCACCTGGAATAACCAGGGCGGAGCGTTCGTTCTGGTCTACCTAGTCTGTATCGCCGCGATAGGGTTGCCAATCATGATGGCCGAACTCCTGATCGGCCGGAAAAGCCAGCGTAGCATTGTGGGAGCCCTCAAGGAAGCAGTGGGGCCGATCTGGGGGATCGTTGGGGGCTGGGGCGTTCTTTGTGGGTTCATCCTGCTCAGCTACTATACGGTGATTGCGGGATGGTCCCTCTTCTACTTCGTAAGAACACTCGGCTGGTCCATCACAGCTTTTCCTGGGGACCTTCAGACGGGGAATCTGTTTGCAGAACAAGCAGGAAATGGAGTTCTTCAGCTAGGACTCTCTCTCCTCTTCAGCATTGCCACGGTCTCAGTCGTATACCTTGGGATTCACAAGGGCATCGAGCGCCTCACTCACACGGTTCTCCCGATTCTTTTCGGGATTCTCCTACTTCTTCTTTTCAGCGCCCTGAGAATGGAGGGCTCTGGCGAGGCCATCGCGTTCATCTTCCGCCCGAACTTCGGTGAACTTGAGCCGAGCGGTTTCCTCGAGGCACTTGGTCACTCCTTCTTCACACTGTCACTTGGGATGGGGGCGATGATCACGTATGGCTCCTACATCGACCGGACTCAGTCGATCGTGACGACATCAGCGGTGATCGTCCTCCTCGACACACTGATTGCACTCATCGCCACGGTCATCATGTTTTCCGTGATCTTCTCCGTCGCGGGGATGGAGGAGCAGGTCGGTGCTTCAACGGTTGGGATGCTCTTCATCTCACTCCCGGAACTCTTCTACTCCGAGGTCCCCTTCGGAAGACTCTTAGGGCCACTCTTTTACGTGCTCATTGCGCTCGCTGCTCTCACCTCAACGATATCACTCTTGGAGGTCGTTGCGAGCTACCTTATTGATGAGCACGGGGTGGCACGTCACAGGGCTACACTGGTCTGCGGTGTCGTGGTCTTCGGCTTCACGATCCTCGCGGCTCTATCATTCGGTGCAGTCCCGGAGCTTTCCAATTTCGCGATCTTCGATGGCAAACAGGGTTGGTTCTCGACTGTCGACCACTTCGTATCCAATTGGATGCTCCCCACCGGAGGGCTCGCGATAACGATCGCAGCTGGCTGGTTCATGACTCGCGAGGCTACGAAGGGCGAGCTTGTAGATGGCACTGAACCGGGTTGGTTCAAGTACGGAGTTTGGCGATTCTTTATCCGGTTTGTGGCACCGGCTGCAGTGGGGGCTGTTATCGTAGCAGTGTTGTTCTTCGGGGTGGATTTCAGTTAATCGAAATCTGCTGGCCCCCAAATCCAATCCAGCCACTGCATAGCTTTTTCTATAGAGGGAGGACTCAATGAAACGATGGGCAGCTCTAGTCGTCAGCCTGGGGCTTATCTTTCTGGCCCAACCCATTCAAGCCCAGCTCGCTTTCGGGCCGCAGTTTGCCTGGGGAGATGATATGGATTTTGGGGTAGGAGGCCGCTTAGACTTCGACTTGGCGGGACCACTTGCGATCGACGACGGACCCCTACAAAACCTCTTCGGGAGTGCCACGGGCTCTTACTTCTTTGACGACTGCCCTTCTCGGACACCGGACACCGTTGATTGCGGTTTCATCGAGTTCAACGGCAACGCGAACGTTCCCTTCACCATTGGAGGCTCGTCAGCAGACGGGTATCTCGGAGCCGGATTTCATGCAGCCCGGTCCTCAATCAACACTAACGTGCCTGATGACAATTCGGGTTTTATCCCAGTCACGGACACGGAAATCGGTGTGAACCTCCTAGGTGGGTTCAAGTTCCCCTTCTCCGACCTCACGGCTTTCGTAGAAGGCAAGTTCGGGTTGGTTGGAGTCCAACAGTTCATACTCTCGGCTGGAATCCTCTTCGGCGGCTGAAGGTCATGGTCGCTGCTGGACTCGAACCAGCGACCCCTACGATGTGAACGTAGTGCTCTACCAGCTGAGCTAAGCGACCGCCCTACAGTATACCCCCACGGGGAATCGAACCCCGGTTTCCTGGCTGAGAACCAGGTGTCCTAGGCCACTAGACGATGGGGGCAAAAAAAACGCCCCTCAATTCAAGGGACTAGTATGATAAGTATGGAAAATAGGTTGATCAAGCTCAAGAGGGCCGTTGAAGAAGTAGAACGGGCCACACACAGGGATGGGGACACTGCCTGACGGGGGGGGTGTCTATCGCTCATGTTCGGCTCCAAGCAGAGAACGCGGCTCACCCCACAGCGGTCTGTCATCGGGCTGAGCCAAACTTTCGACGCTGCGTAACAGGAAGCCACTCCCGGAAGCCATCTCCCGGCCTCCCTCTCCCCGCGCGAGCATGGCGGACGCCGTTCCTCTATGCGGGGTTGCCCAAGAACACGATTCGTCGGACACCAAGGTCCCCTCTCTCCTCAAGAAACCCCCGGACCGCTAACCCTCCCATCGAATGCGCCACGATGTCGACCCGATCATTCCGGGTGAAGTGACACAGCAGTTCTACAGCCACAGCGACCTCCGAAACATCGTCTCCATTGCTCCCGAAGGGATCTACGACAATGAGCATTGAGATGCCGCCTGCGGGCCAGCCAGCCTCCGCTAATCAGTCACGCAGAGGCAGCACGTACACAGCTTCGTCCCCCCAACCGGGAACGAGAAGAACAGGGATGCGATCGGCGTCCAAGGGTGAGGACAGGCTCTGTACCACCGCCTCACTCGAGGCGAGAAAGGCCAGAAGCAGCGCCCCTGTCCAGAAGACTGTGCCTCGAGCTCGGGATGAACATCCAATCAGCATCTGGGCTGGACTCTCCGGTTAACGTGCCTGGGTTTGCGAGTTCCCCCTACCCCCCTATCTTGACCCTGGCCTTCACAGTGGATCTCACCGCCGGTCTTTGCGTGTTATACCTCCCCAACATGGGAGATCAATTGGGCCAATCGCCCTGATTATTTAGTGCACACACGGGTCGTCAAACTTCCTTGGCGTAAAGGAGTGCTCGGTATGTCCCAGAAAACGGGAGCCGGTCGGTGGGCTCTTATTCTCGGTGCTTCTAGCGGATTTGGTGAGGCATGTGCTCGTGCTCTTGCGACCGCAGGGTACCATGTATTTGGGGTCCACCTCGACCGGCGGGCCGGCCTTCAGAAGGTTGCGGAACTCCAAGAGGAACTGCGGACTTCCGGAGTTGGGGTTCATTTCTTCAACATCAACGCCGCCGACCCGGAGAAGATGGAGGCCGCCCTCGAGGAAATGGCCTCTATCATGGAGCCCGGACAGGATATTGGAGTTCTTATGCACTCCCTGGCCTTCGGTACACTTCGAACCTTCGTGGGGGATGGCTCCGTCAGTCCACCTCAAATGGACATGACCCTTAAAGTAATGGCGCACTCCCTTGTCGACTGGACCAGGGCCATCACTGACCGCGACCTGATGGGAACCAACGGTCGAATCTTCGCGATGACCTCCTCCGGGTCGAACCGAGTCATCCCATCCTACGGGCCGATCTCGGCCGCGAAGGCGGCGCTCGAATCGCATTGTCGGCAATTGGCTTACGAACTAGCTCCGAGGGGAATCACTGTAAACGCCCTCCGTGGCGGAGTCACCGATACACCGGCACTGAGAAAGATCCCAGGTAGCCATGCTCTCATCGCGGCGGCCACCGCCCGAAACCCGTCCGGCCGCATCACGACACCGGAGGATGTGGCCGCTGCCACCGTCGCGTTTTGCTCCCCGGCGACACACTGGGTTACCGGGAACGTCATCAACGTCGATGGAGGGGAGGAGATCATAGCCTGATCCCCCGAAGACATGCTGTCCTTAGCTTCATGACCCGAGTCCGCTCACTCGATCGGAGAGCACCCCAACAGCCCAGTCGAGCTGCTCCCGCGTGATCGTGAGTGGCGGCGTGATTGCCACAACTTCACCCAGAGATCCCGCTGGAAGAACCATTAGACCTTTTGCGAGAAGGGCGGCGGCAGTTCTTGCACCCGGACCTGGGCCCGTTGGAGACAGACCGGTATCGAGTTCTAGCCCGACAAACATGCCCCTGCCTCTCACCTGGATGAGGTGAGCACAGCTGGCCAACGCTTCAGAAAGCAGAGAACAGAAGCGGTTACCTTCCTCGGCTGCTCTAGACGCGAGGCCCTCTTCTTCAAGGATTTCTAGGAATGTGAGGGAGGCGGCACACGACAGAGGATGGCCCAGGAAGGTGGAGGTATGAATCGACTCTCCCTCCGACCTCGGCCACGCGTCCATAACCTCGACTCGCCCCAGGCAGCAGCTGAGAGGTAGCCCCCCACCGAGCGCCTTTCCCAGACAGAGCAAGTCAGGGATGACGCCCTCCTCCTCGAAAGCGAAGAGGGAACCTGTGCGCCCGAACCCGGTGAAAACTTCGTCAAATATGAGGACCGCACCTGCCTGTCGGGTCCGGTTCGCCACCGCAGATAAGAATCCCGTCGGAGGAATTCGCACGCCAGCCCGTCCCTGGATTGGCTCGACGATGACCGCACCCGGTTGCCTTCCTGCCTTCTCGGCGACCTCGATGGCGTGATCGAGTGCGGACAGAGAGCGGGCTCTCTCCTCTTCTTGGTTCTTCGCAGGATCTGGAAAGGGCACAAAGGACACCGAATCTGGCAGTCGCTCCAGAAACGGCGCCCGGAAGTCTTCCCTGGCCGTGGTCGAGAGCGCTCCCAGGGTCAGACCATGGTATGAGCCTTCGAACGCGATCACTCCCGGTCTCCCGGTCGCAAGCTGCGCAGTCTTCAGGGCGATCTCCACTGCCTCTGAGCCAGTGGAAGCAAGGATCCCCCGCGCCTCGTTCCAAGGCGACAAAGCACACAGTCGCTCCAAAAGAGTGACCTTTACCTCGGGCGGATGCACATCTCCCATCCCATGGATGAGTCTTCCTGCTTGGAGACGTATGGCCTCAACGATCTTCGGGTGCGCGTGGCCCGCTGTGGAGACACCGAAGGCACTCGTTAGGTCGAGATAGATGTTGCCATCGACATCTCGCACGTTCGCGCCCCGGGCCTTGGACCAGAACACCGGGAAGTCATCGCCACGGTAGGTGACATTCCTTGACTCAGCGAGTGCCAGCCTCTCTGCTATCTGGGTCGATGCAGGACCCGGAGGCCTGACAACAATCTTGGGAAGAAGATTGCCCAAAGGGGCATCGTCCGTGGAGCCACATTCCTGAGCTTCCGGGTCTCCGATTGTGTCACGCACAGCCTGGTAGCGCTCCCGCCCAGATACTACAAATCTCAAGCACAACGCTCTTCCATAAGATCACGAAGTACCACCTTTAAGTGAATCACGCCTCGATTCCGAGCTCCTGGAGACGGACGAGAAACGCCTGCTCATTCAGGATCCTGACATCGAACTCACGAGCCCTTGCCGCCTTCGATCCCCCACCCTGACCCCTCACTAGGAAGTCCGTCTCCTTGCTCACACCCGAAGTCGTTTGGGCTCCCGCCGCCTCGACGAGTTGTTTTGCTTGTGCGCGGGTCATGGACTCCAGTGTTCCGGTGAACACAAAGCGCATTCCTTCTAGCGGTCCCGACCCCTCCGTCGGATCAGGAGCCTTCAGCAACTCCATCTTTTCAAAGACAGATTGAACAGCGTCATGGATGCGAGGGTCATGAAGGAACGACCAGATCTGCTCCGCCATCCTCGGGCCAATCCCTCGCACCTCTTGGAGGGCATCTACATCCGCTTCACGGAGAGCCTCAAACTCCCTGAAATAGACTGCCAGATCACTCGCAACAGACACCCCAACTTCCGGTATTCCAAGGCCAAAAAGGAAGCGACGAAGATCGGTAGACTGACGAGCCCGAGTTGCCCGTACCAGGTTCTCGGCCTTCTTCCTCGCGAACTTTGGAAGAGCCTGGAGCTGGTCAGAGGTCAGCTCAAAGAGATCCGCCAGCTCACGAACCAATCCCCTTTCGACTAGGAGAGCTGCTGTCTCAGCACCCAGTCCCTCGATATCCAAACCTCTTCTCGAAGCGAAATGGACAATCCGCCCCTTGAGTTGGGCAGAGCACCCAAAATGATTCGGGCACAGCGTGAATGGGCCGCTGACCTGCACGGGGGTGCCACAGTTGGGGCACCCGTCGGGCATTTCGAACGGCGGGCCTCGACTCCGGCTCTTCTCTGGAAGGACCTCGACAACCTGAGGGATTACATCGCCAGCCCGCTGGACCCGCACCAGGTCACCCTCTCGGATGTCCTTCCGGCCAAGCTCTTCCCGGTTGTGTAGGGTGGCTCGCGAGACGGTCACACCACCCACCTCCACAGGTAGTAAGAGGGCCACCGGTGTGAGAGCTCCGGTTCGGCCGACCTGTATCACGATCCGGTCGATCCGGGTCACCTCCTTTCTAGGCTCGAACTTGAAGGCGATCGCCCACCTAGGATGGTGTGACGTGGAACCGAGGTCCACTCGTTCGTCAAGATCGTTGAGCTTTATGACCACCCCGTCGATCTCGTAATCCAGTGAGTCGCGATCCCTTCGATAGGCAGTATGGTAGTCCAGGATCTCCTTGGCAGTCCGAACACACTGAATCCGCTCAGGCACCCTAAAACCCCAACTCTCGAGCGCTTCGAGCACCGCCCCATCAGTGGGGAAGGAAACTCCCCTTGCGTAGAGCATATCATAAACCAGGCACTCGAGCGGCCGCTGTGCGGTGATCGAAGAATCCAGCTGACGAATCGCACCTGAAGTGGCGTTCCGGGGGTTTGCATAAGGCTCAGCCCCCTCCTTCATTAGCGACTGGTTCAGCATCTCGAAAGCGGAAAGCGGCATCAGCACCTCTCCCCGGACCGCCAGAATCTCCGGACTCTGACGCTCCTCAGTCCAAAGACGCAGTGGGACCGACGGTATCGTGCGAACATTGTCGGTCACCTTCTCACCCTCTCGGCCATTTCCACGCGTCACTGCCCGCGTGAGAACACCGTCTTCATAAACGAGCTCGATTGAGACACCATCTAGTTTCGGCTCTACTAGGTACTCAATGGGGTCGACGTCTGCCGCCGATCTGATCCGCTCGTCGAACCGTAGGATGTCGTCAACATCCTGCGTCGAATCCAGTGAGAGCATTGGGGCTGTGTGCAGCACCGTGGGGAGATTGGACTTTGGCGCGGCGCCGACCCGACGAGTTGGGGAGTCCTTCGTAACTAGTTCCGGGAATGTCTCTTCTAGCGTCTTCAGCCTACGAAAGAGCACATCGTAGGCAGCATCGGAAATCTCGGGTTTTCCTGCTACATAGTAGAGGTGATCGTGCCGCTGAATCTTACTGCAAAGCGTTAGGATTTCTCCTTCCGCAGCAGCAGCCGAGAGTCTCTCGGGGGAAAGATCGATGTCGAAGGGTGTGTCAGTCATCAGCGGAGTGTCATCTCGTCCTTCTGCCCGGCAGTCGTGTCACCTCACCTAAGGTGAGGCGCGTGCGCGGTTCAGGTAAATATCTTCGGGTGGAACGGATCAGGACAGAAGGCCTTTCACAGTAGACCCGAAGACCCAAAGGGTTTCAGCAGAGGATTCAGGTAGACGGCAAAATGCCGCAGCCCCAGTGGTGTAAGGTAGCGGCAGAGATTGAGCGCTAGACTGAGTTGGGGAGGTACCTAAGAATCTCCCGGACCCTCCAAGAAGACCTGGCCATGATCTCTTTTCACCACGGAGCAACCCACGACTTCGTCTGGGAGCGTGTCACCAAGAGGCTGGCAGAGGCCGATCGGCTGGCGCCTCATCTCAGTAGTCATGGTGGCGTGGCTTATCTACTTCGTCTATCTGTACGTCACATCGCCAGTAGCCTCGTGGAAGAGGCTGACAACAAGCTGGGTCGCGATCGGGATCCTTCGCTTGTTCACATCTATCATACACGGGGGCTACCGTAAATCACTCACAGATTCCTATCGCTATATGGAGCGCTGAAATCGTATGGTTGTGACCACTACGAGTGAGATTCCGGACTTTCGGGCTATCCGGATCCGCTGGCTCCTGCCCGGAATGGTATTCACTCTTCTCGCTTCAGGATCGACCGGGTGTGCTACCGGAGCTTCTGCTCCGGGTCCAAGTCCGGTCCTGCCCCCGCTCAGCGAGCGTGTAGATGCCCTCCTCGAGGAGCCTCCCTTTGATCGAGTGCATTGGGGCCTCCTCCTCATGGACGCCAGATCAGGCCAAATCCTGTCTCAGAGGAACCCCGATCTCCTCTTCATTCCCGGCTCCAACATGAAGCTCCCTGTGACTGCCGCAGCTCTCGGGCTTCTTGGGCCAGACTACCGGTGGCAAACCAGCTTCTTTTCTCCGGTGCTTCCTGTTGATGGCGTTCTCAATGGCCACCTCTACCTTCCGGCAGCGGGAGATCCGACACTAGGTGAGCCCTTCCACGAGTCCTCGACAAGGGCCCTCAATGCGCTGGCCGACTCGCTCCTGGCAGCCGGGGTGCGTGAGGTGACGGGCCGATTAGTCGTCGACGTCTCCGCATGGGACTCGACGAGCGTGCCAGAATCGTGGATGGTCGAAGACCTGTCGGTGTCCGCCGGCGCAACCGGCGGAGCTTTCGTGGTCCACCTTGGGGAGCTCGAGATCGAAGTTCGGGGCGCGGATCGCGCAGGAGTAGCCGCCTCCGTGGATTGGACACCGCGCGGACAAGATCTCGAAATCGGTGGCGGATCTCTGCCGTTCGTAGAGCATCGAGTAGATACTCTGGCCGATGGTGGTATCTCTCATCTCCGCGCGAGCTTTCTTCCCGAGTCCAGACGCTGGCTCCTTGAGGGCGCGGTTACCGTCGGCGAGATTCGCACTCTTTCCCTCTCAGCCCGGGACCCCGTGCGGCTAGGCGTAGATGCGCTCGCTCGGGCACTTGCAGACAGGGGCGTAGAGGTCACCGATGGAGCGGAAATTATCTGGAACCGTGACCTCCCTCTTGAGACAGCGTGCTCGTCCGGCAGGGTCGCTTCTTGCGCGGAGATGCTGCACATCGCGGGGATGCCCTCGCCCCCACTTATCGAGGTCGTCTCCGCCATCCTCGGGCCGAGTCAGAATTGGATTGCCAATCAACTTGTTCGTACCATCGGTGCCGAGAAAGGTGTGGAAGGCAGCTGGTCCGAGGGGTTTTCGGTGATAGGCGGTAGCCTCGAAGCCGAAGCGCAAGTCCGTTTCGAGGAGGTACACTGGGAGGATGGCTCAGGGCTATCCAACCACAATCTGATCTCCCCCCGTGCATTGGTTTCGATTCTCCAGTACGCCCGACATCAGCCTTGGGGACCGGCCTTTCGATCCAGCCTGGCACAACCCGGGGTGGAAGACACGACGCTGAGTTCCCGCCTTGAGGGGCTGAACGGGAGGGTGTTCGCGAAGACAGGCTCTCTCAGCCATGTAAACTCTCTCTCCGGCTATATCCTTGCCGCCGATGGACGGGAACTCCTCTTCTCCATCCTAACCAACGGAGCGAACCTCTCAGCAATCCAAGTGAGAGGGCAGATTGATGCTGTCGTCAGGGAGATGATCCGCTGAGCGCCGCTTTCATCGCCCGATGGCCCTCCTCGATCATCTGATCCAGGTGCTTGAATTCGAGGATTCCGAAGTCGTCCAACTCTGGCCGAATATATAGGAGGGGGGGCCCAGTCCACTCTTTCACCACCTGCCGACGGTGACACCCCGACATGATGGAGAACACTCGCTCGTGAATTGCGAGCATACCCCGATCGACGATGGCAGGAGCGATTGCCATCCGTCCTCAGGTACCACGCTCGCTATGTAGCCCCTTAAGACATCGCTACGGTAAAGATCTGAGGACCGAATTCCTTGTGACCACAGGAGTCGGCTGGGCACCAGCAAGGCAGGCACCCACCAGAGCTCCAATGCTCGTGCCTACGATTCCCTCAGACTCGAAACCCCCGTCTCGCCGCTCCCGCCAAGCCCCTAGATGAGCGAGCCCCTTCAGGCCACCACCTCCCAACACCAGCCAAGGCCGGTCTCCGAACTTTACCCCACCGAACTTTGGACCTTGAGATTTCGACATCTCACCCTGATTGAAGATCCTCAGCATCGCCGCTCACCAGAAGGTAAGCCAACCCCGCAAACCCCTTGAAGATAGACCAATGACCCTCTTGACGCTCCCCTGGGTCGAACCTACGTTTCGATAACGAGAATCATTCTCGTTAAGAGGCCTCAGCGGTAGATTAGGTGGGGCCTCTTCTCCACGTGAATAGGAAGCAAGACATCGGATGAGCAAGACCCCGATTCTCAAAGTACTAAAGCTAGATGCCAAAGTGGCAGACGAAGATGTCAAGATCCTACGGGGCTTTAACCTAGAGCTCCAGAGGGGTGAAATCCATGCCATCATGGGACCCAACGGTTCAGGGAAAAGCACCTTGGCTAAAGTGCTGGCCGGCCATCCAGCCTACGAGGTAACTGAAGGGGAAGTGCTCTACAACGGGGAGGACCTTCTCGAACTCAAGCCGGACGAACGGGCTCGCCGGGGGATATTTCTCGCGTTCCAGTATCCAGTCGAGATTCCGGGGGTGTCCATCGCCAACTTCCTTCGGACAGCCATGCAGGCCCACCTGGAAAAGGAGGAGGAGATCGATCTTTTCGAGTTTCAGGACCACCTTTTGGACCGAATGGAACTGCTTGAGGTGGACCCGTCATTTGCTGAGCGGCCTGTCAATGATGGCTTTTCGGGGGGAGAGAAAAAGAGGAACGAAATCCTTCAAATGGCGGTACTTAAACCCCAGCTCGCTTTGATGGATGAAACGGATTCAGGACTGGACATTGACGCACTCCAGGTCGTGGCCAACGGAGTGAAAAAGCTACATGAAGAGAACCCTGAGATGACGATCCTCATCATTACCCACTACCAGCGCCTATTGAATTACATCCAGCCCGATTACGTTCACGTGATGGTGAAAGGACAGATCGTCCGGTCCGGCGGCCCTGAGTTGGCGGAGGACCTAGAGTCTGATGGATATGAACAGTTCCGGTAACCGGTAACCCAGGGGACCACCATGCCACAGAGCCAAGTTGTAGAAGATCTGGGCTTAGATCAGTACAAGTACCACTTCATTACTGAGGACGAACCTGTATTCCGATCGGGCCGTGGCCTGAACGAGAAGGTCGTACAGGAAATCTCAGCTCAGAAGGGTGAGCCCGAGTGGGTTCTTAAGTCTCGACTCAAGGCCCTTAAGATCTACAACGCCAAGCCCATGCCCACTTGGGGAGGTGATCTCTCGAACCTCGAGAACGTCCTCGACCAGATCTACTTCTACGTGCGACCGCAGGAGAAAATGGAACGGTCGTGGGACGACGTTCCGGCCAACATCAAGGACACCTTTGAAAAACTCGGTATCCCCGAGGCCGAGCAGAAGGTGCTCGCAGGTGTCGGTGCGCAGTACGAATCCGAGATGGTCTACCACTCGCTCAAGGAGGAGTGGGATGCCAAGGGAGTGATTTTCGACTCGATTGAGGACGGGCTCAAGAATCATCCAGAGCTGTTCCGAGAGCATTTCGGCACGGTGATCCCCTCTGCTGACAACAAGTTCTCGGCCATGAACTCCGCAGTCTGGTCGGGCGGCTCCTTCGTGTACATCCCGAAGGGTGTGGATCTAGACACTCCGCTCCAAGCCTACTTCAGGGTCAATCAGGAGCAGATGGGCCAGTTCGAGCGGACACTCATCATCGCGGACGAAGGATCGAAGGCACACTATATCGAAGGGTGCACCGCACCAGTTTACTCGACGGAGTCATTCCATTCCGGTGTCATCGAGATCATCGTGAAGGCAGAGGCTCACTTCCGCTACACGACCATTCAGAACTGGTCGAACAACATGTACAACCTCGTGACCCAGCGGGCTCAGGTGCACGAGAACGCCACCATGGAGTGGCTGGACGGAAACCTCGGCTCTAAGCTTACGATGAAGTACCCGTCCTGCTTCCTAGTGGGCGAGGGCGCCCATGGCTCCATTCTCTCGATCGCGTACTCCGGCGATGGCCAACACCAAGACACAGGTGGGAAGGTCGTTCACGCGGCACCCAACACATCATCGCAGATCGTCTCCAAGTCGATCTCGAAGGGCACCGGCCGGTCCACATACCGGGGGCTATGCAAAGTCTACGAGGGATCGACCAACTCCCGCTCCAATGTGGAATGCGATGCTCTGCTACTCAATTCGACCTCTCGCACGGACACCTATCCGTACATTGAGATAGATGAGAAGCAGGCAAACATCGGCCACGAGGCGACGGTCTCGAAAGTGGGTGAGGAACAGCTGTTCTACCTGATGAGCCGGGGAATGTCGGAGGAGGAGGCAATGGCGCTCATTGTACGTGGCTTCATCGAGCCCATCGCAAAGCTCCTTCCCCTAGAGTACGCAGTGGAATTAAACCGCCTCATCGAACTAGAGATGGAAGGGTCAGTCGGTTAACCTCCCCATCGGCACTCGTTTTTTTTCTCGATCAACCCAAATGCGCAACGGGCCACTCAAACCCTTGATTGATGCCTGAATCTTTGACGATTGACCCTCCAGTCGCTGGACCGACGGAGGGGGTGACCGATCACATCAACCGCAAGGCGGTGGAGGCTCTTTCAGCCCAAGAGCCGGAGTGGCTGAAAGAGCGCCGGCTCCATGCCTGGTCGGTCTACGAACGCACTCCCATGCCGACCAGACGGCTCGAAGAGTGGCGCTACACGGATCTGTCCCGAATGCTGAAGCTGGACCGCATGAGTCTGCTTCCCTGGAGCGAACGGCATTTCTCGGTCGGCGACGCACCGACGGCACTGACCTCAGCGATGCGCTCGGATCAGGAGGCCTCGGGACAGGTCATTGATTTGGACGGCTCGGTCGCCCAGGTCGACCTCGACGCGGGGCTTGGCTCAAAGGGGGTTATCCTCACTTCGCTACGAGCAGCGGTAGCGGAGCATCCGAGTCTGCTCGAGGAATTTCTGGCCGCTGAAGCCTCGCCTGCGGAGAGTGGAAAATTCCAGTCTCTGAACGCCGCTCTTTGGACCGACGGGATCTTTCTCCGTGTTCCACGGGGGGTTCGCATGGAGCTCCCGGTGCGGGTCAGCAGATGGATATCGGAGCCCGGCCGAGCCTTATTTTCCCGCACGTTGATTCTTGCGGAGGAAGGGAGCCGCGTGTCGTTTGTCGATGAGGTCCAGTCGCCGAACTTCGAGGAGCAGACCCTAGTCTCTTCCGCGGTGGAGGTTTTCGCTCAAGCCGGGGCCCAGGTCCAGTTTGTGTCTTTGCAGCGGATGGGAAGGGGTGCCTTCCACCTCTCCCAACAGTGCACCCTGGCCGACAACGATTCAACGCTCGACACGCTGAACGTTAGCCTCGGTGCCTCTGTTGCCCGGGTTGACCTGAATGCCAAGCTTCGGGGAACCGGCGCTAACTCAAACATGTTGGGACTCTACTTTGGTGGGGACGATCAGCACTTCGACCACAATACGAGGCAGGACCACCTGGCGCCTCACTCGAAGAGTGACCTGCTCTACAAGGGAGCACTGGATGGGAAAGCGCGGGCCGTCTTTCGAGGAATCATCAAGGTGCATAGAGGGGCCCAGCAGACGGATGCATACCAGACCAACAGGAACCTCCTCCTCTCGGAGGACGCGCGCGCGGAATCTCTTCCGAACCTAGAGATCGAGGCCGACGATGTCCGCTGCTCCCATGGGGCCTCGGTGGGTCAGTTGGACCAGGAGCATCTCTTTTACCTCATGAGTCGAGGACTCTCACGTCCTCAGGCCGAGCGGCTGGTCGTGATGGGCTTTCTCGGAGAGGTGCTCTCCCGGCTACCGCTGGGTGGCGTCGTCAAAAGGGTCTCGGCAATTATCGAGGAGCGACTGCATGCCTGAGTGGGTCCGGGTTGCCGTCGTGGCCGACTGTAAGGCTGAGGGCTGCCTCCACAGGGTACTCGATAACGGGGAGGCGGTCGTCCTAGCCCGCTGGGAAGGCGAGATCTTTGCGTTGGAAGACCGTTGTTCCCACGAAGATTTCCCGCTTTCCGATGGAGAGGTGGACAATGGTGAGATCGAGTGTGTCCTCCATGGTGCTCGCTTCGACCTGCAGACCGGTAAGGCCGTGCAGCTCCCTGCTATTCGACCCGTGAAAACTTTCCCCGTTGAGATCCGAGATGAAGAGGTGTTCATCCAGATCGACTCATGAGCGCTCCGGGCACTCCTTTGACCGTGCCCCCTGTCTCACCCCTGGACGTCGAGCAGGTGCGTAGGGACTTTCCAATTCTCTCCCAGGAGGTAAATGGCTACCCGCTCGCGTACCTCGACAACGCGGCGACTTCCCAAAAGCCACAAATTGTCATCGACGCGGTACGAGAATACTACTGTCTCGACAACGCAAACGTCCATCGCGGCCTTCACGAGCTGAGCCGAAGAGCGACTGATGCCTACGAGGGAGCACGGCGCACGGTGGCGGGGTGGATTGGAGCTCCCTCCCCAACGGAGTTGATTTTCACCCGAAGCACGACAGAGTCTATCAACCTGGTGGCAGCAAGCTGGGGCGGATCGAACCTAAAGCCGGGAGACGAGATCCTCCTGACGGAGTTGGAGCACCACTCAAACATTGTTCCTTGGCAGCTCATTGCTAAGAAAACCGGGGCCATGATCCGGTACCTCGAACTGGACAACCACGGTCAGCTCATCGTGGATGATCTCCCCCGGATCTTGGATGAGGGACGAGTTCGCATCGTGGCTGTCGCGCACGTTTCCAACGCCCTTGGCACCATCAACCCGGTGGCGGAGATCGGTCGCCAGGCACATGAGGCAGGAGCGCTTCTCTTGGTTGATGGTGCTCAAAGCGCCGCGCATCATCCGGTTGATGTCCAGGATCTAGGTGCGGATTTCTTCGCTTTTTCAGGTCACAAGATGTGTGGCCCCTCGGGAATCGGGGCCCTCTGGGTGCGACGCGACGTCCTCGAGCAGATGCCCCCGTATCAGGGAGGGGGCGAGATGATCGATCTCGTGGATAAGGATGGTTCAACCTGGGCTGAGCTCCCGCACAAGTTCGAGGCAGGAACGCCGAACATCGCAGGCGCCATTGGAATGGCTGCTGCCGTGAAATATCTCGGATCGATCGGCCCCGAGCTAATCCTATATCACGAACAAGAACTGGTCGCGTACGCCCTTGACGTACTCGGCGAGTCTCCTGGAGTCCGCCTGTTCGGTCCCTCCAACCCCCGGGCCCGTGCAGGAGTGGTCTCGTTCAGAATGGCTGAAGCACATCCCCACGACATATCTACCGTTCTGGACAGAGAGGGGATTGCAATCAGAGCCGGACATCACTGCGCGCAGCTTGTCATGCAGCGGTTCCAAGTGGGAGCAACCGCTCGGGCATCATTCTACCTCTATAATACCAGAGAAGAGGTAGACCGACTTGTCCGAGGCCTCGAATCCGTACGTTCCATCTTCGGCAGGGCCTAGCAGCGTGTCTCGAGTCCAAGACGTACAGCTCAACTCCCTGTATCAGCACCTCATTCTGGAGCACTACAAGAAACCCCGAAACAGGGGAACGCTCGACGGCGGTACCGTCGAGATCCACATGCGAAACCCGGCCTGCGGGGACGAGATTAAGCTACAGATGCGGATCGAGGGTGATGTCATTCACGACCTTCGGTTTCTCGGAGAAGGATGCTCGATATCTCAGGCCTCGGTCTCAATGATGACGACCATGCTGAAGAACCGATCACTGAACGACGCGATGGATCTGGCTCGAAGATTCACCGAAATGATGCACGGAGATCCGGAGGCTGCAAAGGACAGGTCTCTCAAGGATCTTCGGGCACTCCAAGGAGTTTCCAAGTTTCCGATTCGAATCAAGTGTGCCCTTCTCGGCTTCGATGCTCTTCAAGAGGCGGTCAGACAAAGTCGCGCCGGCTGGCAAGAGGAGAACAAGTCAGCGAATGAGACATGACCCCACTGTGTTTGCCACTGTTTGATCAGCTGTCCATAGAGGTAACCCCGCGAGGGGTGTCCAGAGTGTGGTTCGGTGGACAGCGAAGGCTGTCCCCCGATGGTCCCGTCGATACACAGTCCCCTCTGGCGGAGGCGGCACTCACGCAGATCCGTGAGTATCTACAGGGGCGACGAACTTCGTTTGAGCTTCCTTTGGACCTGCAGTCCGCATCCCCATTTCGCGGATTCGTACTGCGAAAGCTCCTCGGGATTCCCTTCGGAGAGACGGTCAGCTATGGCGATCTCGCCAATCGAGTCGGGGGTGGCTCCGCGAGGGCCGTCGGACAGGCGGTGGGGTGGAATCCCCTTCCGATCCTCATTCCCTGTCACCGCGTGGTGACGCGTAAGGACCGCTTAGGCGGATACTCAGGAGGCCTAGACCGAAAAGTGGCCCTCCTGAGGTTAGAGGGAATAGAGGCCTCAGGCACCTCCTTCTCAAGCAGGATCGCAATCCCCGCCTGAGTTATAAACCAAACCGCCCGGAACATCCTTCCGCAGAATTACGGCAGACCCGACTCCGTCGGCGTGAGGACCACCTTCACCGCCCCACTCCGGTCATGACTCGAGGCCGCGGATAGGGCGTGTCGATACTCCGTTAACGGGAAGACGTGTGTCACAAGTTGCTCGAGCGGTGCCCCGCTCTCCATAATTAGCTCGTGGGTCACCTCCATCGTGTGTCGCTCCCTGCCCCGCCACCTCTCGACCCCATAGCCGATAAATCCCCGCACCTTCAATTCCCGCGCCCATAGAAAAGATAAGTCCAGACGACGCATCTCTCCCGCACAACCGAGAACAACGATGGTTCCACGCGGCGAAGCGTAACGGAGCGCCTGATCGATCGACAAGGCACTTCCGATACAGTCAAAAATCCGGCTGAAGCCTCCGCCCGCGAACACCTCCTTCCCCACGATGGGTTGATACGCCATCGCGCCGGTTCCAATCAGGGCAGTTCTTGCCTCCCCTCCGGGAGTGATAATCTCAGTCGCTCCGAGAGCGCGTGCGAGTTCCACTTCGTGTTGCCGCTTCGTTTGGACAACCACGGTTCCCTCAAATCCGGTAGCTCGCAAAGCCCAGATCGTCCCGAATGCTATCGGACCGCTCCCTATCACTAGCACGTCTTCCCCCTTCTCCGGAGGAGCATTTAACACGGCGTGCATACTGATCGAGAGGGGCTCCACAAGCACCGCAGCGCGACTCGAGATCCTCGGGTCCAAAGGGAAGAGCTGGGACTGGTGCGCTACCATGCGCTCTCCCCAACCACCTGGAAGATCGCGATGATAACCAATAGTCAGACCACGACTTAAGCGCCTGTGTCCGATCGTCTGAGGGCCGTCTTCTCCTGCCATCTCACATGTACCGTGACGCCCATTCCGACATGACCGGCAGACTGATATACCCTTGTGGCCGCGTACATGGCAGGAGATCATCGGGTCGACCGATACTCGGTCTCCGGGAGCGACCCTAGTGACACCGGAACCTACCGACTCTACCCTGGCAAGAATTTCATGCCCTAAGATGGCTGGAAAGGAGCCGAAAGGCTCCATCATGGGGCTCGATGAATAGGTCAGATTACCGATGTCTGATCCACAGATACCACACCCCAGCACACGCAGCTCCGTCCACCCTGGACCAGGATTAGCGACTTCCGGCACCTCCCTAAGGCGAAGACCACTCAGCCGGCCAAAAACTGCTGACTGGCTCACCCGCCCAAGCGAGCGAGCCAGAATGAACTTCGATATCGTCACATCGAACTCTACTGCCCGCATATTGACAGACTACCAACCTAACCCGAGGGATACTAGGGGCACGGGCGAGTTTCCTTAGGGGTAAAGGGTGAGCCCATGAAGACTGCAATCGTTGCCGGATGCCGAACCCCCTTCATAAAAGCAGGCACGGCATTTCGTGAACTGAGCGCGATCGACCTTGGTAAAGCAGCCGTCCGGGAAGCTCTCACCCGCTCCGATCTCAATGGAGAGGCGGTCGATCAACTCATCTTCGGTACGGTAGCCCACGATCCACAGGCGCCAAACATCGCGCGCGAGGTCGGCCTAGCCGTCCTCCCCAAGGAAGTGCCCGCGACAACGGTCTCGCGAGCCTGTGCGTCGTCTAACCAGGCGATCGCTGACGGTGTCAATCTTATCGAACTCGGGCAGGCGCAAATTGTCATCGCAGGCGGAGCCGAATCCCTCTCCCATATTCCAATCGCGGCTTCAAAAAACCTCACACGGATCCTCCTGGAGGCATCGAAGGCCCGTTCGCTCAAGCAGCGGGTCTCCGTGTTCTTACGTCTTAGGCCCAAGGACTTGGTACCTGTTTGGCCACAGATCGCCGAGCCGACCACTGGCGAGACGATGGGCCAGGCAGCAGAGCGCATGGCGAAGGAGAACGGTATCACACGGAAAGCACAGGACGAATGGGCCCTAAGGTCCCACCAGCGCGCAACCCAAGGAATGGAGGACGGCCATCTCACGGCTGAGATCACACCCGTTTACCTTCCGCCAGCGTTTGAGACCATCGTCAACCGGGACAATGGAGTGCGCGTCGATACAAGTCTCCGGATTCTAGAAGATTTATACCCTGTCTTCGACAAGAAACACGGGTCAGTAACAGCCGGGAACGCGTCTCCCCTAACGGACGGGGGCGCCGCCCTGGTTCTCATGTCTTCCCGAGCGGTCAAGGCACATGGGGTTAAGCCCCTGGCTTGGATCCGGAGCTTCGCTATCACCGCGCTGGATCCAGGGGCACAGCTCCTCCAAGGCCCGTCCTACGCTGCCCCTCTCGCGCTCGATCTCGCACGCATCTCAATGAAGGACATTGACTTGATGGAAATACATGAGGCGTTCGCGGCGCAGGTTCTTTCCAACCTTCAGGCGCTCGACTCTGCTAGATTTGCGAGGGAAATGTTGGGACGGAGCAGTCCGATTGGTCACCCAGAGCTGGATCGGATCAATGTGATGGGTGGCTCGATCGCGCTCGGGCACCCCTTTGGTGCCACGGGAGCCCGCATTACCCTGACTCTCGCCAATGAACTACGTCGCATAAACGGAGAGTTCGGACTCCTGACGGTCTGCGCTGCTGGCGGCATGGGGTTCGCGATGGTGATCCAGCGGGCTTGAGGATTCTAATCACCCAGCTCTTCGGCCAGCGCCCTCCGTACCTCTCTTCGGCGCTCTCCCTCATGGAATCGCTGGCGTTCCTCCTCGGTCTTTAACTTCAATTTGGGCACAGGCAACGGCCTTCCCTCTGTGTCGACCGCTACAAAGGTAAGGAAGCAAGTGTTCGTGTGCCGCAGAGTGCCCCTCAGAAGGTGTTCGGCTTCAACATGAACTCCTACCTCCATTGAAGTGCGGCCCACATAATTCACCTGAGCTGAGCAGGTCACAAGCTCACCAGAGAAAATAGGCTCGCGAAAATCAACCCGATCAATGGCAACCGTCACACAAGCCCGTCCAGCGTGCCGCATCGCGGCCACCGCCGCGGCGCGGTCGACCATTGACAGGATCACACCACCGAACACATGACCCAGATTGTTCACTTGATGGGGCATCATCAGTTCGGACACCATGGATTGTGATGGGGCTGCCGGGGACCGATTCCCTGGACCTATCTCAGGCATAGACATTAGCTCCCGTGTGAGGGAAGAGAGGTGCGGAGACGGAAGGGCACATAATTATGTAAGGGTATGCCTAATCCCAAACCCACGGAGCCTAAGATGCGCTGACCAGACCGGAACCTGATCACCCTTAACAAAACAACAATCAGCTTATTGCTCGTCCCCGCGTCATCGTTAAACACCGTGCTACAAAGGACGCCTTACAGCCGTCTCTTCCGACTCTCCAGAACCTAACGAGTCCCCCAAACAACTCTATGTCCCGAAGGGAGGGCATTTCTGTCTTACTTAACCCCCGGGCTTTTCCAGATCAATCCGACAATCTTGTACACATAGCCCAGTCCTTTAGTAGACAAATTTCTTAGGGCTGAAGGGGTCGCGCGACCATAATTCCCATCTGACTGGAAAATCCCTGTATTCTCTCGGCCAGCGGCTGAATTGAAATCTCGACGGAATCACCGACAAGAGGGGCATGCAGAAGGTGTAGCCGATCTCTTTGCCATAGCGCGATGCCGGTATGGGAAATGTCCAGTCCCTCGAGGGTGCTGACTGCAGCGATGACATCCCCATTCTGGATTCGGCCCTCTCCTTCCGCGATTTGATCCTCAGGAATATAGAAACGAGAAGCCTCTGTCACCCGCTCTTCCATCTCCCGAATCGCCTCAAGGACCCCAGAAGCCTCGCCCAACTGACGATACGACTCCGGGTTTGCACTCATGAAACCGATGGGTCTTCGGTCCTCGACCCCCCCCAACTCTTCGCTCAACGAGCGGGCGATACCCTTCGCGTCTGCATCCCTGATCCACTCTGAGAAGTAGTGCAGGCGACTCGGATAACCGGAGAGGATTCCATCTCGGTACCGCACTCGTATGAGCTCATCTCTATACCGATCCCGGAAGCTCGGCTCATTTTCCATGAGTTCGGATGAGACAGTTAGGCGAGCTAAGACCAAGACATGCTCCACCAATGTCACGCAGTCGAAGGTCCGGAGATTCACCACCAACCGTTCCTGACCGGGAATCTCGAGCGTGCCCGGTTTGTAGGGTGTGCCCACAAATGTCGTCCCCAGTGTCGCTACGACTTCCCCGATCGGGAGCGTATCGAGGCCTAGATCTCTCGCCCACGCAACCGTTCCTCGAGCGATCGCCCAATCCCATTCCGTCTCCGCCAGCGACCCGAAATTCTCGTCAAGCCAAGGGAGGTCCAGGTTGGGTGCCGGATAGCCAGAAGGAAGAATACCACCAGCACCGAAAGGTGCTTCGGCAATGCACGACGGGAGAGCCAATAGAAAGACAAACCTCACGAACGTTTTGATACGCACAAAACGCAGCGTAGCACACACCCCAGGGCAAGGATCAAAAGGCATAGTTCTAATAAGGTATGGCGACGAGCAGGTCTTCAAAAGCTCAGCCCGGACACTGGGAAGGATCAAGTAGAAAGTCGGTGTGTACTTTCTGAGCATTTGGTGGGTAACCTACAGTGCTGGTGGTCGGATCGACGGCCCCAGGTCGGGCTCACGTCTTCACTCGGAGGTAAGATGCCGTACCCTGAAATGCTCGTTGCTCCCATGCGGCAGGATCTTGTCCGTCTTGGGTTTCAAGAATTGCGTTCCGTCTCGGAGGTGGACGAAGCGTTTGGAGATACCTCTCAGGCCATCCTCGTCGTGGTCAACTCGGTCTGCGGTTGTGCAGCCGGAGCGATGCGGCCTGCCGTTGCTCTCTCTCTCAAGGATGAGGAAGGGCCACGTCCCCCTCGTCTCGCCACAGTGTTTGCCGGACAAGACCTGGAGGCTACTCAGCGCGCACGCGAGTATTTCACCGGATACCGGCCATCGTCACCCTCGGTCGCCCTCCTCAAGGATGGCGAGCTGACGTGGATGCTTGAGCGCCATCAGATCGAAGGCCATGGCCCAGAGATAATTGCTACCGCCCTGAAGCAAGCGTACGAGGAACATTGCTAGGCGGCCAGCTCACCCTTTCCCCAGACAGTTGACGATGGACGATGACCGAAAGAAGAGCTATCAGGATTGGTTCAAGGCTCAGATTGAGGAGTGGGAGAAAAGGTTAGAAGAATTGGCTGCCCGGGCTGGACGGGCGGAGGCAGATCTGCGTAGCCGGCTTTGGTCGGACGAATCAGGGCTGCGGGAGAACCTCCAAGAAGCCCGATCGCGACTTCGCGAGTTGAGGCAGGCTTCTGATGAAGGTTGGGAGGAGGTCAAGATGGGTGCGGAGAGGATTTGGGTAGACGTCCGGGCCGCCTGGGAACGAGCAGGTCGGTCAGAGTCCGCCAGCCAATGCGAGTCCATCAAGGCGGACACACCCGCTGGAAAGACCTCTTCGGGGGCAGGAGATGGCGCCCCGGAGTGAACCCCGCCCCGCGGAAGACTATCGAAGCTTCACACGTTATCTCTTTCTCCGACACCTCGAGGGGGAGTTAGCATCCGGTCTCCACTACGGCAGGAGGTGGCGGCGGAAATGCCCGGCGGTAAAGCGCATCGCCCGGTCCAGCTCGGGAGTGGACCCCCGGAACGGGTGAACCGCTTCGAAAGCGTGTCCCGCTCCGGGAATTACTTCCACCAACGCATCACGATTCACTGAGGCCAAGCGCCTGGCATCGGAGACGGGCACAGACATGTCCGTTTCCCCATGCACGATCAGCCATGGGAGGTTGCCCAACTCCGAAGCGGCCGTTTCGATGTCGAGGCGTTCTCGATGAGACTCGAAGTCCTCTAGGAGGCCCAGATCTAATGGCATCTGTTGCCCTGTGCGAGCATTCATGACGTAGATCCGCCCCTTTGACCGCCATTCCTCCTTCACCTCTTTCGACCACCGATCAAAGCCAGCCAGCCCCGCCCAGGTCACGAGGGCATCAAGCTGTTGGTCATCTCTGGCAGCCACAACAGCCTCGCCCCCACCTCTCGAGTGCCCGAACAGCCCTAGCCGGACGGGGGGTACGGACAGGATCCCGCCAGCACGCACCTCGTTAAGCACGGTCAGAATCTCGTCCACATCGCGACTGAGGGTGTTTTGGGCAAACTTCTCAAGCTCGGTGAACTCGCTCGGATCATCGCCGATTCCGTTCAGCGAAAAGTTGAATGAGATGACAGCGTGACCATCCCGTGCAAGATGCTCGCAAAGGTGCGGGAAGAACCCCCAATCCTTGAAACCCTTGAAGCCGTGCGAAACAACGATTCCACTGAGTGGGGGCTCCCCCTCGGGAAGGAGTAGGTCGCCACGAATTTCCGTCCCGTCTTGCAACGGGATCGTGAAGGGATGCTTGATCATCAAGGTTCCTGTTGCCAATGGATATCCCTTACCCCAGCCGCGTGGTTTTCAACCCTGGCAAGCACGAAGAGCAGATCTGAAAGTCGGTTGAGGTACTTGACCGCGAACAAGGCACTAGAGTCCTCGCCGGCTACGCAAACTGTGGATCTCTCAGCCCGCCGGCACACTGTTCGACAGAGATGTAGCGCTCGGGCGCCCGCACTTCCACCGGGAAGGATGAATGCATCAAGGGCCGTGAGTTTCGCTTCCTCCTCATCGATCCAGACCTCCATTTCATCTGGCCTCGAGCTAGGAAGTCGGGGAAGGTCTGGCCCCTTCTCTCCCGCCCCAACGGCCGGAGACGCGAGGTGTGATCCGAGCGAGAACAGGTCGTGCTGGACCACCGACAGATGCATGCGTGCATGGTCAGATTCGACCACACCCATTGCGTGCCCGATGAATGCATTCAGCTCGTCCATCGCGCCGCACGCATCGACCCGCGGATGGTCTTTTGGGACACGTCCCCCGCCGAAGAGAGCTGTCTCACCGGAGTCGCCCGTGCGTGTGTAGATCTTCAAGTGAAAGTCCCCCGTGAAGGGCAATCGGTTTCAGCGTAGACGGACTATTCGCCGAAGCGCACCAGCCTTCTCGATCAGAGCTGAGCCTTCCTTCAGAAGGGATGCCCCTTCCTCCTCCGACGGTCTCACTTCGGAGATCAGGAGGGCTCGAACATCAAGAAGCACCTCCAGATGAAGTTGATCCCTCTGAAAATCTAGATCCAGCCGGGCCATCTCCCCCACGTCGTCCCGTTCCTGGGCCTGCTCGAAGGCTTCGCGGTAGGTGGATTCCAGACTGGCAAGAATCTTCCTGCGTTCCCGCACGCTTATACTCCTCTCTCTCAGGTGGAACCGGGATCCAGAAACGGAGCCCCGCACCCGGACCTCCAGTAAAATACTCCCGTACGGTGCCCTGGAGTTCCTTGAAGTGATCGTTAGAGTAGTGGTCTACCCTGGTGATCGTTCGGATCATGATCCAGGCTGACATTCGCTCAACAAAGCTCCGGAGCGCCTCTCCTACACCGTACTTGTCCTGCTTTCCCTGGACCAGGAATATCCACCTTTGGGCCCAATCGAGACAGTCAAAGTCGTGCATCACGAGAGGAACTTCCGGGCCGAATGGCACCTTCGCCTTCTCATCTGCAAGACTTACTGTCAGGCCTACTCTCGCGCCGAAAGAAGATCCTCCTGCCAGGCCCCCTCACAATCGACCTCTACGAAGGGTTATCCCCACGTACACCAAGGCCCCGACCAAGAGCAACAAGACAGCCACCCCAAACCATTCTAGGTAGGGGATGTAATGGCCGAAGTACGCTCCCAACGCTGCCGTAATGCCAGTGTAAAACGGAAGAGCTGTTAGTAGAACAAAGGAGAACCGCCTCTTGGACATCGCTGACACCCCGAGGGCAACACTCACCGTGTCGATGGGGAAAATGGGCACAGCGTAAACGATCCAAATGAGCCATGGCGAACCAAACAGCCAGTCCTCAATGCGCTCCCGGCGGCGCGCATCCACATGTCTGTCTACGAATGGTTTTCCTAATGTCTTAGCAAGCCAGAACACAAGGAGGCCCCCCACGACATTTCCCACGTAGTGGAGCGGCCAGCTTTGCCAGAATCCCCAGGTCGCACTTGCCAGAAAGGCAATCACTCCACCGGGAATCGGAGCCAAAACCACTTCGACGATGACCAGTAGGACGAAGGCGACCCTGGAGAGCGGGCCGACGGCCTGCACCAGCGCTTCGGGATCGACGCGAAGTACGATTCCCGCCCCAGCCACAACTATCCCAACCAGAATGGCGGCGGCCAGCGCCCGATGGCGTGGACGTGAGCGAGAGGGAGGATCCCCAGGATATTCGATTTGCAAGGGCCGGGTCAGGGCCTACTCTGCACTGTGGGCCTCCGAAGAGGCCAAAGTGGAATCGTTATGCGAGCGCGGGCGCCTGGAGTGTCCACTGGGTTCCCAGACGTGAGACAGTTGATAGACAGGGACAGTGCAACCTGCAATTTGACACCGGTGCTCATAGGGGACTCCCCTCCTCCAGTATATCCTCTTGCTCATTGGCTCCGCCCTCCAGAACCCTGAGCATCTTCTGGCTCGCCGTACGCTCGCTGACCACGGCAGCACCCACATGCACTGTGGTCAAGAGGGAGATCGCCGGGAAGGGGATCCCGTGGAGAATCTCTGAGCCCGGGACTTGATTCCACAAGACGAGAACCACGATGCCGACCACGAACGAACCGAGGACAGCCGTCAATCTGCTTCGGGAGTTTCTCGAATGAAACTCAAGCGAAGCAGACCCCTTCAGTCGAAAAGATCTTGGATGGCAGGCTTGGTCACCTTGCCCATGGCGTTTCTCGGCAAATCCTTCAACAGCAACAGCGACCTGGGAATCTTGTACCCAGACATGCGCTCAGTGGCCCATTCTTTCAGCGCCGGGAGTTCAATGTCCTCCCCGTCACAGGCCACGATGGCAACTGCCACCACCTCCCCCCAGGTATCGTCGGGCACGCCAATCACGGCACACTCCCGGATCGCGGGATGCGTCAGCAAGGTATCCTCAATTTCCAGGGCCGAAAGTTTGTATCCGCCGGACTTAATGATGTCCACTGACAGGCGACCCATGATGCGGTAATACCCATCCTCCAACACCGCCATGTCCCCCGTACGGAACCACCCCTCCACGAAAGATTCTCGCGTCACTTCAGGCTTTCGCCAGTACTCGGAGAACACCGCGGGTCCACGAACCTGAATCTCTCCGGGTTCGTCCTCCGCTTCAATCAACTCGCCCGCTTCACTCATTAATCTGACGGTGACGCCAGGCAGCCCCACGCCCACGGCACCTGGTCTGCGCTCCCCTTGCAGAGGGTTCGAGATCGCCATGCCGATTTCCGTCATGCCATAGCGCTCGAGAAGTTTCTGTCCCGTCAATTGCGTCCATTGTTCATGCACGCTGGCCGGTAATGCGGCAGAACCCGACACCATCAATCGCATGTGGGCGAATCCGTCCGTGAATCGCGCTCGATCTCGCTCATCGGCGGCCTCCAGGATCCGGATCAGCTTTACGTAGATGGTCGGCACTCCCATGAACAGCGAATACTCTTTATCTGCCACGCGCTCCAGAACCGCCCCTGCATCGAAGGACTCGAAACAGTCCGCCCTGGCCCCCGACCACAACGCGCAACCCAACACGTTGACGATACCGTGAATATGATGTAGCGGCAGAAACAGCGGAATCCAATCTCCCGATCGCCAGCCCCAGGCTTCTACCAACGCCGTGATCTGCGCCTGAATGTTGGCGTGAGTGCTCACCACACCTTTGGGCTTGCTGGTCGTGCCGCTGGTGTAGAGAATCATCGCCCGCCTCTGGGCCTCCAGTTGCGGCAACGGCACGGACTGCGGCGATGAGATCCCATCAATACTGAGCAGGGACACCGAAAGCCGATCACAAAGGGGCTTGAGCTTCGCCAGTGAATCCTCGGGTGCGATTATGCGATCAATCTGAGCATCGGTGATCACATGTTCGAGTTCCGGATCTGCCGCGGACAGGCTCAGTGGCACGGCAATTCCACCGGCTCTCCAGATGCCCCACTGGACCGCTGCGTACTCAAAGCTTGCCGGGATAAGAAAAGCGACTCTCTGTTCATTTAGGTCGGTGGACCCATTGAGCAGACTGGCGGCTATTCCCTCTGATACTGAGAGTAGCGAGTCGTACGAGTGATCATGACCATCTGATGTCAGGGCAACCCGTGCCCCGAAACTCCGTGCCCGCCGAACCAATTCGAGCTCAGGCATGCTTCGGTCTCTCCTCGATTCAGCGCCATGGTGTCAGACGGAAACTGTTAGCCCATGATCGCCCTGATGACCACGAAAATCACCGAAGGCCCTAACAGGGCCCCCAGTCCAGTATAGAACGTAGCCGTCATCGCGCCATAGGGAACCAGACGTTCGTCGGTGGCGGCCAGCCCCCCCGCCACTCCACTTGTGGTGCCCATGAGACCACCATAAATCATCGCCGAACGCGGATTATTCAATCCGATCAGTGGTGCGACAAACGGTGTTCCGGCCATCACCAGCATGGATTTGATTAGCCCAGCGGCGATACTGAGTGCGATCACATCCGAACTGGCCCCAATGGCTGCACCGGTAACGGGCCCCACGATGTACGTCGCCGCACCGGCGCCTATCGTGGTCATGCTCACGGGATCGGTATAGCCGAAAGCATAGGCCACCACCGCGCCGATCGTGAACGACACGAATACGCCAGCAAACAGAGAGATGACCCCACTCGCTCCGGCACGCGCCAACTCCCGCGTATTCACGCCGAAAGCGGTGGCAATGATCGCGAAGTCCCGAAGCATGGCGCCGCCCATCAATCCGATACCGGCAAATACCTCCAGGTCGGCAATGCCGCGGCCACCTCCGGTAATGACGCCTCCAACATATGCTGCTAGCAAGCCAAGCATGATGGCGATAGCTGACCCGTGAAGGTGCCCTCTGGTCAGACGCGCGGACGCCTGATAGGACACCCACACGGTGATCCCCACGACGGCGAAGGCAGTAATCAAGCCATATCGGCTCATCACTTCTGCCATGAGATCGACAACCATAGTCATACGCTCTGCTCGACGTCTGCTTCCTTCGGCAGCGGCGGCGGCTCACCGCCGATGCGACTGAGCAGCGGTACCAGGGCACAGCTAACCACAACGGCCAGGACTCCAGCCAGCACTGCCGCTGTCCCGCCCCTTACCGCCGCTACCACGTTCTGGCTAGCCGCCATCGCCACGACCACCGGTATATAGATGGCACTCCAGAAGGTGATGCCCGTCTGGGAGATGGGGCGGAGGCGACCGCTGGCCTGCCCTTTCGCAGCAACCAAAATCAGCAGCAACATGGAGATACCGACACCGCCAACATTCGCGTCGATGCCAATCAGCTGCCCAATCAACTCCCCTATGAACGCGCCGGCCAGCATGCACCCCGCAAGCAATGCTACGCCGTATATCACCACTGGTGACACCTAGGGCGGGAGACCATGCGGGAAACGGCAATCCCTCTGTCCCACGAACTCCCCAGCAGATCTTGGTAACTGAACACACCCTCGGATACCACTGCGGCCGAGGGTTCCGGCCAAGACTGCCCGCAATCGAAGAGGGGAAGTATCACAATCAAAGCAAGGTCTCGTTGGGTCCTGTAGACGGAAAGGATGAGGGGTGCTTTTCAGGCTGATCCCCCGACGACACTACCGAGCCGATCTCTACCAACCTTCAGCCGCAGGGGCCTCCGGATCCGACGACAGGAAACGAATCAGCTGTACGTTGACGACCTCCGGAACCTCTTCATGCGGATTGTGCCCGACGCCGGGGATGAGGAATGCCTTAGCGTTCGGCAGAATCTCAACTGCCCGGCGTACATTCGCCGGAAAGTTCGGTCCGTCAATCTCCCCACCCAGAATCAGGGTCTTGGTTTGGATGTGAGGCCAATCGTCGACAATCGTGTCCAGCGAGCGCAGGTTGCCGCCGAGTGAACGCACGTATTGCAGGCGCGGCCAGTCACCACTGAGTCTCTGACCATGACGAATGCGAAGGTGCTCCAGGAACTCCGGCTTCCAGTTCACATATCGTCGGGTCTCAGTCTGCACGTCGCGGTCGTATGCCCGTTGTAGATCCTGGGTCGTGTTGATCTCCCCAGTAAATGGCCGGTAGCCGCGACCCGCACGGTTATCCGTGAGGCCGACCTGATTGACAGTCACCAGGTGCGTCGTCATTTCCGGATAAAGGAAAGCAAAACGGGTGGCCATCTGTCCACCAATCGAGTGTCCAACTATCCCGGCTTCTGAGATTCCCAGGTGCTCCATGAGGCGTGCCGTATTCGAGGCGTGCAGGCTAATGCTATACGGCAGAATGGGCTTGGAGGACTTACCCCACCCAAGACGGTCCTTAACAATCACCCGGTAGCCTTCATTCGCCAGAGCCTCAATCTGCTCCTTCCAGTACCATCCGTAGTAGCTACCGCCGTGGTGTAATACGACTGATTGCCCATTCGCCGAGCCCACGGGTGGAACATCCATGTACGCAATCCGGACATCTTGTCCGAACACCTCAAGGTCCATGAACTCGACCGGATGCGGGTACTCGATCTCCTCCATATTGATTGAGATGGGACCCCAGTCGGTCGGGGGCTCCGCGGGAGGCGAAGCCGACTGCGCCTGCAGTTCCAGACCAGACCCCCAGGCCAAAAGAACGCAGAGCGGGAGGATCGCCAGAGCCTGTTGGCACGCCGCGCGTGCAGTCATCATCGGTTCTCCTTGATTTTTCTGTCTTCTGTCAAGACATCGCTCGGGAAGATATCAGAGCTTCTCGCCAGCACGCAATTGCATTCCCGAGGCCCTTCCACTCAGCATGATCATTGTTCTCTTCTCCTTTCATCCCCGCGTCCTGAGATTCCCGTCAACTGATAAGTATCCCGGTCCGTTCGCCCAACGACAGTAAAGAAAGCGCTTCATGAGCCCCCCCCGAATGACCTCCGGAGCACGAACCTCAATGACCGTCCATTGATCGGAGTGAGAAAGCGCTCCAGTTCTCCACTTCCCTGATTCACGTTAAAGGTCCCGAACATCGCGTTATCCGTATTGAACATATTGTAAATGATCCATTCAATTGCCCACGGCTCAAATCGAAAAGAGGCTCGGCCATTTGTGACGAAATACCCATCCAGTGGCAAAGACTCATTCGCTTCATCGCCCCGGAGCCACTGTCCACCTAAGAGCCGTCCATCAAAGCCAAGACTCACTCCGCTGAGATGGTCGTATGAAGCACCAAACTTTGTCTGGTGTTCCGGAATCATTGGGAGAACATCTCCTGGGCTGACAACGTTTTCGCCTGAGAGGTCAGACTCCTCAACATCGTCGTCGGCTCGGGCACTGAAAATTTCCTCCCTGTTCTGGAAGGTCGCACGGGTGTAAGCGTAGTTTGCATAAAAAGACATGCTGGACCCGACCATCGTCCTGGCCTCCAACTCGACCCCTTCTCGTTGGGTCTTGTTCAGGTTTCGGAAAAATCCTTCGACTATGGACTCCTCTGAGGGAACGAAGAAGATCTCGTTCCTCACGTCCGTTCGATACACAGAAACCGCAAGGTCTGAAGCATCCCACTGCCATTCAGCCCCAAACTCATAATTTGTGGCCGTGACTGGATCCAGCGGTGGGTCATCGCCAAGGGCAAAGGGTAGAGGACACGCGTCCTCCGGATCTGAACATGCAAGTTCGAGGATGGCCGGAGCTCTAAATCTGAACCCCACCGACCCGAACACACGAGCTTCAGCTCCAACATCCAGGCTAAAGCCCACTTGTGGACTAATGCGCGTGAAACTCGAGACGGTATCGGCTGCCGGATCCAGGAGGTCTTGAAACGGGATTCGAATGAAGTCGAAGCGGGCTCCAGCTGATAGAACAGCTCGGTCCACCTCCAGGTCTGCCATGGCATAGGCTGCCAGATCCAGCGAAGGGCTTTCCACGTCCGTCGTCAGCTCACGTCCAATGGTATACCTGTCTTCCTCGAAAATCTGGATTCGGGACCAGCTGCCCGCCAAGTCAAAGCCTGCCCTGAGGAAAAAAGGCCTTCCGTCGAGAGTAAGCGGTCGCCGCCAGTCACCGATCCCTCCAACGGTGTTGTTCTCTGATAGACTTCTGACATCACCCTCGGGAGGCTGATTGACGTTGAATCGCTCAGCATTCGTCCGGCGAAAGAAAGCGGTCAGTGCGGCCCTTCCCGAGAGGAGAGGGTGGTATCCTGACATTGTGACCTGCTGAAGTTCCAGGGCCTCGAAGTCTCCCGCGGTAAAATTCACCTTCCGGTTTAAGTCATAGAGGCTCTTGGGAAGAGAGCCTGCAGTCTCCGCCTGCGAGTCAGCCCATAGTGTCTGCACGCGAAGGCCTTGGTCAGTTTCTGTTCTGCCAAGGTTGATCAGGCCGTTGAACCGGTCCGCACTTGTGTCATCTCGCCATCCATCTTCTTGTTCGAGGCCTGTCGCGACATAGTAATTCCAATCCGCTGGCAAACGGCCACTGGCACTCGCCTTGCCCCCTATCATTCCGAAGGACCCGGTTGAAAGTTCGACTTCCCTTTGAGGTTCTCCTCCACCACGGCGTGTGATCAGGTTAACTGCTCCTCCGAGGGAGTTGGGACCCAAGAGGGATGCGTTTCCCTTAAGGAACTCGACCCGCTCCACGTGCTCCATCGGGAGAAGATCAAAATTCACTTCCTGCGCAGCGGGCTCATTCTGCCGGATTCCATCCAGGAAAACGGATATACCGGATGGGAGTCCGACGGTAGGGCCCACGTTGAAGCCCCTCGCACTCAGGTTGAGCTTGTAAGGAGATCCCAGGTCGTCATATAGGGAGACACCAGCCTGGGTGGAAAGCACATCGGCGACCAAGCGGGGTTTCCAGTTGTCGATCTGGTCCCGATCTATGGTGGAGATCCTGGCTGGAACACCTGAGCCTATAGAGGGCCCTGCCCTAGGCACAATTGATACGAGCACCTCCACCGGGGAGAGTTCGAAGGTGATCGTGTCCGGAACGGCCCGAATCGTATCAGGGTCCTGAGCCAATACTGGGGAAGCGACAAGCAAACATACGGCCGCCACCCATCTGAAACTCTCAGCCAACTTCTGGCAGCACACTATGGGCTCCTTCAGAACCTTCATACTGTAGCTCCTTGTTGCTTAGCATCGGCACCCCTCCTACCATGCCCTGAAGCGCGCGGACTGGAAAGTCCTCCTGGTCTCAAGGCTCATAATGAATCCGTTTTCACACGCCCTACTAGTTGCGGGTGTCACGGTGGCCTCCTCCCTCGCCTCTGGGCTATGGCCACCCCCCGCAAGGGCACAAGCAGACCTTTCCTCCGCATCGATTGACTCGTTGGCGGCCGCAGCAGACCGTGGAGATGCGGAGGCCCAATATCAATATGGGCGGCTGTTCGAGATTGGCACCGATGAGCTCTCCATTAACTACGAGACTGCCACCGAATGGTACGAACGTGCAGCTGAACAGAATCACCTCCCGGCAATGCTGTCACTCTCCACGCTGCTCCTTGGCCCGGAGCCAGCTGAGGCAATGGAAGTGGTTGTCCGGGCTGCCGAGCTCGGATCGGCTGAGGCACAGTGGAGAGCAGGTCAGATCTACTCCGGAAGAATTCTTCTTCCGCTCTCCGGTTTAAGCTTGGATCGGGAGGCAGCACTTCGCTGGTTCACATTGGCAGCTAACCAGGAACATCATCCTTCGGAGGAAGCACTCGCCGACCTCTACACAGACACCGGGGATGGATCGCGATATGCCGAGAGCATTGAATTATATCAGCGTGCTGCGGAGTCGGGAGGCAGCGCTTGGGCAGTGTTGCGCCTGGGGATGATCTCCGCGATCGGAGAAGGCATAGAAGAAAGCGACGTCATTGCTTGGGAGTGGTTCTCGCAACTCGGCTCGACATACGCTTTAGATCCCGACCTCTTTTCAAATGCTGACCTTGATGTCCTGGGTGGCCTTCAGGCCTACTACGGGCTGAATTTTCTTGGCGGTGATGCTGAACAGGATCCTGCTGCCGCAATTGAGGCATTCAACAGTGCAATCAGGTCTTCCGAGGAACTGCTCATCCGCCCCTTCATCCACCCCTCGTTCCTGCGCGTCTCCCGGCGGATACTTCAGAAGCTCCAGGAGTAAGAAGTACGTCCACACACTGCGAGTATAGGAGGTTCTCTTTAACTAGAACGTACGGACCAGCTCGCGCATACGTCTCCTGCTCGCTTCATCTGGGAGCCGCCCAAAGCCTGCCAGAATGTTCTCTTCCATATGCTCTGGGTTCGTGGTCTCCGTGAGCACACAGGTAACGGCAGGGTTGGAGAGAATGTACTTTACTGAGAACTGTGCCCAACTCCCGCAATCGAACTCTCCTGCCCACTCTGGAAGCTGTCTTCCTCCAACCCTCTGGAACCAACTGCCATTCATGAACGGGCGATTGATAAGGACAGCCATACCACGGTCTCGTGCCAGGGGGAGAAGGCGCTCCTCCGCCTCCGCCTCGACTGGAGAGTAGTTCACGTGCACGAAGTCCAGTGGCTCCTTCCTCATGAACGCCTCCAGACGATCGTGGTTCCGGTTAGCTGAGACAGTCACGCCGATATAGCGGGCTTCACCCGACGCTTTCCAGTCCCGAACGTTCGGCCAATGAATCTCCAGGTCCCTCATACTTTCAACCTGAACAAGGTCAAACGTACGTCGTCCGAACAACCGCTGTGTTTGCCGCATCTGGTCTATGCCGCTCTGCTCACCATCCGTGTTGATCTTCATGGTAAGGAAAAGATCATCTCGAAACTCGGGCAACTGCAGCATTCGACCGAACTCCTGATCGATCGCCTCGGGTCTGGTGGAGGTGTCGACTACGCGACCGCCATACTCAAGAAGCATGCGCACAACGTTAGAAATTGGCTCCGTGCCCGCAGTGGGAATGTCAAGCACGGACGCCGTGGAGCCAAAGCCCACAATTGGGAGCTCTTCTCCACTCACAGGAATTAATCGGGTAGGTAGAGCGTCTTGTAACCGAACCGCTGGAGACAACGGCTCACCTAACAGCCGACCCATTGGGTGAGCAAGTAACGCGCCCAGCCCCATCATTTGGATCAAGAAGTCGCGGCGGCTTCGGCCCACGTTATTAGCCACAATACGCTCCCGGTTTGTTTCTTGGGCGTCGGCTCCGGCCTCACCTCATGTTCGGAGCTCGCTGAACGAGCTCGACACTCGCTCCACTCGGCCCACCGACAAAAAAGAAAAAGATCTGTCCATTCACAAAGGTCAGGTCCATCGGCTCTCTAGTGATTTCCACACCCTTGCTTCGGAGCTCCCCCATCTTTGGCTCAAGATCAAGAGCTCTCCACCCAAGGTGGTCGATCGCTCCCTCACTACTCGGGAATGTTTCACCGCGGGACACCAACAGCCAGACGTTACCCGGATAGAGAATCCCATCCAAGCGACCCCGCAGGGGTGTGCGGACACCACCGAATTGGTCCGCGTACCACTGAAGGGCGATCTCCGGCTCCGGGCTTCTCAGGTGGACGTGATGGAATCCGAGATGCTGAGGGTCCTGGACAAGTTCAAGTCGCACCCCCCATGGATCCTCTACGAAGCTCAGCGGAAAGAGACCCTCGACATCACGCCTTGGCGTGGTAATTGTCGCACCAGCTGCCTCCAATTCCCTAAGCTTGCTGTCCAGATCCGAGAAGGAAAATCCTATGTGGTCAATCACGCTCCCCGTACTCGGCCTCCGATCCGGCGACTGCTGCCAAATTAGCCGGGTGGTACCAAAGAGCAGACGTTCATCCCGACCATCGACCTCCTCGCCCCCCAAGTGATCTTGGTACCACTGGGCAGCCGCCTGGGGATCTGGCACAGCCATGTGGAGATGGTCGTAAAGCAGTGTCTCTGTTTGAGCTCCTACTTCGAAGCCAGATATCGCCAGCAAAACTATCGCTGTGAACAATGGTGAAAATGAGCGTTTCATTTTGGGTCCCAAAACCCATCGAAACGTGTATTCCGAGTCACGTATCTTCATCGATTCTACGGAAGGGCGAAGGTGAAGAGTGCGCCATAAGCTGCCATGCTGATGTACTGGCGGCCACCAACGCTGTAGGTCATGGGGGCCGATTTCACCGCCGCACCATCACCCACACTTATGTACCAGAGGCTCTCACCCGTATCCTGATCAAGCGCGAAGATGTATCCATCGCCACTTCCAGAGAAAACAAGGCCGCCGCCAGTACTGAGGATCCCGGCTTTCCCCCCTGTCGTGGGGATCTCGTATTCCCACTGCAGTGCTCCTGTGATCGGATCCAGGGCCCGAACAGCCGCGAAAAAGTTCTCCGGATCATCGGCACGTTGCCCGTAGCCTCCCGTAAACTGATCACCTTCCACGTACTCGTCATCTCGCTTGAAGTAGATATCCGCTCCATCCATTGCGTAGGTATAGAACAGCCCTGACATGGGACTAAAGCTCGGCGAGTTCCAATTCGTGGCACCACCAACCGTTGGAGAAACCTCAACCCCCGCTTCCGTCGGGTCCATATCCTCCACGAGGATGGGACGGCCATTCGGGTCTAAACCCTGCGCCCAGGTTTGCAAGGCAAAGGGAATCCCGTGCAGAAACTCCCCTGTCTCGCGATCAAGCACGTAATAGAAACCATTCCGATTCGCCCACAACATCACCTTGCGGACCGCACCATTGACCTCCAAGTCCGCGAGAACGGGGATCTGGATGGCATCCCAGTCATGCGTATCATGAGGAGTAAATTGGAAGCCCCACACGAGTTCGCCCGTGTCGGCATCGAGTGCCACGACGGCATCGGCCCACAGGTTGTCCCCAAGACGCATGTCTCCATTCCAGTCAGGAGCAGGGTTGCCAGTTCCCCAGTACACCAGATTGAGTTCGGGATCGTAGGATCCGGTTACCCAGGTAGGAGCGCCTCCCGTTTTCCAAGAGTCGCCACTCCAAGTCTCGTTGCCCGGCTCCCCGGGACCAGGGATCGTGTAGTAGCGCCACGCCAGCTCGCCGGTTTTTGCGTCATAGGCATCCAGAAATCCGCGGACACCAAACTCCCCGCCGGCCATGCCCGTGATCACCTTATCTCCGACAACTAGCGGGGCCGAGGTTATACTGTAGCCGGCCTCCGGCCGTTCAACCTCCACGTCCCAGATTACGTTGCCCGTGGCAATATCAAGGGCTAGCAGACGGGCATCGACAGTCCCCACAAAAACCATGTCATCGAGTACCGCAACGCCTCGGTTGTTTTCGCCGCAGCAAACTCGAGTCCCGGGCTTCATCTCGTGCTCATACGTCCAAAAGGTCCGGCCTGTCACCGCATCGAGCGCGATCACATCACTGGGCGTTTCGGTGATGATCATGAGTCCGTCGACAACCACCGGCGTAGTCTCGATTCTGTCTTGACGGTTGAACTGATGAATCCATTCAACCTTTAGGTCGGCTACGTTCCCGCGATTTATCTGGTCAAGGCTACTGTATCTCTGGGAGTGGTACGCGCCAGAATAAGTCAGCCAATTCTCAGGTTCTTGGTCGGCATTTACGAGGCGCTCGGCCGTGACCGGACGGCCGCTGACAACTCCTTCGGTAGCACCGAAAGGCTGTCCAGCCTCTTCCGCACCAGGACTGTCTGGCATCGAGTCGTCGCCTGACTGACAAGCCACGCACAGGATGCATAAAGAGGTGATCAGGGTTCTCATTGGTCAGCTCCTTCTCCCCGCAGACTTGCGAGATAGGCAATTATGTTGTCGATATCGTCATCCCCGCCAAAAGAACGAAGGCAGGCAACCACTTCATCGATTCTACGGAAGCGTGAAGGTGAAGAGTGCGCCACGTGCCGCAAGGCTGATGTACTGGCGGCCACCAACGCTGTAGGTCATGGGGGCCGCGTGCACCCCACCACCCACACTTATGTACCAGAGGTTCTCACCCGTATCCTGATCGAGCGCGAAGATGTGTCCATCCCCGCTTCCTGAAAAGACAAGGCCGCCGCCAGTGCTAAGGATCCCTGGTCTTCCCCCCACCGTGGATATCGGGTATTCCCATTGCCGTGCTCCTGTCACCGGATCCAGGGCCCTAACAGCCGCAAAAAAGTTCTCCGGATCATCGGCATTTTGCCCATAGCCTCCCGTAAACCGATCACCTTCCACGTACTCGTCGTCTCGCTTGAAGTAGATAGTCGCTCCATCCTGTGCGTAGGTATAGAACAGCCCTGACATGGGACTAAAGCTCGGCGAGTTCCAATTCGTGGCACCACCAATCGTTGGAGAAACCTCAACCCCCTCTTCCGTCGGGTCCATATCTTCCACGAGGATGGGGCGGCCATTCGGGTCTAAACCCTGCGCCCAGGTTTGCTCAGCGAAGGGAACCCCGTGCAGAAACTCCCCTGTCTCGCGATCAAGCACGTAATAGAAACCATTCCGATTTGCCCACAACATCACCTTACGGACCGCTCCATCCACCTCTAGGTCCGCTAGAACGGGGATCTGGATGGCATCCCAGTCATGCGTATCGTGAGGAGTAAATTGGAATCCCCACACGAGTTCACCCGTATCGGCATTAAGTGCCACGACGGCATCGGCCCATAGGTTGTCCCCGAGACGCATGTCTCCATTCCAGTCGGGAGCAGGATTGCCAGTGCCCCAGTACACCAAATTGAGTTCGGGATCGTAGGATCCAGTTATCCAGGTCGGAGCTCCCCCCGTTCTCCACGAGTCGCCACTCCACGTCTCGTTGCCTGGCTCCCCGGGACCAGGGATCGTGTAATACCGCCACACTCGCTCGCCCGTTTTTGCGTCGTAGGCATCCAGAAATCCGCGGACACCAAACTCCCCTCCGGCCATGCCCGTGATCACCATATCTCCAATGACAAGTGGGGCCGAGGTGATACTGTAGCCGGCCTCCGGCCGTTCGACCTCTACGTTCCAGATGACGTTACCCGTGGCAATATCAAGGGCTAGCAGACGGGCATCGACAGTCCCGAGAAAAACCATGTCATCGAGCACCGCAACGCCTCGGTTGTTAATGCCGCAGCAAACTCGAATCTCTTCCGGAATAGGGTGCTCATACGTCCAAAAGGGCCGCCCTGTCGCCGCATTGAGCGCAATCACATTGCTCGGCGATTCGGTGATAATCATGAGTCCGTCCACGACCACAGGCGTAGTCTCGACTCTGGAGAGTGTGTTGAACTGATGAACCCACTCAACCTTTAGATCGGCTACATTCCCTCGATCTATCTGGTCAAGGGTGCTGTATCTCTGGGAGTAGTACCCACCAGAGTATGTCAGCCAATTCTCAGGCTCCTGGTCGGCATTTACGAGTCGCTCAGCCGTGACCGGACGACCACTGGGACCGATGACTCCTTCCGCAGCGCTGGATGGCTGCCCAGCTTCTTCCCCACTGGGGCTGTCCGGCATCGAGTCGCCTGGCTGACAAGCCGTGCATAGGATGCAGAGGAAGGCCGTCAGGGTTCTCATTGGTCAACTCCTTCTCCGCGCAGACTTGCGAGGTAGGCAATAAGGTTGTCGATGTCGTCATCATCGAAGAGCCCCTCATAACTGGGCATCCTCGAGGTTTTCACCGGCTCGAACTGTTCCAATTGTGCCTTCGGAAAGGACAACAGCCGATTGTTTATATCCAGAAGCCGAACGGACTGTATGTCTTCGCCTAGCAGGTAGCCGCTCGCATTCGTCCCAGCAATGGTGGTTAGCTGAGCCGACCACCACCGCGGATCCACCTCCGCATTCGGATCAAGAACCGAGGTCCGGAGAAATTCCACGGACCGCCGATAGCCAATCAATGTCAAGTCGGGACCTTGCGTCGTCCCCTCGCCAGCAACTATGTGGCAGGTGCTGCAGTTTGCCGACCCAAAGAAAAGCTCCCTGCCCCGCTGCGAGTCCCCTGGCGGAATTTCCCCACCTCCGCCGAGAGAACGAAGGTATGCGACCACCTTCCACGCTCTCTCATCCGTACGCACTCTGCCCGGCATTCCGGTCCCATCAATTCCTTCGCGCAGCACCTCCCGGAGCTGATCATCGGTACTCGCATGTCGAAAAGCCCCTCGCGTAAGGTCGGGGCCCAGCCCTCCTCTGGCATCACCTCCGTGACATTGTGCACAGTCCAATTCGAAGGTTCGCCTTCCTTCCGCTACATCGGCCGCACTCGTGTAGGGGTTCTGTGCCTCGACCGAAGAGGTGTTGAGAAGGAGGATGGTCCCGATGAAGAGAGCCGCTGCTGATGACCATCGGATTCGGTTCATTCGTGTCCTTCCTGCTAGGGGGGGCAACGTTCAGCCAACTGATATAATGGGGTTGCCAAGGTAAGAAGAAGCTTCTCAGAGAGGCAAGCGTAGCACTTGCGGTTTGTCACCCGGACCCAAATGATTCAGCTGGACTCCATCCCACGTCCTACTCAACTGGAGGTCTCCATGGACCGCACACGCACTGGGCCCTTTGGTCCACTCTCGCTCATTGCGATTGTCCTAACCGCGTGTCTCGCCTCACCACCCGGCATGGTGGCACAACAAGATATCGCACAACAAGATGATCGGCTCGCCGAGCCATTCTACGGCATCAGCACTGATGGTGAGCTGGATCCCGGTTTCTTCCCAGTTCGCGCTACAGGCGTTTCAACGGCACCAATTGTCCAGGCGGCGAAAGCGTACCTCAACACGCTTACGGCCGGACAGAAGGCCCGGACAATGTTTGATCTGGACGATGAGGAATGGCGACACTGGAGTAACGTTCCGGTCGGAAGCACTATGCGAGCGGGGCTGTCGTTCA
>Ga0310121_10000246_pt1 | contig 58613 bp, 39 predicted proteins | sample CB27_Tmax_986_MG_FD_203504 | JGI IMG/M metagenome (GOLD analysis project Ga0310121, IMG submission 203504) | Marine microbial communities from Western Arctic Ocean, Canada - CB27_Tmax_986 | ecosystem: Environmental > Aquatic > Marine > Oceanic | place: Canada: Western Arctic Ocean | collected... | reverse complement strand
CGACTGGACAGCATTGTAGCCGTTGGATGCTGCTGCGTCGTCAGCAAGGACCGCCTCTGTGCCGTCGACATTGAAGATTCGAAGTGAGTACAGGTGGGGATCTGCGAAGGTGCCGCCGCCGCTGAAGTCCACCGTAGTGTTGCCAACCATGTAGGCGACCCCCTGGTCATTCAAGGTGAACGATTCGATGTCGGTGAACACGTCGGTAGCCCCACTGGTGTCCGGGAAGGGGCGAATCGTTCCGCCGTCGTTGATGGACAACCTGCCGTAGTCGATGACGACAGGTGTCGAGTCATAGTTCTCAATCTTGACGAGATGGCCGGTGTCTTCGTCCGTCCCCCACATGATCGGTACAGCAGAAGCGGTGCCTGCCATCGACAAGAGGAGGAGTCCGAGAACCCAGGCAGACGCTGTAAGTTTCAGTCTTTTCTCGTTACCTTCTTTTGTCACACACCCTTCGATGTTGACTGATAACGGACTCTTCATCTTCATTAGTCATCCTCCCCATGGAAACGAGCCGTGGTGACCTACCTACAAAAGGTAAGCCTAACCCCCGGCCCATGGCTCCGCTGTGTCCATACATTCTACCCGCATCAAGGCATGTTGAAATGATAAAATAGCAAACGTTTAACATAATTGCCCTTTCGCAATATGCGAGCACATTCTGGAAAGGTCCGTTTGCTGCGGTTGCAGGGAGACAAATCAGGGGGACAATACAGGGAACGCGGCCAGGCCGACCCCGGAAACCTGGTGCCGATTGCCGCATTTTTCTATACATCGGGACACTGATGGGAGTAGCTCTCATGGACCGCACACGTACAAGGCTGCAGACTCTCCATCAAACCTGGCAGCGAAGCAACGCGTCAACCGAAACAAAAAGCCGCTTCAAAACATCTGGCAGTTTGCGGGATGCCTTACTTTCGGGGTATCGATTTCTGCGGGGACCCGGACCAATGAAGACCAGGCTGAGTATCGTTCTCTGCGTTCTCTGCAGCAGTTTTGCAGTCGTGCGTGCCGGGGATGAGAAACCCCTGACCTGGGCCGATTTTCACGTGGGCCTTTCGAGGACCTTCGCCCGCCAACCGGTACCGTGGACGTCCCAGCCGTTCGGAACCCAGTTCCGCGCGGCGCAGCCGGTGGTGGTTCGCGCGCCCGATGGCGAACTGTTTGCCAACGCCCGAACCGCGCTGATCCATTCGGTCGATGGTGGGCGCAGCTGGCAGCAACTGGGCGAGATTCCCGTCGACCGGGGGGTGCCCCCGGGGTTCAAACTGCTAGCGCTCAACCTGGACGGTTGCGGCGTGACCGAACAGGGCACACTCCTGTTTCACTACACGAAGCAGTTCAACCGTGGTCAACCTTACGACAGTTTCGCCGAAGCGTTTCACGCCGAATGCCACATCCTCCGTTCGACCAACCGTGGCCGGACCTGGGAACCGGCCAAGCGACTCCTCTCGCAGGGATTCAACTGTGTAGGAACCGGCAGGGCCCGCTTCGTGCGTCTGCCAGATGGAGTGATCGGCCTGCCAATGGAGACCTGGAACGCCGCACGTCAGGAAAGCCCGGTCCCCGACTCGCAGAAGTGGTTTCAGGCCTTCTTGTACGTTTCGTCGGACGACGGACGGACTTGGAAACGATCAGGGTCGCTGGGGCCGCACAGTTGCGAAGCCGACGTGCTGCCGCTGCCCGGTGGCCGACTGCTGGCCAGCGTGAGGTACCAGCGCAAGAAACTGCCCGACGATCCGGAACGATTGGCGGCACCCGCCTGGTTCGACCCGGACCACCCGCGCGAGAGCTGCGCCGAGTGCCTCGCACACGGCGCGTTCGGTGTCGGTGGCCACAGCGTCTTCAAGCAGACGGCGCTGGTCGCGTCCGATGACGGGGGGCTCAGTTGGAGTCGGGCCAGGCTGCTGACCGGCTGGCTGCAGCAGACTGGTTGTCTCGTCCGGATTTCCGACGGGACCATCGTGCTGCCGTTCGGCCACAAGACCACGGCCCAGGGCATGCGCTTCGGTCAACGGTTCCTGGTCAGCTATGACGAGGGTCAAAGCTGGAGCCGGACGGTCTACGAACTGCATCACGGCGGCCTGTACGCCAATTCTGTCGTGCTGGACGACGACACGATTGTCACGGTTCACGACAACCGCGACGCCGGCCAGCGGCACCTGAACGTACTCCGCTGGAAACTACCTTCACGGCGCGAAGTCTCCCGGGGCGGGTTCTTTCAGCCACGGCCCGTCGAGGCAGCCAACGGAGGGGACGCGCCGGTAGGCGGTAGCACTTCCAGCCCTGTTCGATGATCCAACCGACCGTGTCTCAATCCGTGACAGCTGGTAAAATGAAACCCGGGACCGTGCCGGCGCTGTAGTCTACTGAGCGAGGGAAGTGCCATGACACCACGTGCAGATTCACATATCCACTTGTTTGCCGGTGGCTACCAGGACAAGTCGTTCGTTTCCCGGCCGGGGATTTCGATCGACGAGGCCGCCTGCTACGACTCGCTCAGCCGCGATCACGATGTGGTGGCGGCCCTGGTCATCGGTTACGGCGTGCCGGACTGGTGCGCTGAAAACAACACGCACCTGGCCAGTCAATTGGGCGCTTACGACTGGGTCCGGCCCGTGGCGTACGTGGCGATCAACACTCCGCCCACGGTCGCAGACCTGGAGAAACTGCAACAGGAGGGATTTCTCGGTATCGGCCTGTTTCCCGTTGGCGACCAGGCGGAAGGCCTCGCGGAGATACCAGGTGATTGCTGGGATTGGCTCCAGCAAAACAATTGGCTCGTGAGTGTTACCTGCCAATCGGCTGCGTTGAACTCCTGGCACGGGGTGCTGGAGCGATTCCCGCAGTTGCGACTGTTGGTATCGCACCTCGGCCTGCCCCCGGCGGTGGCGTCACCACCGAGTCCGGACCAGGCCGATCGCGCCATGCAAGCGGTCAGCCGACTCGCCAGGTACCCGGCCGTGTCGGTGAAGCTGAGCGGTTTTTACGCGCTCAGCTCTCCGGGTCACGACTACCCGCACGAATCGGCCTGGCCGTACGTGGAGCAGTTAGTGAGAGCGTTCGGGTGCAACCGCTTGTTGTGGGGCTCTGATTTTTCGCCGTGCCTGGATTGGGTGACCTTTCCGCAGACGGTTAACCTGTTCGAGAAAATGCCGTTTCTGAAGCCGCCTGATGTGGCCCGGATTACCGGCGGCAATCTGCTGGCGCTGTTGGACGAAGTACAAGCATCCCCGCCATCCTGACACCGCGGATATTGCCAAACAGCGCCGCCGCTGCGCAGATGCACCCGGCCTGTTAGACAATTTTCTTGTAAACGTGCTGCGTTTAAGTAAGATATTTGAATGGCTCGTCCAACGCAGCAACATGACTCCTGGCAGGAAATGGGCGGCACTTGAGGGGGCGGAGAGCAGAGACGACAACACCTCGCGCACGCCGCATCATCACGACCAATAACCCTGGGTGATCGATAACGCCCGCCAGTGACAAGACAGCCTGGTCCCTGTGGAAACAGGGTCGGTTAGAAGCAACTCTTGTTTGAAATACACGATCCCCGGTTGGATATGAGCACAAGCGAATGAACTGGATCGACGGCTAAAGAGGAAAAACTGAGATGCGCACCCGAGCACACAAAACTTTTCCGACGAATACTTACTTGGTCCATTTGCTAGGCGCATTTCGACATACGCTTCGCCGCGTGCGGGCGTTTGGTTTGTGGCGTGCGGGTGGAGTCTCTTTGTTGGCTACCTGGGCCTTGGGCCTTGGCGTTCAGTTAACGGTTCCACCGGCGTCTGCCAACGCGGCCCAGCTCTCGGGAACGATTTCATTATCCGATGTGGGCGGCGCGCTAGCCGGTGCCACGTTCAACGGCATCGTGAATTATGACTATTCCGCCCGTTCCGTCTCCAGCGCGGGCGATGTTAACGGTGATGGTCTGGATGATCTTCTGATTGGGGCATATGGCACCAACGTGGGCGGCATTGACCGTGGGGAGAGCTACCTGGTCTACGGACAGTCCGCGGGCAGCCCTTTGACCGGCAGCTTGAACCTAGCCGATGTGGGCGGGGCGGTAGCCGGTGCCACGTTCAACGGCATCGCGGCTAGTGACTATTCCGGCCGTTCCGTCTCCAGCGCGGGTGATGTCAACGGTGATGGTTTCGATGATCTTCTGATTGGGGCATATGGCGCCAAGGTGGGCGGCAGCAACCGTGGCGAGAGCTACCTGGTCTACGGACAGTCCGCGGGCAGCCTTTTGACCGGCAGCTTGAACCTAGCCGATGTGGGCGGGGCGCTAGCCGGTGCCACGTTCAACGGCATCGTGAATTATGACTATTCCGGCCGTTCCGTCTCCAGCGCGGGCGATGTTAACGGTGATGGTCTGGATGATCTTCTGATTGGGGCATATGGCGCCAACGTGGGCGGCAGCGACCGTGGGGAGAGCTACCTGGTCTACGGACAATCCGCGGGCAGCCCTTTGACCGGCAGCTTGAACCTGTCCGATGTGGGCGGGGCGCTAGCCGGTGCCACGTTCAACGGCATCGTGAATTATGACTATTCCGGCCGTTCCGTCTCCAGCGCGGGCGATGTCAACGGTGATGGTCTGGATGATCTTCTGATTGGGGCATATGACGCCAACGTGGGCGGCAGCGACCGTGGGGAGAGCTACCTGGTCTACGGACAGTCCGCGGGCAGCCCTTTGACCGGCAGCTTGAACCTAGCCGATGTGGGCGGGGCGCTAGCCGGTGCCACGTTCAACGGCATCGCGGCTAGTGACTATTCCGGCCGTTCCGTCTCCAGCGCGGGCGATGTCAACGGTGATGGTCTGGATGATCTTCTGATTGGGGCATATGGCGCCAACGTGGGCGGCAGCGACCGTGGGGAGAGCTACCTGGTCTACGGACAGTCCGCGGGCAGCCCTTTGACCGGCAGCTTGAACCTAGCCGATGTGGGCGGGGCGCTAGCCGGTGCCACGTTCAACGGCATCGCGGATGCTGACTATTCCGGCCGTTCCGTCTCCAGCGCGGGCGATGTTAACGGTGATGGTCTGGATGATCTTCTGATTGGGGCACGCTATGCCGACGCGGGCGGAAACAACCGTGGCGAGAGCTACCTGGTCTACGGACAGTCCGCGGGCAGCCTTTTGACCGGCAGCTTGAACCTAGCCGATGTGGGCGGGGCGCTAGCCGGTGCCACGTTCAACGGCATCGCGGATGCTGACTATTCCGGCGGTTCCGTCTCCAGCGCGGGTGATGTCAACGGTGATGGTCTGGATGATCTTCTGATTGGGGCATATGGCGCCAACGTGGGCGGCGACGACCGTGGCGAGAGCTACCTGGTCTATGGGCAGCGTTATGCTGCAAAGTGGATTGACCCAAGTAGCGATACTTGGGACGACGACCTCAACTGGCTGGCCCACCAAGGGCCGGAAAGTACAGATGACGTAGTCATCCAACCGGACTTAGGATTGACAGTAGAAGGTCCGACGGCGGCAACGACCGTCGAATCACTGACCATCGGCGCCCAGACTGCTGGGACCGCCACCTTGGATCTGAATTCCGGAACGCTTAACGTCACCGGTCAGACGACCATCGAGCAGCGCGGTACTTTGACGGGTACAGGGAACATCAACCTGGTGGGACCGATCAGTAATGCGGGAGAAATCGAACTGGGCACCGACGGCCTCCAAATCGCTGGAGGAACTCTGACCAATACAGGACTGGTACGTGGTGGTGGCAAGATCGACAACGCTCTGGTCAACTCCGCTGGCGGCGAAGTACGCGTGGGACCCGGCCAACGGTTGCACTTGACCGGCGAAGGTCCTGTGGGAATCTATTATGGTGCTCATTCCAACGCCGGCGACATCGAGGTCATAGGCAACGCTACGCAGACAGCCGAAATTGAATTTAATAGCGAATTGGCCAATGTTGCCTCCACGGGAAACATCATCGCCCGAAATGCCACCTTGAGATTCAATGACGGCTTGACCAATCAAGGTGCTGTGGGAGTTTCTTCTGGCACGTCCGACATACACGGCGATATCAACAATCAAGCAGGCGCCACCATCTCAATCCAGGGGAATAGTGTTGTCACTTTTTGGGACGACCTGACCAATAACGGTACGGTGAATGTCACGGCCGGATCTATGGCGGTCTACTTCGGTACCGTCACGGGAGTTGCCAGTTTTACGGGTGACGGTACGACTGTCGTGGAAGGGAGCCTCTCACCCGGCAACAGCCCAGGCGCGATGCACTTTGCCGGCGATGTGGTCCTGGGTTCAGCTTCCACGACCCTGATGGAACTGGGCGGCGTCAGCAGCGGCGCGGAACATGACCAGTTGGATATCGCCGGTGCGGCCAACCTGGCCGGCACGCTGGACCTGGTGCACCTGGCACCCTACACCGATCCTGCCGTGCGCGGCACGTCTGATGATTTTGTGCTCATCAACGCCGGTGCCCGCAGCGGAAACTTCAACACGGTCCAGTACGACGGATCTGCATTGACAGCCGACTTCACTACAGACGGCAACGGTTCGTTCCGTAATCATGCGGGTGGCGGCTTGTTTCGCAGCGTGACTTACACCGCAACGACGGTCCAGTTGCAGAACCTGCTGGCACTTAAGGGAGATACTGACGGCGATGCGGACGTGGACCTGAGCGATTACAACCGCCTGGCCACCAACTTCGATCCGGTCGGTTCTCTCGGTCCCCACGGGTGGTCCGATGGTAACACCGATGGAGATGGCGACATCGATCTGGCGGACTACAACGCGCTGGCGGGCAACTTTTCTCCCGCCGGTTACGGCGCAGCAGCGGTACCCGAACCGGCCACCACACTTCTTGCACTGCTGGCTGCTCTGTTGGTACTGGCCCGCGTCAGGTTTTAAGCTGCCTGAAAGGGCGTTTGACCGGGTGTTCCGTCTGCCGAGGAGATCAACGGCCGGGGCAGCTCGAGGCTGCTGCCGGAGAACATTTGTTGCTTCAACGACCGGCGCCACCTTGGTTCAACAAATACTAAGTGACCTTCTCGCGTGTCGGTGGCTCCGACGCCTTTCGTCCTGCCGCCCTTTCCCGGGGACGTTGTCCTGACCGAGGATGGCAACACCCTCTTCGTTGAGACGCTCGATTCCGCAGGTTGACACAAAACTTGAATTCTCCCAAACTTGAAACGTTGTAGAGATGCGATCACCGACGCTCAACATCATCACACGGGCCTGAGTATTTCTTTCCCATGGAGAGTTCCATCATGGCATTCCCTAGCGTAAAAATTCAATCCAACGCGGCATTCTGGTCGGTAGTTCTTTTCTGCTGGGCCGGCGGCGGGCCGGCATCGGCGGGACAGCCGGAAATCCTTTTCGAGAGCGTCCAGAAGGTTTATTCCGATGGAAAATGGAACGGTCGTCCGGCGATCGAATTCTGGCAGGGACAGTATTACATCTTCTTTCGCTCGGGTTTAAAACATGGGCTGGACAATGGGGCCATTCTCGCCTTGCGGTCCAAGTCGGACGCGCCGCGGGACTGGTCCACCGTGCCCATTATTGACAGCCCTGACAATGAAGCCGAAGTCCACGTGCTAGCGACTCCCCAGCGGCTGTTCGCCTACCTCGTGATGGAAAATGCTGTCTCTGGCGAGGTAACCGGATCGACGGTCATCTACACCGACGACGGCGTCCACTGGTCCCAACCTCAGCCAGTTTATTCAGCTGGATTTTCTGTCTGGAAGCCTCGTTCGCACAAGGGCGTCCACTACGTGGCGGCCGACGTGCCGGGCGACAATCCGCGCGTCGAACTGTTGAAGTCTTCGGATGGCCTGAAATGGGAAAAGGTGTCGAATATCCTGCAGGAGGGGAAGAGCATGACCGAGACCGATCTGGTCTTCCTCAAGGACAGTACGTTGTTGGCACTGACGCGGCAGGGCCGTTTGTCGCGATCGCGGCCTCCCTATACTGAATGGACAAATCACAACTGTTCTTTTTTGGGTGGACCGGCGCTGTGCCGGGTGGGAGATACGGTGCTGGCGTCAGGCCGTTGCACGACGAGGAGGTTTCCCGACGACCAGCCTGGCGGAGCGATGCGTACCGGCCTGTTTGTCGTTGACACGGAAACGATGCAGTTGCACTGGCAGATGAATCTGCCGTCACAGTGGGGTGGGGACACTGCTTATCCCCACTTCTACGCGCTGGACAACCGCCGCTTGCTCTTTGCATGGTACGACGGGGAGGTCTGGAAAAAGGATGTGCCGAGATGGGCGGATATCATGCTGGCGGTGCTGCGCGTCGAGTGATGTTGTCAGCGGAGATCTTGCCAGCGGACAGTGGATGCGGAACTGGTCCGCTTGCCGGGGTTTCCAGAAATCACACCTAACCGGTTAACAGGCAAGATTGCACCATGCGCTGAACTGGCCCGGTTATTTTGTTGTCGCTTGGTGTTCTTGAACCTCCGTCCCAACCAGTTCAGCCGTTCATGCTGTTCCACTGTCAAATCACGCATGCGTTCGATGGCGATCAGGACGGCGAATGAAGTGGGCGGGAGCGCATCAATAGACGCCCAGTCCGATGACCTCCTTTTCCCATGGAGCAAGGTTCTCGATCTGCTCCCGGGAAAGCGATCGCACGGATGAGTAGTCGGGGAGTCGCAGATCGAGACCAAGCAACCGGCGCATTTCCGGCGTCAGTCTGGCGCGCACATCAGACGGCAAGACATGTTCATTGCTGATCACGCCTTTCACCCAGCTTCTCTGATAAAAGCCGATCGCCGAATGCCGCGCGTGATCGCTTTCGTTCCGCCCTGACGCATGCCATGTGGCCGCGTCCCACATGACCACCGATCCCGCGGGCATTACAGCGCGCACAAATCCCGGAGTGTTCTTTTCGGCGTCGGGGACCTCGAGGGATGTGTGCGTACCCGGCCAGATGACCGTTGCGCCGTTTTCCTCGGTGAAGTCGACCAGGGCCCAGAGGACGTTGATGGCGAGCGGAAGGTGCGTGCCACCCTGAAAGGGTGTCACGGTAAAGTCTCCGCGGTCGACATGAATCTGGAAACCATGACGCTCTTCGCGGCCACCACTTGGCAGCAGCGAGCGCCCTGTTGTGTCGTACAGGATCATCTCTTCCCCCAGAACCTGCCGGCACACGGCAACCACCGGAGGGTTGTCGTAGAAGGTTTCAAAGGAGCGATGTTTCGCGATCACATTTCGGGCAACTTTTTGATTGGCGGTCTGCTCCCCGAACCGTTCGGCAATTGCGCGTTCCCGTTCATAGACTTCCTCCATCGCAGCAATTGCCGCCCGTCTCTGGCCCTCCGGGATGGCATTTGGAATGATCGTGTAACCCTGTTGCTCGATGTTACAGGCATGGGTCTCAGCATCAAAAGTGTTCATGTCGAAGCTCCCGGATAGAGTGGAGTCTTGTTTCAGAGACGCCGGCGGCTGACAAGTCAAGTGACAGGAATCTTCGTCTTCAGGCCTCGAACTCGCTACGGGCGACACAGGCTCATCTGACAGCTAAAACAATCCGGCTGTCCCCCGCAGGGACAGTGCAAAGTGAAGTCGATCAACCAGGCGATGTGGCAGGTACCCCTTCACCGCCTGACTCGGGAACACGCCACGAATCGCCATGAAGCATTACTTGCAGGTCACTGACGCTGATTTTGAGCAGGCCATCCAACCCGTTTGAGCCTTCGTATCGAGGTCGATCAGTCCGGCGATCCGGACATCGTCTCAGTCCTCGTCGATCGTCTTGAACGAAGTGCCCCAGGCTTTCAGCCGGACATGGTGCACGCCATTCGAGTTGGCATTCTCCCACAACGTCAGCAGGACGAAGTCTTCCGTCTCGCTCTTATTGTCGAGCGAATGTTTCACACCACCCGGGATGAAGACGACGGTTCCCGGCTTCAGGTCGTATTCCTCGTCGTCCAGGTGCAGGACCGCTTCACCCTTGACGGCGTAGTAGATCTCGTTGTCCTTGTGGACACCGCTCTCGGTCTTGCCTCCACCTTTCAGCGTGCCCTCATTGATGTTCATGGCCTTCGTTCCCGCTACGAAATCGTCCAGCAGTAGTTTCGACGAATACATGTCGTCACACACAAAAGGCTTCACCCGTGCTGGAATGATGACTTTTCCCTTTGCCATTGCCAATATCCTCTCCTGGTTGTGTTCGCGTCCATCAACAGGAAGTTTCGAAGCTCCCATCGTCATGGAACTGTTTCAAAAGATACTGCCCACCTCTGTTTCAAGATTCTTTGTACTGGTTCAACCTGTTTCCTTCACCGTATTATCGGTACGTGTTCAGATTGGCTCCACTGCGAAAGTCTCCGTAGCCGTCCTCACCAGACGAGTGACCTCTACTGGCGGCTATCGGTCAGTTTCTATTGTTCCATACCAAAGTGGAAGCCCCTCCACTTCACGTGGTGATCGCAGCGTATCCAATCGCGTCGGGATTGTAGCTACCTACAACTCGTTTGACTCCCGTTCCAGTGGATCACGGACACCATAGGCGAAGCCCTACGTGTTTCCAGAGAAACTGAGCTGGCGAAAGAGACTCCGATTCAGGTTTGCACAGTCTGGCTCGGGAACACGCCACGAATCGCCATGAAGCATTAGGTGCGGGTACTGACGCTGATTTTGAGCGGGCCATCCAACCCGTCCCCAATCAACCAGGTACCACTTGCAAACCAGAGCAGAAAGGCGCTGCAAAATCCGGTGCAGCACACACGCGCAGCCAGTCGCAGCGACTCGCAAGAAACAACAAAAGCCCCAGACCAATCAGGGGCTTATGCGAATCCTTGCGACACGATACCTGCCGGTGCACAACCGTCGAGCGGAGAGGACAGGATTCGAACCTGCGGACCCGTTGCCGGGTCACCGATTTAGCAAACCGGCGCTTTCGACCACTCAGCCACCTCTCCGGCGAAGACAACTATTCTGACCGCCACCCTTCGTATCGGCAAGACTGGTTTGATCCGCCCCTTTTATTTGCCACTCCACTCTCCCCCTGCAACGACAGAAACCGTTTCGGCGCCCCCGCCCGGGCCGCCCGAGCACCTCCGAAAGCCGCCGTCACCGGGCGGCCCTTTGAGCGTATTTCACCTGAAAACGGGTCGCCCGAACCCCACGGTGATTGACCTTGCCTCGTCCTCTGGCATGGGAGATAAACGGTGCATGCCGTTGCACACCGCTGCCGCCCGCCTGTTCACCCTGGCCCTGTTCACCCTGGCCCTGTTCACCCTGGCCCTGTGTCCCCTGTTAGGCGCTGAGCCTGACTCGCTGCAGTCGGCCCTGGACTCCATTTCAAGCTCCCGACTGGAACAGCATGCTTACGACCTGTCCGACGACACCTTCGAAGGGCGCGAAGCGGGCTCGCCCGGCGGCCACGCAGCCGCCACCTACCTGCTGCAACAGTTGCAGGGCCTGGGACTGAGCGGTGGTGCCGGAGAGAACCAATTTTACCAGGCGTTCCGCGGACAAAAACGTAACATCCTGGCCATCCTGCCGGGAAGCGACCCCGAACTGCAACATGAATTCCTCGTCGTCGGCGCCCACTACGACCACGTGGGCTACGGAAATAACGGCCTGAGCCGTGGCCGGCGCGGCTACATTCACAACGGAGCCGACGATAATGCCAGCGGACTGGCAGGCTCGCTGGAAATCGCCCAGGCCCTGAGCCGCCTGGACCGCCCGCCAAAACGTTCGGTACTGTTCGCCTTCTGGGACGGCGAAGAAAAAGGGATGCTCGGATCCAGGCACTGGCTCCGCCGGCCGACCGTGGCTTTGGAACACGTGGTCGCCACACTGAACCTGGACATGATCGGTCGACTGACCGACCAGGGCGTGGAAGTCCTCGGTATACGTACCGCCTACGGCTGGCGGAAATGGCTTTGCCAGCTGAACACAGTCCACAATTTTCCGCTACAGTTTCCCTGGCAAATCGACGCAAACAGCGACCACTGGCCTTTCTACCAACGGGGGATTCCGACCCTGATGCTGCACACGGGTCTGCACGACGACTACCATCGCCCCACGGATGACGCCCACCTGCTGAACTTCGACGGCCTGCGGGAAGTGACCCAATTCGCTTTGCGATGTGTCTGGTCGCTGGCCAATGACCTGCAACCGCCCGCCTACCGCCGGGCGTCGAAACAAGAAGGCAGCCGGCAACAACGCCGGTTCGAGTCGCCACTGAAATCGCCACCCCCCCGCCTGGGGATCAGCTGGTCGCCGTCGGACCCGGTCCATGGACTGCTGGTCACGCAGGTGACGCCGGGCACGCCGGCCCGGGCTGCCGGCTTAAGGATCGGCGATCGGATCACCTCCGTGGACGAGCGCCCCATCCTGGACCACGATCGGTTCCGGGAGCAAATCCGTGCTGCCAGCAAGCCGTTGACCCTGAGCGTCCTGAGAAACGGCACGGCCGAACCGGCTGCTGTCCAGGTGAAACTTGCCGGCAAACCCTTGCGCCTGGGCATTTCCTGGCGCGCTGATACGGCCGCGCCCGGAGTCGTGATGCTGGTGCGCGTTGCTCCGCACTCGCCAGGCGGTCGGGCGGGACTACAGCTTCATGACCGGCTCTACGAAATGAACGGCCGCCCGTCGGACACGGCGGATGATTTCCTGGCCCATGCGTTGGAAACCGAGCTGCCCATCACCTTCCTGGTAGAACGCGGCGGCCAGTTCCGCACGGTCACTCTGCGGACGTACGACGACTACCGGCAGGGTCCCCGCTGAGCGGATCTTCGAGCCATTGGGAAAATCGGAGCGACTGAAACGTCCTCGCCTGCCCACTGCCACGGGTGAGAATCCGGGCGCCCCCCGCGGTCCGCTGTTCCACGAGCTTCAACCCGCGTTCCGGCTCCAGAATACAAATGGTCGAAGCCAGGCAATCCGCGCTGGTGCAGTCGCGCGCGATGACCGTTGCCAGGGCCCCGCTGGTCACACCGAGTCCCGTGCGGGGATCGACCAGGTGCGAGTAGCGGGTACCGTCGATTTCGACGTACTGCCACAGGTCACCGGAAGTCGCCACGGCAAGGTTGGACAAACGCAACCAGCAGTCAGGACGTCCGCCGGGTTCTGCCGAGGCAATGCCTATCCTCCATCCTGCCTGCTCCGGCGGAGAATCCCCCAGGGCAAAATCTCCTCCGGCATCGACACTGGCGCGGGTGATACCGCAACGTTTGATCTCCAGCAAGGCCGCGTCCGCCGCATAACCTTTACCGATGCCTCCCAGGTCAATCCGCACCCCGGCTTGCAGCAGCCGGACGCGGCGATTTTTGCGGTCCAGTTCGATCTGCCGGTAACCGACGCGGGCCAGTGCCCGGTCCAGGGCGGCGGCCGATGGCAACACGCCTCGTTTGCGGGCCCTTCTCCAAAGTTGTGTCACCGGTCCCACTGTCACATCAAAGGCCGCATCGGACCACCTGGCGTAACGGTCGGCCGTCTCCAACACGTTCCACAAGTCAGCGCTGACCTCCACCGGTGCGGCCTGCGGGGCCGAGCGGCAAAGCCGGTTCAGTTCCGTATGGGACCCGTAATTGCTGAGAATTATGTTGAGTTGTTCAACCCGGGAAAAGGCTTTTTTGATGGCTCGCTTGCCCGCGGATTCTGATGGAGCGTACAATAGAATTGTAAACTGCGTCCCCATGTGTTTTTCTGTTGCTGCCACGCGGACCAGCGCTTCGGCCGAGTCAGCGGGCACGCCGTCACTGAATAGCAGTAGCAGGAGGGCCAATCCCAGGGGTTTGCGTATACTTGCGACTAGCATGCGGCCTGTCTCGAAAGGAGTTTACTGATCCTGGCAAAGTTTGTTCGGGAAACTTTCATGCACCCTTTACGCTATTCATCACAACCGCCACACGCCGGAACCCTGTTTTTGTCCACCAGGTCGGCCTGGTCCTGAAGCAGCGTATTTCAGCGGGACCGGTTCTTCGATAAGCTGGTAGCTAACTTTATAAGGTTTCATTTTAGCTGTTACAGCAGGAAAAGTCTCTTGCCATTACTGCCCCCATTCCGACAGCTCCTGCTGGCACTGGTGACGACCATCTCATCGATGGCTCCTGTTGCCGGAGCCGACGATGCGGTATTGCCGGCGGTCCCCGTAGAGAATGCAGGGGCTGCTACGGAACAGGAGATGAAGCCATACACGGAAGTGGTCCGCTTCAGTGAAGCCACCATCGAGATGCTGCCCATTGCGGGTGGCACGTTCACCATGGGTAGTCCCGACTCGGAACCGAATCACCAGGACGACGAATCTCCGCAACACGAAGTGCAGATCAACCCGTTCTGGATGGGCAAGCACGAAATCACCTGGGACGCCTACGAGGTGTGGATGTTCGACCTGGACATCCACCGGCGTAAATTCGAAAAGCTAGCAGGTGGGCTCCGCGAAACAGCGGCCCTGGAATATCAAATCTCGCAGCCCACACCACCCTATTGCGACATGACCTTCGGAATGGGACGTAGAAAATCTCCCGCGATTTCAATGACCCAATTCGCAGCCCGCACGTTCTGCCAGTGGCTGAGTCTGAAAACAGGTCGCTATTACCGCCTGCCCACCGAGGCGGAGTGGGAATACGCCTGTCGCGCCGGCACAAATACCGCCTACTCGTTCGGGGACGACGCCAGTGAACTTGACGACTACGCCTGGCACTATGAGAACAGTGACGAATCCTACCAGAAGGTGGGCCGAAAAAAACCCAATCCGTGGGGCCTGCATGACATGCACGGCAATGTGGCCGAATGGGTCCTGGATCAGTACGACGTTGAATTCTACGGTCTCTCTCAGCAACTCGTCAGCAACCCGTTGGCAACCCCGCTGCAGGAATACCCCCGTATCGTGCGGGGCGGCTCCTGGTACGACGACCCCGACATGCTGCGCAGTGCGGCAAGAGACCAGTCGACACCCGATTGGAAAATGCAGGATCCCCAGTTGCCCAAAAGCATCTGGTATCATACCGACGCCACCCACGTCGGCTTTCGTGTGGTGCGTCCTCTGCACGAGCCGACCGGTCAGGAACAACAAGACAAGTGGGACAAGAACCTGCCTCAATGGAACCGTAAGGGAGACCCCTGATGGCCACCAAGCAAGACCACCTGAACGAGCTACCACCAGAGGACCAACGGTCACGACGCGAGTTCATTAAAAAATCATCGCTGTTGGTCGCCGGGGGCGCTGTCACCAGCGGTCTGAGTGTCCAGCAGGGAGTTCACGCAGGCACGGACGAGACCATTCGCATCGGATTGGTGGGCTGCGGAACCCGGGGCACAGGTGCCGCCAGCCAGGCACTGAACACCGAGGGACCGGTCCAACTGGTTGCCGTCGGGGATGCCTTTGAGCATCGTCTGCAACAATGCCTGCGGGGGGTGAAAGGGCACCATCCCGACCGGGTTGACGTGCCCCCCGAACGCCGCTTCGTCGGATTTGACGCCTATCAAAAGGTTCTGGATCAAGACATTGACCTGGTCATCCTGGCCACTCCGCCCGGCTTCCGGCCGATTCACTTTGAAGCAGCGGTCGCTGCAGGGAAACACGTGTTCCTGGAGAAACCTGTTGCGGTGGATCCCCCCGGAGTACGTCGCGTGCTGGCTGCCAGCCAGGTTGCCAAAGAACACCATTTAGCGGTAGGGGTCGGCTTGCAACGCCGCCATGAACCGCGGTACATCGAAACTATTGACCGCCTGCGCGACGGAGCCATCGGTGAAATCCTGCTGACCCGCGTCTACTGGAACGCCGGAGGCGTGTGGGACCGGCCCCGCGAATCGGGTGAAACCGAAATGCGTTACCAAATGCGAAACTGGTATTATTTTAACTGGCTGTGCGGTGATCACATTGTGGAACAGCATATCCACAACCTGGACGTGTCCAACTGGCTGAAAAACGCCTACCCGGTCACCGCTCAAGGACAGGGAGGTCGCCAGGTTCGCACCGAGCCAAAGTACGGCCAGATATTCGACCATCACATGGTCGAGTACACCTACGCGGACGGAACCAAGATGTTGAGCCAGTGCCGTCATGTTCGCGGTGCCTGGCCGAGTGTTTCCGAACATGCCCACGGAACGCGCGGCAAGGCCACCATCAGCGCGGCCACCATTTACGATTCCTCGGGAGAAAAAACGTGGCGATTCGGCAAAGGGGGCGGCAACGGCCACCAGCAGGAACTCCATGACCTGTTCGCCTCGCTCCGCAACGGCCAGATCCCCAACGAAGGAGAATACGGCGCCTTGAGTACAATGACAGCCATCATGGGACGACTGGCGACCTACTCGGGACAGGTGATCCACTGGGAAGAGGCGCTGCAGTCCGAACTGGACCTCTCGCCCGAGACCTACGCCTTTGACGCCACGCCCCCGGTCGTTCCCGACGCGGACGGTTTTTATCCGGTGGCGGTACCGGGCATCACACGCGTGATTTGAATTGCCCGAATGCCAGTTGAACAGCAGGCGAATCGAGTCCGCAAATCCGCGTCCTCCCGACTTCGGCGGGACCGGGCGGTTTTCTTTCAACTCCAGTCGGGTTGAAAGAAAACCCAAAACGCCGACCGCTCGTCAGAGGTGGTGATCGTCAGTTCGACGTCGTCACACAAGGTACTGACCAGCGTCTCGTTGTCACAGCGGTGAATCGCCTTGGAAAACCAATCACCAGCGTTCTCAATTCCCCAGTTGGGCATAATGCGGTCGATGATCGTGGCCAACAACAGTGCCAGATTGGTACTATCGAAGCTCCCGGAAATGGTGACACTTTCCAACTGTCCTTCGTGGCTCCACAAAATCACTTCTGCCCCGTCGATCTTCGCCCTGAGGTGCTGCGGGAAGCTGTCCAACGGCGTCTGTGCGTAAAACTCCGCCGGATAGTACTGCTGGATCAGGTGGACCATTTCATCACAGCTCAACCCCAGGTTCTCCGGCCCCGGCGACGTCGCGGTTTCAGATTCAGAACCATCCACCGACGCGGAACGACTTGCAAATTCATCAACTGCTGCGTATTTCTCAGCGGTGACACTTTCGCGGGCGCCGGCCTGAGCCTGACCCCCTTCGGTGCATGCGGTCTGCCGGAAAGAAACCTGACGGTCATCAACATCTGCGGCAACCGGAGACCCTGCGTCCTTCGTTACCGCAGCAACCGTTTGGATTTCTACCTGCGGTACGACAGGACCACCGTCCAACTGCGCAGCCAACTCGGCCTGCCACTCCCGTACCCAAACAACCGGATCGGATTTCACCACCAACCCCACAGCACCGGCTGCCGCCAGTCCCAACAAGAGTCCTACCAACAAGGCCTTCTTTAAAAATGCCGGCGAGCGATCCGCCCCCTGACGAGGCGAAACAGCAACCGGCGCCAAGCAGTAAGGGCACGTGACGGTTCCACCCGCCAGACCGGCGAGCGATCCAATAGGACCGGCGCAGTGAGAACATTTCCACTGACTCATGACATCACCCCCCTTTTTAGGATGCCATTCGTTGATCGGAGCATACCAGACTTCGCAGCCTGTTGACTCCAAAATGGTGTGCTCGCGAGACTTACGTCGATTTCCCCGTGATCCCACGAGAGCAAACCACCAGACCATCTACGACGACGGCCTTGTCAATAATATCGGTTTTAACGGACGGGAGGCATGAACCTGTTTTGCGGCCAACGGGCAGGAACCGGGCCCTAACATGACCCGCCACAGCACGACTGGCACGGATCTGGCATCTTCTGCAACCGTTCACCAAGACGTCAGGCAACCCCGCAAACTAGCAGACGACCCTTCCGCGGGATCACGTCACACTGCCTCCTCCAGACGCCACCGGACATACTGGCGCGGCCTCATCACGCGCGGTCCGGGCAGGTCCGTCAACTGGAGCAGGTGATCGTCGTTGGTGACGATCGCTTCCGCGTTGCCGGCGAGTGCCAGGGCAACAATCTTGTCATCCGTCCGGTCCTCGGGAACCACTCGCTGCACCGACGTCACCGTAATCTTCGTCATGCGTTCCAGCAGGTTGTCCAGCGTTCCTCGAAACGTCTCGTTTCGCACCGCCCGCCCCAGGATGGTATCGTATTCACGCCGCAACTCATGACTGACCAGAGCTACCAATGTTCCAGCAAGGCAGGCCGCAACAATCCTGCGACTGGCGGACCGGTCAGCATAACTCGCCGCCACCAGGACGTTGGTGTCCAAAACAATTCGCCAGCCCGCGTCACGCATCGTACCGCTCCGGTGAAATTACTTGCTGACCAACTGACGAGCCCTGCTAAACACATCGTCCAACATCTTTTCGGTCAGCCTGCCTGTAAACGTGTTCTGCTGACTAGGGTGATAGCTTGCCAGCAGCCACCCCCGGCCGGGCATTTTCTCCTCGGCACCATGCCCGAATTTGGGCCTGCCATTTGCCAACCAGTCGCGCGCGATCGCCAGATCCGTGAGTGTTTTCCAGGCAATCTGGCCAAGCGCCAGGTAAACCCTGGCGGACGAAATGTCGACCGTCTTCTCAAACCATTCCCCGCAAGCAAGCATTTCATCGCGATTCGGCTTGTTGCCCGGTGGTGCACAGTGACAGGCTGCGGTCACCGCGCAGTTTTTTAACTGCAACCCGTCATCCAGGCCGCTCGCTTCCGCCTGGTTGGCAAACCCGGCCCGATGCAGTGCCCGATACAGCCACTCTCCACTGCGGTCCCCCGTAAACATGCGCCCCGTACGATTGGCACCGTGGGCGGCAGGAGCCAGTCCCACAATCAGCAGCGCCGGGTTTTCCGCTCCAAAATTGGGTACCGGCCGCCCCCAGTAGTCGCAATCCTGATAGGCCCGTCGTTTCTCGCGGGCCATTTTCCGGCAGTGTTCGATCAGACGGGGACAACGGCGGCAGCGAATAATTTTTTCGTTCAAAGAAGACCAGTCAAGCATGCCAGCCACTCGAGGTTGCGGGTTTGTCAAACCATTTCATCGCAGATCGTTCAGGAACCCGCCAGCCCGCGCAAGTCGTCAAAAAACTGCGGATAAGTTTTGCTGGTACAACCAGGGTCGAGAATAACAACGCCCGGCAGGCGTAATCCAACCAGCGCCAAACTCATCGCCATGCGGTGATCGTCATAAGTCTCGACCGAAGCGGGACGCAGCTCACCCGGCGTGATTCGCAAGCCGTCGGGAAATTCCTCGACACTCGCCCCCAATTTCCTCAGCTCGCGGGCCAGGTCAACAATACGATCCGTCTCCTTGTGGCGGATGTGCGCCACGCCACGAATCGTTGTCGTGCCTTCGGCAAACAGGGCGACCGCCGCCAGAGTCTGAACCGTATCACTGATTGCCTTCATGTCGACGTCGACCCCTCGCAGTGGCCTGCCTTCCACAGCAATACCTTCTGCACAGTACTCCAGATCGCAACCCATCTGGGCTAAGATCTGGCAAAATTGCACATCCCCTTGCAAAGCGTCCCGGGAAAGCCCTTCCACCCGGACCTTGCCCTGGGTGATGGCGGCTGCCGCCCAGAAATAGCTGGCCGCCGAAGCGTCCGGCTCAATCTTATAAGTGGTCCCGCGATAGGCCTGGCCGGCCGGAAAGCAAAACCGGGTGAGGTCCGCCTCGTCGAGCGCAACTCCAAAGGACCGCATCACCCCGAGCGTCATGCGCACGTAGGGCCCGGACACCAGATCTCCCGCCACCGACAACTCGACAGGAGTTGAAGCGTAGGGGCACACCATCAGCAGCCCACTGAGAAACTGGCTGGAAATGTCACCACGGATGGCCGCCCGGCCACCTCGTAATCCGTCGGCATGCACCACCACCGGCGGACAACCCGTACCAGCTTCACTGCGCACATCAGCACCCAGAGCATGGAGCGCATCCAACAGATCTGCAATCGGCCTGGCCCGCATGCGGGGCACACCGTCCAGACGGTAATGACCGTGTCCCAGGACAGCCAGGGCCGTCAGAAACCGGACGGACGTGCCGCTGTTTCCAATGAACAAATCGGCGGACTGCCGGGGGATCCGGCCGCCGCAGCCTTCGATGACCAGCGTCTGGGGCCGCTCGCCAGGGTCCACCTTCAAGCCAAGCTGCCGGAGCGATTCGATCATGAACCGCGTGTCATCACTGTCCAGCACACCCTGCAGGGTTGAAGTTCCGTCAGCCAAGGCTGCACATACGAGCGCCCGGTTGGTGATACTTTTCGACCCGGGGGGCCGAAGCGAAGCGGCGAGCGGTCCCCGCGGTGAAATCGTGATTTGCTCAGCCTGATTGATATCGAGCTCCCTGGAAATCATTTGCCGGGACGACACCGACGCTGCCCCGCGCCGACCTTTTCCAGTATTCTATTCTAGCGAGTTATTTTTCAAACATGACCCGCCCCGCTGTTGAACCATTCGACATTCCGGGTCCAGCGGAACAGAGTCTCTTTCCCGGGTGGCTGGTCGTGGTGAAACTGAAAAAAACATCCGTTGGAACCCGGCAGACCGTACCATCGGGACCTTTTTTGCGGTCCGACTACGTTAGAACGGCCACTGCCGGCCCAGCGCCTGGCGTTGAGTTTTGGTCAACTCTGCAATCCCCCGCCGGGCAAGTTTCAGCAACGATTGCAGCTCACGGTCGTCGAACGTGGCCTCCTCCCCGCTGCCTTGAATCTCGATGAATTGCTGTTTCCCGGTCATGACAACGTTCATGTCGACGGTGGCATCATGATCTTCTACATAATCGAGGTCCAGGACGGGCTTACCGGCAACAACCCCCACGCTGATGGCAGCGACGCTGTCGCGTAACGGATATCGCTTCGGATCCGGCAGATCACGGCGAATACTCCGTAAAGCATCGACCAGCGCAATGAAGGCGCCACTGATACTTGCGGTGCGCGTGCCGCCATCGGCATCCAGCACATCACAATCCACGGAAATCATTTGTTCTCCGAGTGCCTCAAGGTCGGCAACCGCCCTCAGACTTCTTCCTATCAATCGCTGGATCTCCGTGGACCGCCCATCGGCCCGCCTTGCCTTGCGCGGATTCGTACTGCCCGGCAACATGCTGTACTCGGCCGTGATCCATCCTTTCCCGGAACCGGCCAGCCAGGGCGGCACCTTGTCCGCGACACTCGCGGTACACAGCACCACCGTGTTACCGGCCTGTATCAGCACACTCCCCGGGGCGGACCGGGTGTATCGACGTCGAATTTTGATGGGTCGTAATTGCGACGTACGCCGCCCGTCGTGTCGAGGCATGGAATCTTTTCCTTCTATGAGTCTAAAAACAACCGTGTGTCAACCAGCACCACACGCTGGCCCGCCCTGCAGACTGCGACACACCACAAAACACCGGAAAGTCAGCGGCTGTTTGCAACGAGCGCTCTGTCGCGTCGCACACGGACTCTGGTAAACCGACTGCAGGCACAGTGCAGCCTCAGTACATTCAGGCCTTCTGTTTCAGATACCAGACCAGAATCCCTTTTTGTACATGCATGCGGTTCGCCGCCTGCCGAACAACAATGCTTTGTGAACCGTCAATCACTTCGTTCGTCACTTCCTCGCCGCGTCGGGCAGGCAAACAGTGCATAAAACAAGCATCGCCGGGCGCGTGGGCCATGAGAGCCTCGTTCACCTGGTAGGCCGCAAAATCCTGCCGTCTTTTTTTCCGTTCGACCTCCTGCCCCATACTGGCCCACACATCGGTGTAGACACAACAAGCGTCCTGCAACACTTCGACGGGATTCTCGCTGAACAGCGGTTCGAAGTGCGGACGAACCTCCTTGACTTGGGACCAGAAATCGCCGTTCACCTGATACTCACGTGGCGCAGACAGCGCGAAGCCAACGTTCAGCTTGGCACAGGCCAGCGCCAGACTGCGGGCAACATTATTTCCATCCCCGATGTAAACGACGCGTCGATTCGTCAGATCACCGTAAAGTTCCCGCAGCGTGAACAAGTCCGCCAGCGCCTGACAGGGATGAGCCAGTTCCGTCAGTCCGTTGATCACGGGACATTGACTGAAACTGGCCAGTGTCTCCAGGTTATCGTGCTGGCGGGCTCTACAAACAATGACATCCACATACTGGCTCAGCACCTCGGCAAAGTCCTTGACCGACTCGCGTTTCCCCCATCCGACATCCTGCCCCAGGAACTGGCTGGTACCACCCAGGTGGGTCATTCCGGCTTCAAAACTGACACGTGTGCGCAGGGAGGGTTTCTCAAAAAGCAGTCCCATCACCCTGCCCTGCAACAAGGGTTCCCGTACCCCGTTTTCGTATTGCTGCTTGAGAGAACCGGCAATCTCAAAGATTTCTTCGATTTCGTCGGAATTCAAATCCAACAGCGAAAGCAAATGTCGCATGAGATCACCTCAACCTGACAATTCCATAATGACCTCTGAAATTACTTCAGCACCACGCTCGGCATCTTCTTGACTTAAGGTCAATGCGGGTAAAAGCCGTACGACGTTACCCTGGGTGCAGTTGACCAATACACCCCGCTTCATGCAGGCGTCGACAACCGGTGTCGCGTCAACCATCAGTTGAACACCTATCATCAGGCCCAGGACACGTACTTCCTCGACAATCTGGCAGCGCTCCTGCAGCTCGGTGAAACGGCTCTGAAACAACTTCTCCAACTGGCCTGCTCGCGCCAGCAGGCCCTGTTCCTCGATCATTTCCATGACGGCAATACCAGCCCGGGCGGCAATCGGGTTTCCGCCAAAGGTTGCAGCGTGCATCCCGGGCCGCAGACTGGGCGCGATTTCAGGCGTCGTCAGCAAGGCCCCGCCGGCGATTCCACCGCAAATTGCCTTCGCCAGCGTGATCACATCCGGGGTCACGCCGAAATGCTGATAGGCAAACCATTGACCGGTTCTTCCACAGCCGGTCTGAACTTCGTCAAACATCAACAGCAGCTCATTGGCCGTAGCCAAATCCCTTAAGCCCTGCAGGAACTCGACCGACGGAATGCGGATTCCGCCTTCGCCCTGGATTGGTTCCACAAGGATGGCGCAGGTTTCCTCGTCCACCAACTTCCTGACCGCTTCCAGGTCGCCATAAGGCGCATAGACAAAACCGGCCATCAACGGCCCTATTCCTTCGTGATACTTCGGCTGAGCCGTCGCCGTGGTCGCACCAAAGGTCCTGCCATGAAAACCACCTTCAAAAGTAATAATCTTGTAACGTGAGGGTGCGCCATGTAGCCTTGCCAGCTTGATCGCCGCCTCGTTGGCCTCCGTCCCCGAGTTGCAGAAAAACGCCTGTCCACCGAAGCTGTGTTCCGAAAGCAACTGAGCCCACCTGCCCTGCGGCTCGGTGTACCAGGTGTTGGGGACATGAATTAATCGTGATACCTGTTCCTGAACGGCCCGCACGACGGGTTCCGGACAATGTCCCAGCAGGTTGCAACCCCAACCGGGAAACAAATCCAGGTAGCGATTTCCTTCACTGTCCCAAACGGACGAACCTTCGCCACGGACAAGGTTCACTGGAAACCTGCCGTAATTGGGAATCACATACTTTTTGAACACTTCAATGGTTTGGGATGATCCCAGGGCTTCCGTCGTCGACACGGTGAAACTCCTTATGTATTTCGCAAAACCGACATCAAAGACTTGTTTCTCAACGATCCGGAACGACGCTGGAGAACAGGCTGACTCACACTGGTGACCCCGGTTGCTCAGCTTCGTCCCACGGACTGGCGCGTCACCCGCAACAGTTCCTAGGACCTTTCTTCGATGATCTGTGTACCAACTCCCGTGTTCGTATAAATTTCAAGCAATAAAGAATGCCTTAACCGGCCATCGATAATGTGCACCTTGCCCACACCACGTTCAATGATTTTCAAACAGGCTTCGACTTTCGGAATCATGCCGGTATCGATCACCCCATCTTCGATCAGTTCGCGGGCCTGCCTGCTGGTGAGTGAATCAATGAGCGTCGTCGCATCGTCTTTGTTCCGGCGGACCCCGTTGACGTCACTCAAAAACACTAACTTTTCAGCACCCAGACCTTCGGCCACCGCCTCTGCCGCGGTGTCCGCATTGACGTTCAATTTCTGGTGATTCTCCGCGTCCCAACACATGGAAGGTATGACCGGAACCTGTCCGGCATAGCACAGGTTTTCGATGACCTGGCGGTCAACACGAGTCACCTGGCCCACGTAGCCCAAATCCAGAAGCTCACCTTGGTCATCCCGGAGGCAAAGCGGTTCACCAAAGAGCACGTTGGTGGTGTTAAAGTTTAAATTCATCGCCCGGCCGCCGTATTCTTCGATCTGGTCCGCAACCCGTTGATTGACCTCCCCGGCCAGGACGCGCTCAACGATTTCCAATGTTCTGCTGTCCGTGTAGCGGCGACCCTGCACAAACCGGGCTTCGATTCCCGCGGCCGACATGGCCCGACTGATGGCAGTTCCTCCACCGTGCACAACCACGGGTCGCATCCCCACCGTTTCCATGAAAACGATGTCGACCAGGACGTGGCGCAGCGCCGATTCATCCTGCATGATACTGCCACCCAGCTTGATCACGACGACCTTGTCCCGGAACTGTCGAATCCAGCCCAGCGCCTCGATCAGCACGTTCGCTTTTTCAATAGCTGCTTGCAAAAAATCACCCCCACCAAATAAAATTGCCCCGACAGGTCTGGCGGCCGCCAGACCTCGGGGGCAAGCTGCTCATTTTAGGGTGATCCCTGTGGCAATGTCAACGAGCAGGAACCCGTGACAGCCCGGCGGACGCTGTTCTTTCAAGACCGGTTTCAGCGCGTTCAATACCCCATCCCAAAACTAGAAAATAGCGTGGAGAACCACAGAAACAGATCATCCCGAAAACCCTGGACCATCCGGCCACAGCGTGAGACCGTCTGTCAATGGAGCTGCCCTGCGGCATTTTCACCAGCCGGCGCAAGCCGCATCAATTGTCACGAGGCTCCCAATTCGGCTTTTTCAGTGCCTCGTTGTAAAGCGTTCGCCAATGGTCCGTTCCATCGTCCGGCACAATCTCCATGTGAACACCGGGCGAGAAAACGGGTTTTCGCGCGGCCGTGAAGTCGTCCCAGTATTGCAGTCCGTGGGCGTAGAAATCCTCAGCCCCACTGGGCCATGACACACGAATGAGTAGATCGGGATGTGGATACGGCTTTTTTACCGGTTCGATGCGAAAACGCTCGACCGCATCCGGGTCGATTTCCACCCCCAGGCCGGGTGCCTGTGGAACAGGGACCAATCCGTTGGTCACCACGGGCGCATTCTGCACCACGCGGTGCTGGTAAAGATTATCGCAGGTGACAGCCGGCCAGCGGACATGGGATGACACAGCGGCAAAGTGTGTTGACCAGGCCGCCGTGATTCCGGTCCCCACGAGTTGCAGCCAAAAAACCTTGTTCGCCTCTGAAATACAGCGAGCCTGGTGGAGAATCGCGCTGGCGCCCGCGCAGATCACGAACCCGTCACACACATCTTCCTGCAAAGCTGTCGTCAACGGAGGATTCCCCACGTGCATGGCAATGGGCACGTGGGTTTGAGAACGCAGGTATTTATTACCGGCCACGTCACCCTGTGGAATGGGGGATTCGAAGATTTTTATTTGATGAAAACGCTCCAACTCCTTGAGCACCCGCACTCCGTGAGCCGAGTCGCAACACATGGTGTTGAAGTCGAGGTCAATTTCAAAATGCGGTGGCATTTCTTTGGTGACAGTCCGCACCTGATCTACCAGATCGAACCAGGGGCGGGCTTTGTACTTGTAACTGACATAGCCCTGGGCCAGGGCTTCCCGGCATTCCAGCAGCCAATCTTCCAGGCACATCTCTATCGACCACCAGGACACAGGGGCATCCTGGCGGACCTGTTCACCCAGCAGGTGATGGATCGGAATCTCATTGGACTTGGCAACCGCGTCGAACAAGGCCATCTGTAGTCCGGCTCCCAGCGCATCATCCCACATGATCTCGGTGGCGACTTTCCCCATCGCCCGTTTCACGGACTCATCGGTCACTTCACCCCACGTGTAGTAGGGCATCGTTTCACCGATGCCTGTCACACCGTTTTCCAGGGTAACATGGCAGAGTTCGGAAAGCGTCCAATGGGGTAGTTCCCGAATCATGTTACGAGCGGGAACTTCACGAAAAGGTACGTCCAGCCAGATGCGCTCGATGTGCTTGATGCTCAGGTTCACAGTCACGGTCTCCGGTCATCGTGTGCGGCAGGAAGGGGCCGCCTTGTTGAAATAGAAACTTCTGCAACGCTACGAGGAGTCGGGTGCATCGCTCGCGCCCGCCCGATGGACCGATAGGAAACTTCTGAAGCGCGACTCGAACTGCTCACGAAAACCGTCAGACGATGCCCACAATCTACGTCCCGGAAAAGCTTACAGTATGTCTCCTGGTTGACAACCCGGAAAGTGTAGCCAAGATGGAGGCTTCTGAAAACCCTGCAGCTCATTGACAGAAAGGTGTTCCCTTGCCCCAGTTTCATCATGTTTTACTCCGCAAACACACGCGGCGCGAGTTTCGCCAGCGCATGGAAGCGGGTGAGTTACAGGCTTGCATCATTCCGGTCGCCGCCATCGAGCAGCACCTGGAGCACATGGCCATGGAACACGACTGGCGCAGCGCGTGTCACGTCGCCATGGAGGTCGCCGAAAATCTGAAGCCGCGGGTCGTGGTTGCCGAGGGACTGATGGCCGGTATCAGTGAACATCACATGCGGCATCCAGGTACATTGTCTCTGACACCGGCCAGTTTTTTTGCGGTACTGGGAGACCTGATTGATAGTATGGTGCGCGCCGGATTTAAAAATATCCTGGTGCTCAACGGTCATGGGGGCAACATTGTGCCGAGCCGGGGTATCTGGGATCAAATGCTAAGACGATTCCAGGTCAATCTTCATTTCCTGCCGTACTGGGATGTGTACACGACGGAGGATACCAAGGAACTGATGGAGAGTGGCCACCGCATACCAGAAGACGTTCCGGGCCATGCCCAGGAATTCGAAACCTCTTTTGCCCTGGCCGCATTTCCTGAAAACGTGCGCACCGACATGTGGACCGATCAGCAGGATCCGACTCCCGCCCTCGCCACGGCGGAAAAAGGCCAGGAGTTCATCCGACGGGCCGTGGAACGCGTGACGGTTTACCTGGAGGAGATGATGGAGGGACGGAGAATCAACCAAACGCCCCCATTTTTTGTGTAGGCGGATCCACGAAAGCCGCTACGTCACCCTGTCAACAGCCGATCGCTGCGGCCAATCCCCAGGAATCGCCGTCGAGGTTATTCTGGGTAAACCCCCGGCCGTTCCTGTGACCGACAGACCCGCGAAAATTCATTTCCGGCCTGTCTCACCCGCCAAGTCTGCTTGCCAAGAAAGATTCGACTCCTCACAATGGGGCATCGCCCGAGTGAGCATCTCTTGAGAGTCCGTACTCGCCCGGCGCCGTTTTTTGCTTCGCCCGACCAACGATTGAAAAGAGTCCTATTCCAATGAGTTCCGGCAAGCTTACTTCTGATTATGACCCCGTCTTCGTCAATTCCCGCCGAGAAGGCCTGATTATCCTTTGCTCCTGGCTGGTCTGTTTGGTCTGGGCCGTCCCCTATTGCTACCTGAACGGTTATCCCGATGAATCCTTTGACCCGGCTCAACTCGAAACCATCTGGGGAATACCTGCGTGGGTCTTTTGGGGAATTGCGGCACCCTGGATTCTGGCCACCGTGTTCACTCTTGGTTTCTGCCTGTTTGTAATGCGTGACGATGACCTGGGAGAGGGCGTCGAATCACACGATGCCCCATCGCCCGCTGCAGAGGAAACAAACGTCACCACAGTGAAGCCTGAGGAGCCAGGAAGTTGAACGAGCATTCGATGTATCTTTTCGCCCAATCCGGATCCAATGCGGCACTGATCACGTTTTTGATTTACACGCTGGCCGTCTTTGGCCTGGCGGTCCTGTCCAATCGCTTGTTGAAATCCAAAAACTTTCTCAGCGAATACTTTCTGGGCAGCCGGGGCTTGGGCGTGTGGGCGTTCGCACTGACCTTTGCCGCCACCAGTGCCTCCGGTGGCAGCTTTACTGGTTTCCCGTCCAAAATTTACTCCCACGGCTGGATCCTGGCTCTCTGGATCGGCAGTTACATGGTGGTCCCCATCTGCACGATGGGTTTCCTGGGGAAAAGGCTGAACCAGATAGCGCGCATTTCCGGCTCGATTACGGTTCCTGACGTTTTGCGCGATCGCTTCAACAGTCGCAACTTCGGCCTCCTGGCCGTCCTTTTAATTGTGTTCTTCATGTCCTTCAACCTGATCGCCCAGTTCAAGGCGGGCAGCCTGATCTTGAAAACGCTGCTGGCTGATGTCGACGTATTCCATGATATCTCGAGAGGCTTGTTCGGTACGATGACGGCAGTCGGCGGGTCCCTGGAAGGGCTGCCCGGCGGTCCGGAATATCTGCTCTGCCTGTTAACTTTCGGCATCGCCGTCATTATTTACACGACCTATGGCGGGTTTCACGCGGTGGTCTGGACCGACGTCATGCAGGGCATCGTGATGGTCATCGGTGTGCTGATCATGCTGCCCCTGGCGATTTCCCTGGTGGCCTCACAAGCGCCTCCGGACACCGGTGGGCTGCAGTACGCCACGGAGAGCATGGCCAAAATGACACCGCCCCGAAAGGGAACCGCAACGCTGATCCTGGACACGATGCCGACAGAGAACTTCCACCTGACCGGGGGTAGCTGGTTCACCAGCGGTGGTGGATCGGACCAGCCGACGCGACTTTTCCGCTTGCCGGAAACCGCTGATTTCCCGGCGGGACAGGCCAACTTGACCAAGGTCAAGTTGGTGGAAATCACCACTCCTTTCGAAATTGAACGTATTCTCTCCTCCTTTGAATCCGAAACGTCTACGATTCCGGGGGCGTTGTACAAGGATGTCCAACTCTCCGAACTGGAGATGAACTCCTATGCTTACGGAGCCGATCAACCGGGAACCTACGTCACCGGCCCCGGACCTGATGTGAAAAATGCCATCGGTTTCCTGCCGCTCAGCCTGGCCTTTTCGTTTTTCTTCATGTGGGCCATCTCCGGGTCGGGACAACCTTCGAGCATGGTCCGCCTGATGGCCTTCCGGGATTCCAAGACCCTGCGACGATCGATCATGACCGTCTCCATTTACTACGGCGTGATTTATTTTCCGCTGATCCTGATCTTTTGCTGCGGCCGACTGATCCTGCCGGGGATGGACGGCGAATCGGACCGTATCATGCCCGCGATGGCTATCCATCTGACACAATTCGCAGGCGTCAGCTGGCTGGCAGGACTGCTGGTAGCGGCGCCTTTTGCCGCCGTGATGTCGACCGTGGACAGTTTTCTGCTGATGATCGCCTCGGCCCTCGTACGCGACGTCTATCAGCGAAACATCAATCCCGATGCAGAAGAAAAAACACTCCGGCGACTGAGTTACCTGTTTACCCTGCTGGTAGGCACGGCCGCCATGTTGGGCGCCATCTGGCCACCTCAATTTTTGCAGGACATCATCGTCTACACGGGCAGCGGATTGGCCGCCGCCTTCCTGGCGCCCGTCGTCTTTGCCATTTACTGGCCGCGGGCAAATTCCCAGGGTTGTATCAGCGGCATGCTGGCGGGCTTCGGAGCACATCTGGCCATGTACATGGCGGGCAAGTTTATTAACGGGTCATTTTTTTCCCCCTGGCGACCCTACCACATCGATCCGATCCTCGTCGGGTTGACGGTCTCCTTTACCAGCGTGTATCTCATCACACTGCTGACACCCCCGCCACCGGCTGAACTGGTACGCAAATATTTCTACCGCAGTGCCTAAGGGGTAACGGCGTTCGCGGGAGACTGCCCAGTGCCTTGACCGATGGCTCAGGCGTGAACGCGCTTTCCCCTCGCCAAACTCGATGGCGGACCGGACGTTCAGTCGGCCAGCCTCCAGCGAATGATGTGAAAGGCCGTCTTCCCGACCGCCGCCTCCAAACGGACATCCTCACCGCAGTAAAACCCGGTAAGAATCATCATTTCAAGTAGCTGCCGGGCCGTCGGTATCAAACCTGGTTTTCCTGGCAGGATCGGTTCCACCTGCCACCACTTCAATGAACAACGGGCTGCATCTCCGTCTAGCCGCCCGGATTTTTCACAGCCGGAATCAAGTTGCGTTCCTGCAGTTCGTCGCCCAGCGGCACGGCCCGGTACCGGTGCTGGATCGTACGATCCAGCACCGGGTCGTGCAGCCGAACCAGCGTCTGGTCTCCCGTTCCATGGGCCGTTGCGGCAGGCAAATCATGGTCCCTGATCGCTTCGGCAATCGAACCGGTGAGAAATGGAGCCGCGCCGCAGTAGAGCACCTTCGGTGCCACCAGCGATTTAACGGAGTCCATCGCGAGCAGATATTCCAGATTGACCTGGGTGTCAATGGTGGTGTCCTGAATCGGCACCGTATGCCCCGCGACCTCCACCTGACTGTAGATTCGCAGTTGATCCCAGTGGTCCCTGACTTCCTCATAAGGCCAGGCGGTCGAGGCAATGGGGTGGGGACACATCTGCTTGGGCTTGTCCGGAAAAAACGGATCCAATTCGCGGTCGCACTGGTCGCTTCCTACGCTGATGAAGGTCTCGTCATCCGTGCAAATGGCAACCACTTCGGCTTCGCAACCGGTCAGCGTGCCTTGCACCTCAAACTCGTCGTCCTGCGTCAACAGGTAACGTCCAATCCGGAAAATCGAGGGATTGCTGCGCGTTGCGCCCGTGAAGTGGCCGTCCTCGGCAATCATCGCGTCCAATTCCCGTCGCATGCCACGGGTATCGCGGGATGAAAAACGGGCTCCTGAGACCGAGCCGACCGGGAACGATCGTTCCCGGCTACCTGACTTACTTTCAATGACGAGTTCCAGGGTATGAGGTCGCATCGTAGAGATTCCTGCAAAGTGGGACTGCTTGGGTGCGCCATCGTCCGGCCGTGACGCCTGAAGACCATCGTCGATCGTTCACGAACTCGAATGGCTGACGAGGCGGAAGGCCAAGCGGACGTCCCGTCACTGTAACGCTTGGTGGGGTCCGGCTCCAGCACGGTCAACGACTTGCCCCCGTGGCGGGCCTTTCTGGCAGCACCGCAGACAAGCGGCATTCTGACAGCCACAATTCCCCTGCCGGACAGCGACAGCTTGCTGGAGAGACCGTGACTGGTCACAATAGTCAGCTTCAGACCGCAGGTGACTATCAGACGAAAGGCCCCCCATTTCATGAGCGATTCCTCCACCCATTCAACGCCCATGGCCGATCAGGACGGCCAGTTCGCTGTCACCCCGCAGGACGCAGAGTTGTTCAAAAAGTTCCTTCGCAGCTTTGTTCCGGAGAACTCTTTCGACGCACACGCCCACTGGCTGGACCCGGATCACTCGCGTGCCAAGCTGCCGGAGGCTTTCCGGAAACTGCCCGCCCAGTCCGGCTGGTCTGTCTACCGCGAACAGGTGGGCAAGTGGATGGGTGACCGCACTCCGGCAGCGGGTCTGTTTTTCGCTTTTCCGAAAGAAAACGGCGACTATCGAGCGGGCAATCAGTTCGTGGCCGAGCAAATGCAATTGAACGACGACCTGCGTGGTCTTGTTTTCGTCACGCCGGACGATGATCCGGAGCAGGTCGAGCAACTCATCCAGACACACGGATTTTCAGGAATCAAGGTCTACAGCTGGCACGCCACAGGGCCCGACGGCTACCAGGCGGAGATTGGCGAGTTCCTACCGGAATGGGTCTGGGAAATTGCCGACAAACGGAACCTGGCGATCATGTTACACATCGTCAAGGACCGGGCGATCGCGGATCCCGCAAACCAGCGTTACATCACAGAACACTGTGGCCGCTACCGCAGTGCCAATCTCGTGCTGGCCCACTGTGCCCGCTGTTTCAACAGCGGACATGCGCTGGAGGGCATCGCTGACCTGCGGGGATATGACAACATTTTTTTTGACAACTCGGCGATTTGCGAGCCGGGTCCCTCGGAAGAGATCATTAAAGTCTTCGGCCCCACCCGCCTGATGTTCGGGCTGGATTTTCCGATTTGCCAGTTACGGGGCCGCGCCAGCAGCGTGGGCGACGGATTTCACTGGGTGGACGAAAAGAACACGGATTGGTCGGCCGATTTTGGCGACCATCACATCTTTGGATTCGAAAACATCTACGCGCTCCAGCAGGCCTGCCGCCACACGCATCTGACCGACGACGATGTGGAACAGATCTTCTTCGGCACTGCGCACCAACTCTATCAAGTGGGCACGCCGACCACCGGAACGGGGCAGGCTCTGTATCGTGAGGCAAAAAAGATTATCCCGGTCGGCACCCAGTTGTTGAGCAAATTGCCCGAGTGGTGGCTGCCCGAACAATGGCCGGCCTATTACCGGGAAGGTCGCGGCTGTGTTACGGTCGACATGGACGGTCGCCACCTGCTGGATTTCAGCAGCATGGGAATCGGCGCCTGCCTGTTAGGGTTTGCCGATCCTGACGTGACCGCCGCGGTGGTCCGTCGGATCCAATTCGGTTCGATGACCACTATGATGGTTCCCGAAGAGGTGGAACTGGCCCGGGTTCTGATCGACATTCATCCCTGGGCAGAGAAAGTCCGCTTTGCCCGTACCGGTGGCGGCAGCATGTCGGTGGCGGTACGCATCGCCCGCTCCGTCACGGGAAGAGAAAAAGTGGCACTCTGTGGCTACCATGGCTGGCACGACTGGTACGTGGCTGCCAATCTGGACGGCGAGCACCAGTTGGATGACCATTTACTTCCCGGCCTGGTACCCCACGGTGTCCCGGCACGACTGGCCAAATCGGTCTATCCGTTCCAGTACAACGACATCGACCAACTGGAACGGATTTTCGCCGAGAACCCGGGTGAAATCGCCGCCGTCACCATGGAGGCCATACGGCATGTCACGCCCGAACCGGGCTACCTCCAGGCCGTTCGCGACTTGTGCACGCGGCACGGCGCCCAGTTGATCTTCGATGAAGTCTCCATCGGCTGGCGCTACACCTTCGGTGGATCACACCTTCGACTGGGTGTGAACCCCGACATTGCCGTGTTCGCTAAATCGATTTCGAACGGGCACCCGATGGGTGCCATCATCGGCACCGAACAAGCCATGCGAGGGGCCGACGCCTCCTTCATCTCCAGTGCTTACTGGACCGAAGCCGCCGGTCCGGTCGCCGCGCTGGCCGCCATTGAAAAGATGCGTCAGGTGGACGCTGTCAGCCACGTGGAGCAGGTCGGCACGCGACTCCAGCAGATCTGGCGGGAGGGGGCCGAACGACACGGCCTGTCGATCCAGTTGCACGGCATCCCCTGTCATCCAGGCTTTGCCTTCAACGTTGACGACCCGTTGCCGGTCACTACCCTCTTCACCGCCGAAATGCTGCGCCGCGGAGTGATGGCCAAACCAGACGTGTTCCCGTCCTACGCGCACAAGTCCCACCATCTGGAGGCCTACGCCAGCGCCCTCGACGCCACCTTCTCGGTGATCGCCGCCGGGCTCCAAAACGGGGATATCGAAAAACGCATTGGCGGCCCGGTCTGCCGGCCAGGCTTCAAACGCAGAACCACCAGTGCGACCAAGTAGCAGCGGATCCTGAAAGCCCGACTGCGGGCGCACCCACTGAGTCGTCCGGATTGCACGACGGACAGTTTCCATCATTTTGACCCCCGAGTCCAGGTAGTTTTGCCTCCATGGGTCGTTGCCCATGGACCCGGAACGGGCGACAGGAAATGTCCAGCAGTCTCTCGGTGCGACAGAAGGTACAGCGGCGACCACCGGCCTCCGACTCCGATATGGGAGTTGCGACAGTTTTGGTTCGTTGGCAGAATAGTCTGGTACTGCCCGCGCCACGTCTGACGTCGCCTGACAACTTTCCACGCCCCCGGACCACGGCAGTGAAGGAACCCCATGCACCTCTTGCTCGCCACGTCGGAACCGACGGCTTGGATCAGCCAACCCGCAGAATTACTCGTTTTCTTTCTCGGCTTTGTGGCATGCATCTTTTGGTTGTCGCGGGTCCCCGGACTTTCCACTGTCTTCCGTTACATTCCTCCCATCGTCTGGATCTACCTGCTGCCGGTCTTCGGTACCACCTGGGGCCTCACGCCCAACAGTTCGCCGCTCTACGACTGGTGCAGCCAACTCCTGTTGCCGGCATCACTGCTGCTGTTGACGCTCTCCACGGACGTGAAAGCCATCGCCCGACTGGGTCCCATGGCGGTGATCATGGTACTGGCCGGGACGGCCGGGATTGTCGTGGGCGGCCCGATTGCCCTGGCTTTGTTCCAATCACAACTTGATCCGGAGGTCTGGAAATCGCTGGGAACATTAGCTGGTGCCTGGATCGGCGGGGGTTCCAATATGCTGGCCATCAAGGAAGGTGTGAAGTGCCCCAATGAACTTTTCAGTCCCATCATCATCGTCGACTCGGTCGTGGGCTATGGATGGATGACCATCATGATTGCCTGCAGCGGTTCCCAGGACAAACTGGACCATTGGAACCGTTCCAATCGACAGGTGCTGGACGAATTAAATGCGCGTCTTGCCGACTACAAGGCGACCCATGCCCGGCCGATCACACTCCCCGGTTTTGCACTCATGCTGGGAGTCGGCTTTGTGGGCAGTTGGTTCTGCATGCGGTGCGGCGACCAGATTCCGGAAGTCGGATCTGTCTTGTCACATTACACCTGGGGCATCCTGCTGGTGGTCGCCGTGGGACTCCTGCTTTCCTTGACACCAGCACGGCGACTGGAAGACGAAGGGGCCTCTCCGGTTGCCTACGGCGGTTTGTACTTGCTGGTCGCCACGATGGGGGCGACCGGCGATTTACGGGCGGTCGCCGAGGCACCACTGCTGTTGCTGACAGGCATGGTCTGGATCGGGATCCACATTTTATTTCTGGCCATTGCCATGCGACTGCTGCGAGCTCCCTGCTTTCTCTTCGCCACGGGCAGCATGGCCAACGTGGGAGGCGTCATTTCCACGCCGGTCGTGGCCGGCGTCTATCAACCGGCCCTGGCCCCGGTGGGTATCCTGATGGGGGTGGTGGGCAACCTGGTGGGAACACCGGCGGGCCTGTTGTGCGCTTACCTGATGTCGCTGGTAGCCCGCGGATATTTCGGCGACGGGGTGCCGCCTCCTAACTGACCGAAAACCAGCCGGCGCGCGTTGGCTTGTCCGACGTGAAACGCTCGCACGTCGCACACCTAACCTCCCAGCCTCCGCCCGCCGCGCAGCAGCTACTGAAACGTTTCTCGAAATCACGTCAACGCCTGTTCATCCGGCCATCGGGAAACGCTTCCAGGCCGACAACTCCCTGATACCCGATGTCCTTCAGCGTGCTGGCGATCATCGGGTAATTAATTTCGCCCGCTCCCGGCTCCCGGCTCCCGGCGACCTGGCACGTCAGCTACGTGGATGTATCTGATCATTTCAGCGTACTCACGCAGAAACTGAATCACGTTTCCTTGTTGCATCTGTGTGTGATAGATGTCCAGCAGATTTTTGATCCGGGGACTTCCCACTTCGCGCAACAAGTGCACCGCGTCAATCGGCCTTGCCAGGGGATACCCCGGATGGTCCAGGACCTTGTTCAGGGGTTCCAGATTATAAATCACGTCGTGTTGCTCGGCCATTTCAGCCATCCGGCAGAGGCTTTGTAGGCTGTAATCCACATCGTCCCCCCGGATGATCCGCGATCGGGTGAATCACTTCTCCTTCATAGGAAAGTTCGCCGGTCAGCGCCAGCAACTCGCGACAGGCAAGTTTTTTCGCAACGGGCAGCGTGCGTCGGACACCTTCCAGGTACGTCTCGACTCCATCCGGATGTACGATGGATCCGCCAACGTGTCCGGAAAAGGTGCCGATTTAAATTGCGGATCGGCAGCCAGCCAATCGACGTCCCGGTTGGTCCAACCCCAGAAATCCATCAGAAATTCTGCCGACACAATCCGCTCGACCCGCTGTTTGAAGGGGAGCTGGCGAAAACAAGAGTCAGCACAGACAGAAAGGCGATACATCGAGGAACATTCCAGCCGCTGGTCAGGTCATTCCGGGGGCCACACCGCTTACATCCGGGTGATCTCCAGATCGAAATCGCGATGGATTCGATATTTGACGATGCAGTCAACATCGTAAAGGGTGATTTCCCAGTCGACCAGCGGGTCTTGCCGGAGCAGGGTGACGGTGACCCGATTTCGGCCGGGAACCGGAAAATCAACCGCTGCGAGCCGAAAGTCGTAGATGTATCCGTACGGATTGATCGTGCCGGACTCGTGCTGGCGGTAAATGCAGTCGTGCAGACGGAGACTCTCCTCCGGCAGCCGTTTTCCGTTCAGTTCCATGCGGATTTCATTCAGTGCCGGCTCGACATTCGTGAGGCGGATCCGCAGGTGAACCGCGTCAATTTTTCCTTCGGCATCTGCAGCCACCAGTTCGTCCGCGATTGAAAATTCAACGGAGACCGGCTCACCTTCCTGCAAACCCCTTGGCAGGGACTTTCCCATGCCGGGCAACCAGTCGTGCCCCGGTCCACCCTGCCGGGGTTGGGAGCGGGCGTGATAGTGTTTGTCGACGTGGGCCAGCAATTCCGGGTGGGCCAACCGTCTCGTGGTTTCATACTCCTGGGCCGTCCAGGGCCAGCCATTGGGGAACCAGCAGTAGGTGACCACTGCAAAACCGTCCGCCCCGCCCCGGTAGGCGTTCGCCGCAGCAGCCCAGATCATCTCTTGTGAAGCGTTGTAATGAAATTGCCTGCCGACGATCTGGCTCATGCCTCCAATCACGCGGCACGTCGTGCCGCGTGTCAGGTCGACCGCGGCCTCTAAGTCAACATCCTGTTCCATCGGCGATTCCATCAACCCGGGCAGGCAGACCAAACCATCGACCAACTGCTCTTCGACCCAGACGGGGACTTCGTAGCCCAGCAATTTCCAGGCGGACGGATGCTCCGGTATCCGCACGTAGATCCGCTTCCGGCGGCCCTGGACCTGTTCGGCCCGTGTGGCCAGGGCCCGCAGTTCCCGGAACCACTCCGTCAGGACCGGGGCCAACTGTCCGACCTGATGAAACTTGCAAAACGGAACGAACTCGACCAGGTTCACCTCCACACCGTCTGTCTCATAACGGCTAAACAATTCGTTGAAGACCCGCAAACGTTCCTCGCGCAAGCCAGCGTGCAAAAAACTGAAGCGTTTAGGATCGAGCGACCCCGCCCGGGGATCCGAGTCTTTCCCGACACGAAACTGCGGATGGTCGTACACGAAATCCGACTGGCGCCCGAAACTACCACCTGTCTCGCGATCGTTGCCCTGCAACCCGATGTAGTTGGCGGCGATGCACCAGAGTCCTTTCTCATGGCAACGGTCACAAATCAGCCGCAACGGATCCTGCCCGGCGGCAATCAGTGCCTGCAGGTGGCGTGCACCACGGTACCACACCGGATGTTTCCACTTCTCGACATTGTCGCCCCAACTTTGCGCCACTTTGCTGTCGTACAGAGCGATGCCGCCTTCCAACCCGGCGAAATAAACAAGCGAGTCGAAACCACTGCCCACCAGTTGGTCGACGGTCACGAGAAAATCCTCCGGCTTCAGAGGTCCCGCGTACTGGTACACCGGAGCCGCGTGCCGTCCGTCGTCATAGAACATGACCTTGGGTTCATCCGGCCCCTTTCCCGTCCCGTCAGTCGGCGTGGCCTCCGCCAGCGTCGCCTGAGTCGCCAGGGCCACCGGTGGCGCCGCGCCCAAAGTTTGCAGAAAGCGTCGACGTTGCATGAGATGTCTCCTTGTCTCGACGATTGCGGAGCCCGCCGGCGGCTTTTGCCGGAAAGGCCCGAAACTGGTGGAAAACAACCCCGTTGATCAACCGCTGCTGTTGGTCAGGTCCGGGTCGGCTGAGCCGGCTCCCGTTTTCTGCGGACCCTAGTTCAGACCCGACGGCACTCGAAAGCCGGTGACACGGGTTTGCATGGACCAGGCGGACGACTCACCTACCATGTACAGGACGTCACCTCGATCTCCGCCAAACGTGCAACTCACCGGATACTGGGGACACCAGATCGTGCCTACATAAACACCTGTCCGATCAAAAATCTGAACTCCCGAAAGGGTACACACATAGATCCGGCCGTCCGTGTCCACGGCCATGCCGTCGGCGCGGGAATCAAAACGGAACTCGGGGCGTTCGTCACCCAGCACCTCGGGAGTCAAATTTAAGACGGCAAATTTTCGTTTTCTCGCCAAGGACCCGTCCGCCTGAATGTCATAGGCCCACACGAAATTTTCGCCCGGCTGAAACCATGTGTTATTGACGTAAAACGTCTTGCCATCGGGTGACACCTCGACGCCGTTGGGCATCGCATATTCACCGGCCGGGATGACAACGCGGGGCGGCCCCTCTGCCGGAACGTAGTAGACTTGTTTTCCCGGTTGACTTTTCTGGGCCTCCGGAGTGAATTGCGGATCCGTGACATACATCCCGCCCCGCGAGTCCATCACCAAATCATTCGGGCCATCGATCGGTTTGCCGCCCACCCGGTCCAGGGCAACACCCAGAACGTCTCCCGTGTCAGGATCCACCTCGATCACGCGGTGACCGAACATGTCGCACACGAGCAAGTTTCCAGCGGGTGATCCGATGGTTCCGTTCGTCTGCATCCCCTCCGATAGGACCTGCCACCGGCCGTCAGGCTCCATACGGATCAGCCGACTCCGCTGCGGGCTGCCGGTCCAATCTCCGTTGCGATGATCCGCAAAGTACATGTCTGAAAAATACAGGGCGCCTTTCAGCCAGGTGGGCCCTTCGGAAAAAGTGAAACCCTCCGCCAACTTGACAGGTTTCGTACCCGGCTCGATCACCTGCTCATAAAGTGTATTCTGCTTTTGGACCTTCTCGATATAATCCGGGCGCACGGGCCAGAAAACATCCAGCGCTTCCGCCCCGTATTCACTCAACTCGGCAGAGTGGGCCATCCCGCCGGGTTGGAGCAGGACATGCCGCTCGGTACCGTTCATTTTGTAGGCGTAATCCATGATCCCTTCCAGCAGCGCCCCGCGTAGCGCGATCATGAGCTGGTCTTCCGGGTGGATGTGCAAGGGGAAGGATGAATTCGGGTCCATTCGAACCAGGCTTAACATCAGGTTTTTCCCCCAGATCAAACGGGATCCGGCACCACTACGACGGTAGTTCGCATTGGGGTCGGGGCTGGTCAATCCGGCCCATTGGATCTCGTTGAGATTGTAAACCTGGCCGGCCTCCAGTGACGGGGTGACTCCCTGGTCTGGAAACCCAACCGAGGCGCCCGCGGGCAGACTGATCCCCGCCAGTTTCAAGTGGTCGACCCGCACCGGGGAATAAGCTTCCAGGGCCTGGAATCCCTCCGCTCCCGCCCGCAACTTGCGCCGTGTGCCGGGCGTCAAATAGAGAATGGAATCTTTTTTCAGCGTCACTTCCCGTTTGCCGACCGAACAGGTCGCGGAACCCTTTTCCACCAGGATGATCAATTCTTCAGCAAGTTGCTGGAGAGGATAAGTGCTGTCGGGATCCATTTCGACTATTTCCAACAACGCCCCTTCGCCCCAACCGATAGATGCCTTCACACCCGGCGCAATGTTGATGACCGGCAACTGGGTCGATTCATAGGTCTGGCCGGGGTCCAGTAACAAAGGGACATCCGTCTGCGGGATCACTCGATCCCGCGTTTTGAGATCGAATTGGCGCACGACGGCAGCATTACGTTTCCTCCAGCCGTCTTTCTTTTTATCCGCCAGGGCTGGCACCCCTAGCAGCCAAATCAGCGCCGCCAACAGGCAACCTTTCGTGGCAGCATGGAAATATTGCGTATCATCACTCATCGTTCGTAGTTCCTTTCTATCACAGACTTCCGGTCATCGCCTGTCGAACAGCGACCCGCTGCAGTGGACTCGTGGCGGTCCACCTGAAACAAGTCACGGCCTTCCAGCAAGACTCACCGCAGTTTTCTCGCGCGACAGACGCCCGCTCGCCGCCGTCGCGGCAAACTTCCGGGCGCCGAAAAACGGGACATTTTTCATTGATCGGATGGTACCCCGCGAACTGCCGAGCGTCAAGCATTACGCCGCGCACCCGAACTCCAAAAGTCCTTGACTGGCAGAGAGTTTCGTCACACCCCACCGGAGCGACACCTGTCAGCAGAAAGCGTGTACCCTCTGGTGCCGGCCGCGGATCAGTGGTTATTGTGCCGCCACAATCCGTCCGCGTCGAAGTTATCGGCAACAATGCTCGATGGGGAAAATTCGAAGGTGTAACCCGGTGGATTCTCGATCAGAAAGTTGCCGGCAATCCTGTTCGCTTTCGTGTTGTTCCGCGCATCAATCGAACAACTGATCATGCCCGAGGAAAGGTTGACCCCAACGCAATGTTCCAGCTTGATCGCACCGTAAAAGATAGCGCAACCTTCAATCACCATTGAGTTGGCAACGTTCCGGCACAACAAAGCGTAGCGTTCGTTGTGATTAAGAATACAACCGGTGATGCAACCATGGGAGCCATTTTTCTTATCCTCGATGACAAGTCCGTCCACGTTACTGTTAAATCCCGAGGCGGCGATCTGCACATTTCCCGAGTGAATGACGCAGCCGATGACGTTGAACTGGCAACTCAGGTGCGTGGCATTCATGTATTCGGCCCGCCGATCAAAGCGCACGCCGATATAATTCTCAGAAGCCGTGATGCGCTGCAGATGCGTTCGGCTATTCGGGAGACTGTTGTGAAACTCAAGAATCGTTTGTGTCATCTGGATGCCAGCGCCGTCGAAGTTACGCACAGTCAAACCAACAAGGTTGAATTCCCGGCAATCATCCACAGCAATGGCCGATCGGCCTTGGTCCGTACGGCTGCGCCAGTCCCCCGTGGCCTCGCCGTCAAACAACATGTCACGAACGGTCCATTCATCGACCCGTGTCTGAGCAATGATCTGTTTACCGCCACTTGACCGAACCGTCGTGCCCGGACCACTACCCGCGAGAATCACACGGGAGGGAACCGCAACGTTGCTGAAGCGATAAACCCCCGGACCCAACTGGACGATGCCGGGCCCGGCATCCAGCGCCCTTTGAACCGCCAGCGAATCGTCCCTGCCATTGTCCAGTCCGTCGGGCGCACGGCCATCGGCATTCAGGTAGTCCTTCACATCACGCAAACCGTTGCCGGGAAGCCTTTCGTCGGCTCCACGAACCGAACAGGTCACCAAGCCGGCAATTACGAAACAGCTGAACACTCTTGTCATCATTACGGGGACCCCCGGTGGTGGTCATTTATATGCGGAAACTTGCAAACTACCGTCGTGGACGACCCTTCCGTCAGGGTGAAAGACAACAAGCCGGTTGCTTAATACGGCAAGTCTCACTAGATCAGTTCGCTGATGGGTCTGCCGGTTTCATCATCGTTCGAGTTGGCAATCTTCAGCGGCCGACCGATGGGGTGCAGGTACTCTTTCGTCCAGTCGATCCCGAACGCCTTGTAGAGGGTCGCGAACAAGTCTCCGATCGAAATCTGTCGGTCTGCAACATAGGCACCACGTTCGTCGCTGGCACCGACCACCCGGCCACCAGAAATCCCTCCACCTCCCAGAACCAATGACCAGCAATGACACCAATGGTCTCGTCCACCGCTGGGATTGATATCGTGGGTGCGTCCAAATTCGCCCATCACCATCACAACGGTAGAATCCAGCAGCCCGCGGTCGGCAAGTTCACTCAGCAAGGTCGCCAGCGCCCGGTCCAGTGGCGGGACCAGGTGATCCCGGTGTTGCGAGTCATTGGTACCGTGCGTGTCCCAATCGCGACCCGTTGCATCCCGTTTGAGATCCATCACGGTGACAAAGCGACTTCCCGCTTCCACCAGTCGCCGCGCCAGCAGAGCACTTTGACCCAGGGTATTGCGACCGTAAGCATCCTTCACTTTTTCTGATTCTCGCGAAAGATCGAACGCGTCCCGAACCGACTGCGAAAGAATCATCTCCAGCGCCTGCTCCTGAAACGTGTCCATGCTGACCCGCTCCGCACCGATCACCTTCCGACGGTACAGTCGATCGACGATCGACAGCATTTCACGACGGTCGCCCAGACGTTGAATCGACAACGATTCGGGCAACTTCAGGTCGGGTATCTCAAATTCGTCATCATGTGGATCCGGAATCATGAGCGGATCGCACCCCGCTCCCAGGAAGTGGGCGCCAAAATAATCCACATAAGGAGTGGGAACCGGTGGCAGCATGACGTTGGGTGGTATGCTACGGCGGACTGACAGTTCATTGGTCAGGATCGGACCCAGGGCGGGAAATCTCATTGCCGGGTTGGGGCGATGACCCGTCATCGCGTAGTGATGCGCAAGACCGTGGTTGTTCTCAGGAGTCTTCATGGACCGGATAATCGACAGTTGATCCATGTGCTGTGCCGAAAGGGGCAGCAGTTCCGAGACCTGGATCCCCGGAACATTCGTGGAAACCGGATCAAAGGAGCTGTTGGGCTTCGGATCCCACATGTCAATGTGGCTGGGACCACCGTTGAGCCACAGCAAAATACAGGCCTGCGCTTTTCCGGAGGACCGACGCCCCCCTGCCGCCAGGGCCGACTCGATTCGCAGCATCTGCGGCAAGGTCATCCCCAGCAGGGGCAACGATCCCACACGCAAAAAATGGCGACGGTTTGCGGCACGGGCGTCCCTACAACCGGTCCGAAGACTGCGTTTCCCTGTTCGATTGGTGTTCATGTGACCGCTCCGGGGCGAATGCTCCCAACCCTACGTTGTTTCCTCTGGACGAAAAGGTTCCTCAATGATTGTCGCAAAATTCCCGCGAACAAAGCAACGCCCACATCAAATCCGTGAAGGCATCGGCGCGTGAATCCCTGGCGGCGATCAGGTCCTCCAGGGAACTCGCCTCCTCCGGGGTGGGCCGTCGGGTGAGTGTGGCCAGATATAACTCTTCAATAAGTTCACCATCGGTGCCCCCACCGTTGACCAATTGATCGACCCGGCCACCCGCCTGGCCGAGCTTCTTCGTGTAAGTCGATCCCACCAGCATGTGCAGGGCCTGGACCAGATTGGCCCTGTCATCCCGCACGGGCAAGGTGTTTCGCAAGGGTCGTCCGTAGACTTCCAGAAAGCGGGACGAGTAACTGGCGGGCAATTTCAAGTTAATCGCCCGTGTACCTGGCGGCGCAGCGCCGGTAATGACCCCGTTACCCTGTAAAATCTCCGGCACCCCCGTTGCGCTGCAGATCGCGTCCAATAGCACCTCCGCCTCCAGGCGGCGCGGCTGCGCGTGGGAATAATTGACCATATCCTGACGATTGGAAGCATTCGACGTACTGGACAGTTGATAGGTTCGCGACCGAACAATACGACGCATGAGATGCCGCAGATTGTAGCCATTGTCAACGAAGTCTTTCGCCATCGCCGCCAGCAACCCGGGATGCGACGGAGGATTTGTGGCGCGAAAATCATCGACCGGATCAACAAACCCGCGCCCGAAAAAGTACTTCCAAATCCGATTCACCGTGGCCTCCGCAAAAGCGTCCTGTGACGTCATCCAGGCGGCCAATGCGGCGCGCGGATCGTCACGAGCCTCCTCGGGTAAGCTCTGCCCATCGGGAAAGCGAGGGTCCACTTCCAGCTTGGTTCGTGGATGCAGCACCCTCCGGAACGCCAACGGCGCTCCTTCCTCATCACAATCAATCTCATGTCCACGGGGGTCGTCAAAGACCACGTTGTCCGCAAACCATTGCGTGTTGGTCAACCGTCCGTAAAACGCAGCCAGTCCCCAGAACTGGTTCTGGCTCCAACGGTCGTAGGCGTGATTGTGGCATTCAGCACAGTCGAGTCGCCGGCCCATGAAAACCCGGAATTGCTCGGCTACCATTCGTTGGACCGGAACCGGCTTGTTATCGTTTAATAAATAAGCTCGCGACGGTCCGGAATATCCCTGGGCCGCAACCACTTCGCGCGCCATCTGGTCGTATGGCTTGTTCTGCGCCACACTGCTACGGACCCATTCCCAATACAGGTGGACCCAACCGTAGTCTCCTCCGACGCGATACAAATCGGCAAAGCGAAACGTCCAGAACTCCGTAAATTCCGGCGATTCCAGTAACGCATCAATCAGTCGTTCTCGTTTACCAGGGTCTTCATCGTCCAGAAATGTGCGCACCAGCGCCGGTGGTGGCAGAGTGCCCGTCAGGTCCAGACAGATTCGTCGCAAAAATTCCGGATCACTGGCGAGTTCCGACGGCCGGATGCGGAATTCTTCCAGCTTGTAAAACACATGCTCGTCGATGAAATTCACAGCGGGCATCCGCACATCGGTTTTCGCGGATGATTCAATCACGCGAAATTGGGCACTGGACACGTGACCGACAGCACGCACCAGAATCGTTGCCGTGCCGCCCTGGGTTCCCCGGACAAGCCCCCCCTCCGAAACGGTCAGTGTCTCCGGCTGCAGAGCTTCGTAACGCACGTGGTCGGTGATGTCCTCTGACCGGCCATTGGACCAATGAGCAGTTACCAGAATCCGGTGGTTCCCGGACACCTTCAACACTGCCAGTTCGGGAAAGACTTCAATCCGCTCAACGTGCAGATTCCGCGGCGCCTCCTCGTCTTTGAAAGGAGCCCCCTGACGAATCCATTCCAGCAGTGTCTGGTAATCACTCGAATCTTTTTCAAAACGCAATCCACCCTCGTGCGGTTCCGTCTCCGTCGGCTTCAACAGCAGCAGGCTGCGGGCCGGCTCGGCCAGGTCAATGCGAGGTTCAATCGGCTCCAACGGTTCGCCACTGAGTACCTGATAGCCACCCCCCCGCCTGATCCACTCGTAGTCTTCGCCAGGTTCGATGGCATCCAAAGAAAATTTCAAGCCACCGCGCCCGATGACTCCTCCGTGACAATCACTGCCATTGCAACCTCGCTTGGTAAGAATACGAACCACGTCTCGCTCGAAAGTGACTGGCCGATCCACCCGATCGAGTGAATCCACCAGGATCGTCGAGGACGTCCTCCACCCCGCCACGACTACCTCCAGCCGCGTGCGCCCCTGGGCCACCGCGCGCAACCGGTTCGTTTCACCGACGCGGGCAACGCTCTGGTCCATCACCGACACGTCACACTTTTCAGTCACGTCACGCTTAAGGCCATCAGCGCAGGTCGCCAGTACAACAAACCTCTGGGATCCGCGCAGCGACGAAAGAGACATCTCCGGCGGAATAATTTCCAACGAGACGATCTGGTACGAATCCAAGGGCTCACGATCGCGCGTATCCCCGGTAGAACTTTTCGCCGCCAGGGACACCGACGAGACCAACAACCCGCAAAGAATTGAACACGCAGCAACCCGTCGACTGCCCAACATGAATTGGCGTGGGAATGTGTGTAATCGACTCATGACTTGTGACTGCCCAGCAAACCTTGACCCATTGTGAATCATCGCTTCCGGCACGACCCTGCCGGCTCATAAAAACAATGAAGATCGCCGTCTTCGGACTTTGTCCTCCTCCTTCAACTCAGCACCTGTACCCGGGCCCCTTTTCCAGCCAAGCGTCGGGAACCGACCCACACCCTGCGTGCCCGGCAACCACGCTACACTTTAGTTGGATTCGGGCACGGCGTCCAATTCGAGGTTCGCATCAATTTCTTCGCCCACAACCATCAGCAAAAATCGCTGTACAACGACCGGTTCCATCGCCTTGCCTTCCACCACAGGCCGAGCCTTGATTATCACCCATTGAGGTATTCTTGTCAGCGCCGCTTCCGGATCCGCCACGAGCATCACCTTGGTTGTCGCTCTGTGCGGAAAAAATCTTTCCCGATGGGTTTCCCCGCGTGGTCCGGAGCGACGATTACCCACCCGCTGTGTCGGAAGCGTCGCAGCAGGAAATATCTCCACCCCGGGCGCCAGATTCTCCATACTGATGGTGAATGGTAAGTCATAGCCTTCATCCAGTTCAGTCGTGATGACCAGTTCCCGGGTCGTGCCACGGGGCAGATTGATCGCCCCCATACTACCGGTTGCCAGAGATCCACCCAGATGAGGAATCTGCGGGCGCATTAAAACCCGATAGGCAAACTCGACATCCGCACGGCGGGAGGTCAGATCGCGTATTCTCAAGAAATATTCCCCCGCTTCATCGAACACATACCTCACCTTGGGCTGGATCTTTTTGACCCAATCATCTCCATCCCCTTGCGTAATACGAAAGATATTGGAACACAACTCCTCACCCTGTGCATCGACGATTTGAAGCAAGGGACTGAAATGTGGCGAATCGATTTCCGGCGTCTCGATTTCAAACGCTAGCGACTGGCCATCGCTCACTTTGAATCGAAAGGTATCGACATCCCCCGGGCGATCGATCCTTCCGTGAACCAGACGGGGAATGTCAAGCTCCACTGCCCCGGCTAAAACGTCATTGGGTTCAATTTCTTCTGTTTCACGAAAGGACTCAGCGTGAGCCGCGTCCGTCGCAACGCCAGGCGATCTCCCACCTCGAAGCCACATTCGTTTTAAACGATCCGCATGAATCGCGCGGCGCAGATCCTGCCGTTCCGAACCACGAAACGGCCAGACGTCGGAACCCCGACCCCGAACGACCTCTCGCGGATACCAGCGTTTTTTAGCAACCGCCACCTTGGCGTGGTCCGACACAACGCGCAGCTGATAGAAATGGCCGGAGCTTCCGACCCCCTGCAAGGCTCCCACGGCTACAAAACAGCGGAGTGGTGTCTCGAAGTGGTACGACACCCGGGGCAGAAACACAATGGTATTAGTCTCCCGATAAAAAACCGACTCGTCAGCCACTTCCAGTCGCACCAGGCGCTGCGTATCAAACAGACTCCCCCGCCGCTCGTAGAGGATCATCTCTGGCTGGTCGAACGCTCCGTGCTCGGCTCCCAGCAGGAATTTGGGAGTGATGACCTCGAACCGAAGTTTTTGGCCGGCAACTACATCCAAAACGTAATGATCCCGTTCACCCGGCTTGGCAATGCAACCATTGATCACCACCGCTGAGTCGATTGGCTGCGCCTGATCCGCCGTGTCGTGCGACCCGGCACTCTCCAGACCGGCGCGTTCAGCATGCACGTTCAGTGTCAGGGGTGCAGACACTCCACCCGGGCCGATGAGCCGAAACGGATGAGCACCCAAGACCGCGTCAGCATCGACATCCACCGTGAGCAGCACCTGTTCGGCAGACTCCTCGTCGCCTCCGGTCGTTTCAAGGGGCACGGGCTGGGCGTGCAGGGACTCCGAGTCAAACCAGACTCCGCTGATATTTTGCAGATGTTCCCCCCGAACTTCCACCTGAAAACGGGTCCCCCGCTGCCCTCCCAACGGGAACACGCTGACCATTTCCGGTTCTTCCGACCACAACGGGGTGGGCCAGAATACCTGGCAACCGGTTACGATCATCGCAAGCCACAACAACGGACGATACATTTCAGCTTCACTCACTGGGGGCACGGGGGAGGAGTTGGCCAACTTCACCACTCCTCTGTTACCGGGATTATACACCACGGCCCTACCCACATAAAGTTTCATTGCCTGCAGACGTGCTGAAAACGACAAACGTCGAAAACCCGGTTTTGAAACTGTTGTCCCTGCCCACAACTTTCCGCCGGAACCGGCCACCCGCAGGGCACATCACTGCCAGGCGGTCCACCAGCCGGTGACTTTGCACCGCGCGGGCCAACGTTCGTCGCGTCCTTCGCTAACGGTTGCCACTGCCACCCAGCGCTTCCCTCCCCTTCCAAACTGCCGGACTAGCCGAAACACCGCTAAAAAACTACATTGAAAAACGCAGCCGTGAGTTGCCCGCCAGCACTTCGTCCACCGCAGGGTTGCCAGCATGAAACGTCCGACAGTACTCACCTTCCTGGTCCTTCTCGTCCCGTTCCTGACCGGAAGTGTCAACGGACAGTCCTCCGGGCATCAGGGGCACTGGCCCCAATGGCGCGGTACAGCGAGGGATGGACTTTCGAACGATACCGGACTGCTGCAGCAATGGGCCAAACCGGGCCCACCCCTGCTCTGGACGGCGACCGGTCTCGGACCCGGGCATTCCACGGTTTCCGTCGTTGCAGGCACGATCTACACCATGGGAGAACAAGACGGCCAGGGTCATCTCATCGCCCTCGACGAACAGAATGGAACAGCCAAATGGACCTTCGCCGTCGGCGAAGGCAGGCCCCTGGCGACACCGACAGTCGACAACGGTCAAGTCTTTGCACTGGGTTCGTTCGGCGACCTGGTGTGTGTCGACGCAACTGGCGGCAATGAACTCTGGCGACTGAATATCGTCGAAGCATTCCAGGGCGTGCAAGCCAATAATGTCGGTTATTCTGAATCGCCTCTCGTGGACGGAGATCGGGTTGTGATCACGCCGGGTGACCAGAGTGCGATCATGGTGGCAGTCGATCGGACCACGGGCGACCTGTTATGGAAAGCGGACATGCACGACTACCCCGGGGAAATCGGGGAGGAAGGCGCGAACGGCGCCGGCTTTTCCTCGATCGTGGTCAGTCGGGCCTGCGGTGTCCGACAGTACGTACAACTCACCGGGCGCGGTGTCATTTCAGTTCGCGCCGACGATGGAAAAATACTCTGGGTTTACAATCGAGTGGCCAACCCACTGGGCGTGATCGCGACGCCGGTGGTGCACGAGGATTTCGTGTTCTGTTCGACCGCCTACAACACCGGATCGGCCCTACTGCGAGTGGTACCGGACAAAAGCGATATCCAAGTGGAGGAAGTCTATTTCCTGGAACCTAAAGTCATGCAAAACCATCACGGCGGAATGGTGCTCGTGGGCGGACATATCTATTGCGGGCACGGCCAAAACAGCGGCCTTCCCCTGTGTGTCGAAATGAGAACCGGCAAAGTTGTCTGGCGCCCGGGACGTGGACCCGGCACCGGTTCTGCCGCCGTCGCTTACGCCGACGGCCACCTTTACTTCCGATACGAAGACGGCCTGATCGCGCTCATCGAAGCGACACCCGAAAAATACCTGCTGAAGGGAACCTTCATGATGGGGTCCACCCTGGAAAAAAGCTGGCCGCATCCGGTCATCACCGGCGGCAGGCTTTATCTCAGAGATGACGATGCACTGCTCTGCTACGACGTCCGGCAGAGAAAATAACTTCGCTGGAAACTCAGTCCTCATCCAACGCCAACAGCACATTGCGCGTGGTTTTATGGACCAAACCCGAGTAATGGTAAACCTCTTCACTTCCCACCGGCAGTGGCTGTTCGACCACAAAGTCCGCCCACTGCGAAGTATTGAAGGCGATGTAAGCCAGCACCATCTTCTGGGCAGCCTGCTCCAGAGGCACTCCCAGGTCCGGAAGTAAAATGGGACCGGTATCGACCTGCCATGCGCCGTCTGAATGCCGCCAGTTGATGGTTTTGATCGGGTACTCAATCACCGCCTCCCGACCGGTTGCGTCGTCCCATAGGTGCGTCTGGCCAATCATCAAAGCACCCGCGTCCATTGCCTGAAACACCTGGTCCGGAGTTTCCAACGCGCGTCCTGTAAAATGCCGTAGTCGGGGAACCATCCCACCCCAGCCGGCCACCGCGTCGTTGCGCACCGTACGATATTCGGGCCAGGCGCCCGGAACACTCCTGCGAGCGGCCCGGCGAAAGACAAGATGGTCCCGTTTGCTGAAAACCGGCAGGAAATCATAATTCTTGGATCCATCGGTACGAAATAGATTTTCCGACGCAAACGTGTCCTCGCTCTTACACGATCCCGTTTGATAGTACACCACTGAATCCCCGCTACGCGTGTCTCTGATCAAACACCGCGACTCCACCCAGAATCTCGGCGTATTCATCGAGGGATCCCCGCCTTTTGTATTGAGGAACGATCGACCATAGTCCAGGCAGGGCTGCAGGGCGGCCCCCGAAGAGGCGACCGTTTTCTTTTCCAATGCAAAAGCGGCGAAACCGGCTCCCACCACGGTGACAAACACCAGAGCCCCCCAGCTAAGCACCCATCGCGAAAGAAAACGAAAACCGAAATTTCTATTGCGCATGTCTTTTTCCTTCCTGTCGATGTGGCGACGACCACGGCGTCGCTAGCTGCCCTCGTCAATCGGTCGGGCCGACGCCCCGCAGCTGAACCTGGGCCCGTGGACGTCGCATGCCCCTCCCAAGTATAAATAAAACATTGACGATCGACTACAGACGCTCGCCCCAACCGATCAATCCTTCCATGGAGTCCCACCAGCGTCATGAAATACTTCTTCCTCCTTGCCTTGTTGTTCGTCTGCGCACTCCCCTCCGTCAGCCCGGCCGAAACAAGCTTGCTGCATGTGGACGTCTTTTCGGCAGGAGAAGACGGCTATCACACCTACCGCATTCCGGCGATTGAAACTGCAACCAATGGCACCCTGCTGGTGTTCGCGGAGGCCCGCAAGTACAACTGGTCCGACCCCGGAATGAATGGAAACGATATCGACCTGGTCCTGAAACGGAGCACCGACCACGGCCAGAGTTGGTCGGCCATGACCCTGCTGGACGACCCGGGTGAACGCTGGTCCGCATGTAACCCGACAACCCTTGTCGACCGGGCCACCGGTTACATCTGGCTGTTTTACGGTCGGACCAAGCCAGATCGCAGCAGCGCGACCGCCCGCCCTGGAACCGACGATTCACAAGCCTGGGCCCGCTACAGCCAGGACCACGGCCTGACCTGGTCGGAACCGGCCGACATTACCCGCGTGGCGCGCGACTATGATCAGTGGTCCAGTTCTTTTTTCGGACCGGGCGGGGCCATTCAAGACAGTCGCTCACGCCTGATCGTGCCGGTCTCACGAATCGACAACCGCGTGGACCAGAAGGGAAAACGTCTGGACGACTTCTGGCGGGCCTATGTGATTTACAGTGATGATCACGGCCAGACGTGGCAACGCGGTCAGTTAGTGAGTGATCTGCCGACCAGTGAAAACCAGTTGGTCGAACTGGCTGACGGAACGATCCTGATGGATGCCCGACAATCCGATGAAGCCACCCGTCGACTGATGATCAGCAACGATGGCGGAGCCACCTGGTCAGCGCCCCGCACCGGCCAGGTCGTACCACCCATTGCCGCGGGGATCGAACGTTACTCTTTGAAGTCGGCCGGGGACGACCGCAACCTGATCCTGTGGACCGGACCCAAGGGACCCGGCCGCAAAACACTGGTGCTACGCGCCAGCTACGACGAAGGAAAAAGCTTCACCAACGAGCGGGTCATTTCCGAGGAGCGGGCCGCCTATTCCGACATCACGATCCTCTCGGACCGGCGCGTGGGAGTCATCTGGGAACGGAACAACTACAAAAGTATCACCTTCTCGCGTTTTGAACTCGGATTTCTTGACGGGCGCTGAGCCAGGCGTGATCAACCGCAGCCTCCCAATCATCCTCCGCTGTGAAACGTGCCGGTTCCGCGACCGGTGATCTAAACGTGACACCACTCCTGCAGCAAGGCCATGTCCCCCCGAAGGTGTTCGCGCGGGACCCCTGTCGAACCGACGACAAAGTCCGCGGGGCGTGGCTTCCGCCATGACTTACCCGGTACAGTGGATCACACCGACTTGACCGAAAGGGATTTCCACGGAAAAGGCTCCGTCCTGAACGGGCAGATCGGCTGCCCCCAGCAGGTCCCGGGCAGTTTGAATCGGCCAGCTGGGCCGCACCTGAGTCCGGGCCGTCTGCGGTTCCACATTCAACAGGAACACCAACGACCCACCCTGGCGTGTTCCGCGCCGCAACGCCACCAAGCGGTCCCCTTCCAGGTCAAACCAGGGGTGAATATCCGCCTGGCCCACCAGGGATGAAGCCAGCTCCGGATGGACAACCCCCGCGGAGGCAGCATAGCCGGGCTGTCCTGAAACCGAAGTCCTGCCGGTGGCCGCCAGCGAGATGCCAAACCAGGTGAATCTCGCATCGGGCGAGCGAACACCGACCACTTGATCTCCGATCCACGCCACCGCCTGCATGTCGCCACGGGGTTCAAGCACCGAATAGGAGGCGGGGTGGGAAATGGGGAACTCACCAAACTCCGTGCGGAGCACATTTTTTCCGGCGCGAATGTCAGCCTCGTTGATCATGTCAAAGTCAGCGACCCGCGTGTCAATCAAGGAGTGCAATCCTTCGGGCGGCCGAAAACTCCAATGCCCCTTGCCGGCGAAGGTTCCGAAGTATCCGTCGGCGATCAGGCGTGGACCCTGCGGATCCTCCAGCACGCTGCGCAATCGTGCGATCGCCACCTCGTCCAGGACGGCAAAGTTAGGCAGGTAGACCAGTTTGTAAGCGGACCAGTCCCCGTGAGGCGTCACAATATCCTGAGGGATGTTGTGCGGCCACAGGGTGCGATACAGTCCCCGCAACTGTTGCAGGAACACGTGGTCCCGGTCGTTGTAGAAAAACACCTCGTGGCTGAGGCCACTGTATCCAATCGCCATTTCGGCAGGCGGTATTTCCGGCGGCAAATGGTCCGCAATGGAGTCAATCTGGCTGATCGCCTCACGCACGGCGTGCCAGCGGCTGGTCGGTTCTCCGTCCAAGGCCACCAGGTTCAAACCGGGACCTTCGAACGTCATGTACTCCGGCCGGTATTGCCAGTAGAGTGCGCCCGCCCCGCCTTCCATCAGTGTCAGCCAAAGAAAGGCGGCGGACTCCTCGCCCGTGGTCATTTTTTCCCGGGGAGCCAGTCCCCCCACAAAACTGCCATAGATTTCCTCGTTCCACCAGCGGCCGCCGCGGCCCATCAGACGGCACCACTGGAAACCAAAGCACTCACTGGCCACGCTGTAGGGTTCCTCAGTCGTCAGGCGATTGGCCGAGTGGTGCGACAGGCCCCAACTGTCAATGAACGGAGAAATCACTTCATCCTGCTGACGCGGGTACGATCCGCCATGGGAGCGCTGTTCGTGCTGTCCATCCAGGCAATCGATCAGGTCGGCCATCCAGCCCAGATGGTCCGCCATATTTTCATAATGAAACTGGCGGTAGAGCATCATTTCCACGATGGCATCATTCGTCCGTGGTGGTTCCACGAATTCCCACGCACGAAAACGGCGCAGTAGTCGCGCGTTAAGTTCTTCCAGCGTGTACTGCCGCTGCAGCCACAACCGGTATTTTTCCAGCGTGTAGTCGTTGTACGGCGGGTAGCCGTCACCACCCGACCACCCAGCCGCTACGCCGATGCCATCCCACGTGCCCCAAATCCCCATGGCCGGATGGTCCTTGTAACGCGGCACCAGTACCCGCAGATAACGTTCGACATAAACACGCCACATGGGATGATCGAAGTTGTGGATCATCACTCCCTGGCAGGCGAATTCTCCCGCCACGGGCTGTTGCACGCTGCCGTCCTGACGCACGGCCGCCATGTCAGGATGCTGGCTGATCATCCATTCGGGACAGGCCATGTGCGTTCCCAGGGGCGTGTCCAGCCACACACGTAATCCATGTCGGGCGGCCAACTCGAACATCAGGTCCATGTCTTCCAGTTCGAACCGTTCGGGTTCTGTCTCGACCCAGTTCCAGGGATAAAAGGAACGCACAATCTGCATTCCCGCTTCCTTGATGCGTCGAAAATCCTCGTCCCAGAATTCCGTTGGCGGCACTGGTGGCCGATAGTACTCCACGCCTACCGGAAAGGGGCGGGCCGGGTCCGGGGTCAAGTCTTTGACATGGCATTGCCGCTGCAACCAATCTTTGCTGATCAAGTCGCTCATCATTCATTCCTTCATCCCGAATTCATGTGAACTCGCGCCTGGCAGCCAGACCCCAGTTGGCAGCCGTCCGCGCTGGCGACGATTGGTGCCTGGCGATCGCCAACGATGATGCAACATCCGGTGAACTCTGTCTAGTGCCGAGCGCCACAACCGGATCACCATCGATCTCTTACCTTATCGTGTCGTCCGCGAAAGGTCCGGCGGGTGTTATGACTGCAAGACTATCAAGTCTGATGGAAGGCGCGGCGCAGGTTCCATCCGCGACACAGACACGCCACATGGTGCACCCCAACACGAAGACTCGCTACCGCCTGATCAAGCCGACTCTACAAGTTGATGGCCAGCGACACACTTTTCGTTTCCAGGTAGACATCCATTCCTTCGATGCTGTTTTCACGCCCGATCCCCGATTCCTTCAAGCCACCAAACGGTGCCTGGGGAGTCGCCGGAACCGTGTCATTGATTCCAATTGTGCCGAATTCCAGTCCTTCCGCCATTTTGAAAGCGACCGAAAGATCGTTGGTTAAGACATAGGCGGCCAGCCCGAAGACCGTATCGTTCGCCTTTTCGATCGCCTCATCGATCTGGTCAAAGTTTAAAATCGGCATCACCGGGGAAAACGGTTCCTCGGTCATGATGGCCATCTGGCTGTTGATATCCGTCAGTATCGTGGGATTATAAAAGTAACCACGTTCAAACTGTTGTGATCTGCCGCCTCCCAGAAGACAGGTCGCTCCCTTGGACGTCGCGTCCTGGACGATGGCGTCAGCTTTGTCCAGGGCCCGCGCCTCGAACATCGGACCGATATTCACCTCGGGATCGAGGCCGTTACCCAACTTCAATTTTTTGGTCTCCTCGACACACGCTTCCAGGTAGTCCTTTTCGATCGTTTTGTGGGCGTAAAACCGGGTGGGACAAATGCAAACCTGCCCGTTGTTACGAAACTTGCCGATCACCGACGCCTTGGCGACCGATTCCACATCGACATCCGGGAACACGATCACCGGAGCGTGGCCTCCCAACTCCAGGCTCAAACGTTTCATCTGTCCGCTGGATTGCCGGACCAGTTCCTTACCGACTTCCGTCGATCCGGTGAAGGATATCTTGCGACAAATCCGATTGGTCATGAATTCACTCATGATCTCCGCGGGCGGCCCCATCACCAGATTGACAGCCCCGGGAGGCAGATCCAGTTCTTCCATCAACTCAAAGAGGCGCAGTAGACTGAGCGGGGTCTGGCTGGCCGGACGTGTGACCGTCGTGCAACCAACCGCCAGGGCCGGCGCCAGCTTGCGCGCTTGCAGGATCAGTGGAAAATTCCAGGGAGAAACGGATGCACAAACTCCCACCGGATGCCGCACGGTAAACAGCCGTTTGTTGTTCACGCTGGCAGGAATCGTCCGCCCGTAGGCCCGCTTGGCCTCCTCGGCAAACCATTCGAACGTGGCCGCCGACGCCATGGTCTCGCCCTTGGCTTCCGCCAACGGTTTTCCCTGCTCCATGGTCAAAGCGGTCGCCAGATAATCAACATTTTCCCGTATCCTGTCGGCAAGCTGCTTTAACATGGCCGCCCGTTCGTAAACGTTCGTACGCTGCCAACCCCCCAGCGCGGCCTGCGCAGCCTCCAGTGCGCGTCGCGTGTCACCCGCTGTACCGTACGAGACCGCGGCGATCGTTTCTTCCGTCGCCGGGCTGATGATTTCCAGCCGATCGCTGTTCTCCCCGTCGACCCACTCGCCATTGATATAAAGTTGGGTGTGTTTCATCTCCAGTGCTTCGGCTTGTGCAGTCGCCATAAAAATGTCCTCGTCTCGATAGGGTGCAAAATCAGTTTTCGGTGGCAGTCTCTGGTCGGTGATTTGTAACAGGTGGCTGTCGCGGTGTAACCTGGGCTGCAGAAACTGTCCTGAGCAACCAGACCCGGGCAACGCCCCCGACTGCCACAGCACAGGCGGCCTTCACCAGGCACTTCTGGTCTCTCGTCCCGCCACGACGGAGTCCAGGGAAACTCTTTCACCGCCACCTGAGTCGCAAGCGTGTTAAAACGACTCCGGCCGTCAAGGCACTTGGACATCCTCTGCCCCCATAGTTTACGACAACCGGCAAGGCAAAAACAGGTGCGAGCCTTTCCGTTCCAGATCCATGAACACCCGTCGTCAGCCTGTCATGCCAACTCGCGGGTTCCCGGCGTCGCGGCCGGCACTCACGTTGAACGATTCAAGTGCCTTTCCATCAGAGAACAAACCACCCATCCCCCCTCCGGAATCTAAAGGTTGTTTCCGGCACTGCCGCAGCCTGAGAGAATCCGCTAAAGTGGTTGGTGTTTGCTCCACTTTTTTGCATCCATGGTAGATTGTCCATCCTGGACGTGGTCAGGCTGTGATCCCGCGTAACGCCACAAGGGGCACTGACCACTACCGGGCCATCGACCGCAAGACGGCACGGGCACCTGTGTCCCGGGCGAGGCACCATCGTCCAAAATGAAACCCGACTGTTCGCTCCGCACATAACAACATCAAACATCCTGAAACACAACATTCTCCATGAAGATCAGCTACGTGTTACCGGACCCGCTCTCTTACGCGTCATGGGACGAATTCGACCAGGACCTGGCGTGCATGAAACAACTTGGCTATGACGCCGTGGAATGCCAGATCTCGGAACCGGATGATCTTGATGAAGCGCAGTTGAGCCGCTCTTTAGAAGCGGTCGATTACCACCTGGTCGCTTTCCAGACCGGTACTTCCTATTACACCCGCGGCAATTGCCTCAGCAGCCCCGACGCCCAGGTCCGGCAGCGCACCGTTGATCTCTTGAAACGGTTTGTTGATTTCTCCCGGCGATTCGAAAGCATCATCGTTTTCGGGTCCCTGCAGGGCCGCGCGTCGGACGAACCGGACCATACGACAGGGCGGGAACGTATTTTAGCGGCGATGAAGACAGTCGCTGATTACGCGACGGCCAAGGGTGCCGTCATCGCGTTCGAACCGGTCAACCACCTGGAAACCGACTACCACAACACGATTGACTCGGTAACCACCCTCGTTCGCGACTTCCACCAGCCGGGCTTGCAGATGATGATCGACACCTTCCACATGAACATCGAGGAGACATCCCTGACCGATTGCCTGCCTGGCATCCAGGATATTTTAAAACACGTTCATGTGAGCGAAACCAATCGCGACGTCCTGGGACGGGGGCATTTGGCAACGGCTGACTTTTTCCAAAAGCTGAATGACATTGGTTATGATGGCCCTTGTTCTTTAGGGGTCTACCAGACAACACTGCCCCGGCAAGAATGCATGCGCATCTGCTATGATGCGGTCGCAACTTACCGCTAGGGACCTCAGCCATGCCACCTGAACTGTTTGACCTGGCGGAAAAAGTGGCTGTTGTCACCGGCGGTGCCCGCGGACTGGGCAAGGCAGCCGCGCAGGGACTGGCCGCGCACGGCGCGGAGGTGGCCGTTCTGGACATTCTGGTGGACGAAATGACGCAGTGCCAGGCGGAAATTCAGCGCAGCGGGAAACGTTGCGAAACGTATCCCTGCGATGTGTCCGATGAGGAACAGGTACGCGCAACCGCCGAGCAGGTCCTCTCCGATTTCTCCCGGATCGACATCCTGGTGAACATCGCGGGAATTACCAAGCGGGTCGCAACCACCGAGATCACGTCGGCTGCAGTACGACGTCTGACGGAGGTGAATTATTTCGGCACGTTCTGGTGCTGTCGTGAATTCGGCAAGCTGATGCTCCGGCAAGGACAGGGAAATATCATCAACATGTCGGCGTTAGGCGGAGGATTGCTCGGGACCGGGCGCGGCAACGCGGCTTACTCCTCCACGAAGGGGGCGATTGCTGCGCTAACAAAAGAACTTGCTGCCGAATGGGGATCGCAAGGGATTCGTGTCAACGCATTGGCTCCCTGTTGGTTTCAGACCGAGATGAATGCCAACAGCATCTTTGCCACACCAACTTTCCTGGACCAGGTCTACAGCAAGTTACCCATGCGACGGATTGGCCAGCCAGCAGACGTCGTGGGACCGATCGTGTTCCTGGCGTCCGAAGCTTCACGCATGATCACCGGTTTAATTCTGCCCGTCGACGGCGGGGCCGCAGCGACCTGTCCGATCACACTGCCAGAAAATGACTGATACTGTCTGTAGTTTCACCAGCGGCCTACGCTCTCGTCTCCGCCTGCTGCCAGGAGCGGAACCGTTGAACCCAAGGAGACGGTTCAGAAACTAAAGACGCTCGTTGCCAGGTGGATATTCATCCATGGTCGGCACGCGCGCCGGGCCGATTCCCTTCCTGCCACCCTCCCCCAGAAAATGGTTGCCCTTTTCTGTATTCAAGACCGTGAGGGTTCAAGCGATTCTGTCGCTTTTTCACGGCTGAAAACCGGTTCCGTGCAGGAAGCCTGATCGCTTACCACCGGCAGGAAATTCCGCAGCCCAACGGCCGGCAGGGCTGCCCCAGAACCTGCTTGTAACACTACGGTTGCGAATTGTCTCGATGGGAATTTCCCCAGCAAACCCCCACCCCGAAATTTCCCAAAAAATTTGCCACTCTTGGACTAGCTATTATCTTCCTCCAAACTTCACCACGGACTGCAACCAAGCCGTTCAATGCGAACTAAAAAAAAATCTTGCGCCAGTTGTGGCATTGACACTATTCTCTCGTCCGGTAGAGTACGACCTCGCAGATACCCTGACTTGCCTCACTTATCTGTCTTAGTCATAAGGCAGTTATCCTACTTGCCGTTTTTTTAAGGTGTTATTTTTTATTTTTTTGATTTAGGAGCGCGCGCTATGAAGAACGCTATTTTCGCACTCGTGGCCGTTTTGGCCATCGTGATTGCCGCCCCGGCTTTGGCCGAGGACGGTAATGTTTCCCAAACCACCCTCAGTTCCCTGG
>Ga0310121_10000245_pt1 | contig 58720 bp, 53 predicted proteins | sample CB27_Tmax_986_MG_FD_203504 | JGI IMG/M metagenome (GOLD analysis project Ga0310121, IMG submission 203504) | Marine microbial communities from Western Arctic Ocean, Canada - CB27_Tmax_986 | ecosystem: Environmental > Aquatic > Marine > Oceanic | place: Canada: Western Arctic Ocean | collected... | reverse complement strand
GAAGCCTGACGTCGGATCAACAAGGCCTCATCATCACGACCGCCGGCTTTACCAAAGATGCCGTCGAAGAGGCGACCGCGGGTTCGAAGGTGCCGATCAGCCTCATCGGGGGAGAGCGGCTGGTGGAGTTGTTGGCAGCGAACGAGATCGGCGTGCGGAGGAACCTGCTGCCCGTCTACTCCCTCAGTCTCGGCGATCCGGAAGGTGTGGATGCGGATCGTCCCCCACAGGGTGATGGAAAGAGCGTCGTTCTCTGGCCATTGCCCGGTGGGCAGGCACGGTACTTCGAGACTCTCTTGGTCTTCCTGGACTTCATCGCTGACGAGAGTCCTAGCAGGGGAGCGATCTGGCGGACTGGGTCTTCAAGAGCTTCGAGCGGGTTCGGAGCCAGGCTGTCGTCAGGGGCTATCTGCACCAGACACTCCAGTCCATCGGCGTCGTCGACCTTGGATCCGATCAGGTCTCGCTCACGTCCGCCGGGGATGAACTCCGGACAGTAAGGACGAGGGCGTTTTTGCTGGACTTGCTCCAAAACAACGTTCTAGGGGTTCAGTTCTTGTCGCTGGCACCCGCGCCGATCGCTGAGATGCGCCGGCACCTGATTGAGTCGATCGGCGTCTCCTGGGACACGGACGCCCAGGTCACTTGGCGTCTCAGATGGCTCGTAGCCGCGAGCGCTGTGGATCAAGATGCGCGGCTCTGGCGAATTGCCAGTCGCGAGGACGCCTAACCCTCGCGCTTCGGCACCAACACCGCGCGCTCGAACTCCAGGATCTCTTCGCCGTCCTGGTTCACGCCCCAGGTCTTGACCGTGACGATGCCACGATCTGGCTGCGATTTCGACTCCCGCACCGCCAGTATCTCCGTGTGCGCGTAGAGCGTGTCGCCGTGGTGCACGGGGCCGGTGTGCTTCATGTCGGTCGTGGCCAGGTTGGCGATCGCCTTGCCGCTCACGACCGGCACCGTCATCCCGAAGATCAGGCTGTAGACGTAAGGCCCCGCCACGATGTTCTGCCCGAACTGCGTCGACGCCGCAAAGGCGCGGTCTGAGTGCAGCGGATGTTGGTTCATCGTCAGCGCGCAGAAGAGGATGTCGTCGGCCTCGGTGATCGTGCGGCCGGGCCAGTGCTCGATCACCTCACCGACCTCGAACTGCTCCAGATAGCGACCGAAGGTTTCCTTGGTTGACATCTTCAGTTCCTTCCGCGTGACACGAGAGCGGATCCGCCCACAAGTGCGGCCCCAGCGTGCGCTACGTGTCGATCCGGTAAAGCTCCAGCAGCCGCCGCGCGATCACCGTCTTCTGAATCTCGCTCGTGCCCTCCGCCACCACCATCAGTGGCGCGTCGCGGTAATAGCGCTCCACATTCAACTCCGTCGTATAACCCACGCCGCCGTGGATCCGCATCGATTCCAGACTGGCCTCGACGGCGACCTCCGTCGCGAACAGTTTCGCCATCCCCACGTCGAGGTCGGCGCGCCGGCCCGCGTCCTTCGTGCGAGCCGCGTCGCGCGTGAGCAAGCGGGCGGCCCGGATGTTTGTCGCCATGTCGGCCAGCTTGAGCTGGATCGCCTGGTGCTCCGCGATCGGCTTGCCGAACGTCTCGCGCTGCTGCGCGTAAACGATGGCGGCGTCGAACGCGGCCTGCGCCACCCCCACGCCGCGACTGGCCACGTTGATCCGGCCGATCTCGAGCCCGCTCAGCATCTGCTTGAAGCCCAGGCCCTCCTCGCCGCCCAGCAGATCGCCGGCCGGCACGCGCAGGTCCTCGAAGAACAACTCCGCCGTCTGCGGCCCCTTGTAGCCCAGCTTGTCGATTACGCGCGCCACCTGGAAGCCCTCGGACTCGGGCTGCACCAGGAAGGCGCTGATCCCGCGATGGCGGGGCTGCGCAGTGGAGTCAGTCTTGGCCATCGTCAAGAACAGCCCGGCCCGGTCTCCATTGGTCACGAACAGCTTGTTGCCGTTCAGCACGTAGTCGTCGCCGTCGCGCTTCGCCGAGGTGCGGATCGCCTGCGCGTCGGAGCCCGCGTTGGGCTCGGTAATCGTGAACGCGCCCTGGATCGCGCCGCTGGCCAGGCCTGGCAGGAAGCGATCCTTCTGATCCGGCGTGCCATGAGTGTCGATCACCCAGCCGTCGATCACCGAGGTATTGATGATCCCCGCCAGCCCCATCCAGCCGCGCGCGATCTCCTCGATCACGGCGGAGTACGTCTCGAACGACAGCGCCAGCCCACCGTATTGCTCCGGGAACGTGATCGAGTAGATCCCGAGGTCGATCATGTCCTGATGCAGCTCGCTGGGGAACTCGCCCGAGTGTTCCAGCTCGTTCGCGTTGGGCACGACCTTGTCATCGACCCAGCGACGCACGTTGCGCACGATCTCCACGCCGACTTCGCCGTCGCCGCTCAGGATTTCGCGCACGTCACTCACGCCGGCCATGACGACTCCGTTCCGCCCCGGCGCGCGCCGCGCGCGCGACGGGTTTTAAGCGTGTCTCAGCGCAGCAGCGCTTCACGTTCTTCGATCCGCTCGACCCACTCCAGCAGCGCGTGCGCCTGATCGGCGACGGGCTTGTCGATCATCTCACCATCCATCGCGACGGCACCCAGGTTGCGCGCCACGCCGTCCTCGTACAGTTCAATCACGCGACGGGCCCAGTCCTTGTCCTCGTCCGTTGGAGCGAAGACCACGTTGGCCCGCTCCACTTGGGTGGGGTGAATGCAGAACTTGCCACGGAAGCCCAGCGTGCGGACCGTCTGCAGCTCTTCCTCGAAGCCGTCCGTGTCCTTGAAATCGACGCGGGGCGTGTCGATCGGAACGATGCCCGCCGCGTGGCAGGCGTTGACCATCACGCTGCGCGCCTGCAACAGCTCGCTGCCCGAGCTTGTTCGCCGCGTGCCGATGCTGACGGCGTAATCCTCGCCGCCCACTGCCGCGCCGATCGTGCGCGGCGTCGCCGTGCAGATCTCGTAGGCGTTGACGACGGCCGTCGCATTCTCGATCCAGGGGATCAGCTTGATCTGGCCCTCGGGAATGGCGCGCGTCTTCTCTAGAAACGTCAGGTAGTGATCGACGCGCTCCATATCGGCAGCGTCGTTCACCTTCGAGATGTTGATCCCGTCGAGGTGCGGGCCCACGACCGCGTCCAGCTCCAGCTCGGTCAGCCCGGTGTCGTAGCCGTTGACGCGCACGAACAGCATGCGCCCGCGCGCATCGAACTCGGGCAGGATCTTGGCCAGCAGCCCGCGCGCGGCCGGCTTGTCGTCCCAGGCGACGGAGTCTTCCAGGTCGAAGCAAAGGATGTCGGCCGGGATCCCGCGCGCCTTGTCGATGAATTTCTCGCGGATGCCGGGCACCGACATCATGCTGCGGATCACGTGACTGGCCACGACGGTCTCTCCTCGCCGCGCGGTCGGCACTCTCGATCGGCTGCGCGGCGGAGCGAAGCATACCGAACGTCCTGATCAGGCGGAATACGTTGTGCTATCTCGCTGGTGCCGGATCTTAAGAGCCGTCGGCGGCATCATCCTCAAGCTCGACGGGGGGCTCCGGGAAGATCTCATTGAAGCGCGGCGCCGCGTTCTCGTAGCGCGTCAGCATGCCGCGCAGCCCCGCCCGACGCGCCAGCGACGCCGTCTCGATCTCGGACTCCGTATCGACGTCGAGCGCCGCCCCGTTGATCGCGGGCAGCTCGTTGGCCTGCGCCGCAAAGACGACCGTGTACCAGGCGTATTCCAGCGGCTCGCTCTCGGGGTCTGCATCGACCCCGATCTCCGCCGCCAATGACCCCTCATCGACGCCGACCCAGGTCAGGCGGCTCGATCCCGACGCGATCTCGTTCGCCGCGACCAACCCCTTGGCCGAGTCGATCCAAGCGCCGACGGCGGTCAGCCCCTCCAGGATCCCGGCCCGCCGCTCTACCTCTTCCAGCAGCGAGTCCACGTACTTGAGCTGATTCAATCCCACCAGGCTCGGCAGCGAGACGCCGTAGACACCTTCAACCAGGCAGGCCAGGAGGTCGTCCCGCACGAGTTGCGTCTGGACCTCGTGCACATGCAGATAGACGCGGTGGCCCGCGGTCAGCAGAGCGCGCACCTGTTCCGTCGCGATCTCGCGATCGGCGGGTTCGATCTCGGAGAGATTGACCAGCGTCGCGTCCGGCACGAAGGATGGCAGCGGCTGGCGCGCGCCAATCAGCAGCAGTGAGCGTACGGAGTCCATGTCACACCTCTGGGTAAATCGCGGCGCGCCCGCTGCCGCTACTGGGAGATCAGCGCGCGCAGAGGGTCGGCATTTTCGTATGGTCCCACAACCGAGATGGCGACATTGTCGCGCCGGATGAAGCGTTGGGCGACCCGTTGCACGTCGTCTGCGCTAACCGCCTCGAACCCCGCGACGACTTCATCCGGGCTTTTGATCTCGCCCTCGGACAGCAGCGATTCGCCGGTTCGGTGCGCCCAGGACGACGCCGTCTCCAGGCTCAGCCGGAACGAGCCGATCGCGTGCTCACGGCCCTTCTCCAGTTCCTTTGACGGCACCGCCTCGTCGACCAGCTTGTCCAGCTCCGCCAGGATCACCTCGGTCGCCTCTTCGACATGTTCGGAGGTCACGCCCGCTCCCACTGAGAGATGTCCGGTGTCGGAGAAGCGCGCCGTGCCCGAGCCTACGCTGTAGGCCAGGCCGCGCCGCTCCCGCACTTCGATGAAGAGGCGGCTGCTCATGCCGCGGCCCAAGACCTCATTGAGTAGCGAGAGCGCGTAGCGGTCCTCATCCAGGCGAGGGAAGGTGCGCAGCGCGATACCCAGGTTACATTGCTCGATCTCGCGGGTCTCCAGCACAACCCGTTCGTCGGCCATCGTCGGCTGCGACGAGGGTGGCTCGGCCGTTTCGCGGGGCTCAAGGTCGTGCCAGTGCTGCTCGGCCAGAGCGAAGACCTGCTCGGGGTCGATGTTGCCGGCGACGGACAGCACCAGCCGGTCTGGCCGGTACCATTCTTCGATGTGATCGACGAGATGCTGTCGCTTGATCGCGGCGACGCTCTCCAGGTCGCCGGCGATGTCCCAGCCGATCGGCTGGTCGCCGTAGGCGGCGTCCGAGAGTAGTTGGAAGGCCCGCTGCCCCGGCTCGTCCAGTGAGCGCCGGATCTCCTGCTGAATCACGGTCCGTTCGCGCTCGATCTCCTCGTCCGTCAGCAGCGACGCGCGCACACTGTCGCTGAGGACGTCGAACGCCAACTCCATGCGGTCGTAGGGCACGCGGTTCCAATAGCAGGTCAGCTCCTTGGTCGTGAAGGCGTTGAGCGTGCCGCCTGCCCCCTCGATCGCGCTGCTGATCTCGATCCCCGTCGGACGGGATTCCGTGCCCTTGAACAGCATGTGTTCCAGGTAGTGCGAGAGCCCCAGCGTCTCGCGCGCCTCCGCGCGGCTGCCCACGCCGACGTAGACCGCCAGCGCCGCCGCTTGCGAGTGCGGTAGCGGCGTCGCCACCACGCGCATTCCGTTGCCAAGCGTTTTGCTGGACCAGGCTTGTTCGCTAGACATTGCTTCGCCGCTCCCCGTTTGCGTCCGCCACGATCGAAGTACGAACGAGTCGGTGCCTCGAACGCTACCCACGTCGCACGGCCGCTAGCGTACCCTGCGCGGCATGGCCCGCCAGTACATCCCGGCGCGCTACGTCTGGAGCTGGAGTTCGCTGACCGGCAGCGTTCTCGGGCTGCTGGAGCATGTCGGATTGCCCGCCGACTCTGTCCTGGTCGGCTGCCTGCTGGGCGAAACGATGCGCAGCTCCGGTCCGCCCGATGTCGCGGGCAGCGCCCCCGCGACCGTTGACGATCAGACGGAACTCTTCGCCCCAACCGGGTACCCGCCCCGTTCCCTCGTGAACCTGATCGAGCCTCTTCAGGCGCTTGGCCTGGACGCCACGCTGCATGAACGCGACCTCTCCTGCGAGCGGCCGCCACGCTTCTTCACCCGCCGCCTGAAAGCAGTGCTCAACGCCGAACGACCCCTGATCGCCTACGGGGCGGGTCGCGCCGTGGGCCCCAGCGTGCCGCCGGCGGAGTTCGGCCTGATCGTGGGCTACGACGACGAACGTCGCGCCTACCGCGTCGACGGCCCGCTCAGTGCGGAGGTTGACGCCTGGCTGCCCTTCGACGAACTGGGCGGCTCTCCACTGACGGCGGCCGTCGATCGACGCTGGCTGGCCGTGATCGACGCTAGCGTCGACGAGCCCCAACCCGATCGGGTGGCCGCCCTCGCGCGATCGGCCGCGCTTGACGCCGCCGGCCCCCGCGGGCTCGAGCGCTGGATCGAACTGTTGGAAACTGACCTCCCGATCGACCCGCAGGGCCACGCCTGGTGGGCTCAGGGGCTGGCTGCGGGCCGCGCCGAGGCCGCTCAGTTCTGGGGGCGCTGCGCCCGTTCGCTGCCCGGACTGACTTCCGTGGCGGACCTGATCCAACGCGAGGCTCTCACGCTCTCCCGTTTCGCCACGCTGCACCCCTACCCAACGGGCGGCGATAGCGGCAGTGCCGTCGGGCGCACGCTCTCTGCCCGCACGCTGATCGAGGCGCTGGCGCTTGAGCGAGAGGCGATCGATAGACTGGCCGCGGCGACGGTGCCCAACTCGCTCACCCTCGCCCCACCGAGCTGAATTCACCCGCTCCCGACCGCAGCCCGGTCCCAGGAGCCCGGGAGACCCGCGCCATGGCCGTCACCTTCAAGATGTTCCCGATCCTGGCCAACCTCTCCAAGAGCAAGCTGGCCGAGCAGGATGTCGACTGGTTCGAGGACATCACGCCGCAACACCTGATCGACCAGGAGGGGTTCTCAGAGCAGGACCAGGAAGCGATCGCCGTCGTCGTCAACGATGCGCAAGCCAGACGCGACACCGCCTTGGTCGATGGCGACCAGGTGGAACTCCTGGTCAACATCGCCGGCGGCTAGCCGCGGGGAAGCGTCTTGGGACTCCCTCCGCACAGCCCAACACACTGCCGGCCCACGTAACCCCGGTTACCGTCCAGAGTCGTTGACACCCTCTTCGCGCCGCTCATACGATGCGTTCCGAACAGATGATCCGATTCCGCGACGGCCTGCCTCCGCGGATCCAACCGGTTCATGGGGTAGATGCCAAAGTTCATCTTCATCACTGGTGGCGTCGTCAGCTCTGTCGGGAAGGGCATTACGACCGCCTCCGTGGCGAAGTTGCTCAAGAGCCGCGGCCTTTCCGTCACCGTCCAAAAACTTGACCCCTACCTCAACGTCGACCCGGGCACGATGTCGCCCTACCAGCACGGTGAGGTCTTCGTCACCGTCGATGGCGCCGAGACCGACCTCGACCTGGGCCACTACGAGCGCTTCCTCGATCAAGACCTCAGCGGCGCCTCCTCCATCACGATGGGCCAGGTCCACCAGGCGGTGATCGAACAGGAGCGCCGCGGCGACTTCCTCGGCGGCACGATTCAGACCGTGCCGCACATCACCAACGCGATCAAGAAACGCGTCCTCGGCCTGGCCGAATCGACTGGCGTCGATGTGCAGATCATCGAAGTCGGCGGCACTGTCGGCGACATCGAGGGGCAGCCCTTCATCGAAGCGATGCGCCAGATCCGCTCTGAGCGACCCCGCTCCGACGTGCTCTCGATCCACGTCACGCTGCTGCCTTACCTGCGCGCCACGCGCGAACTCAAGACCAAGCCCACCCAACACTCCGTGCGTGAGTTGCGTTCCATGGGCATCCAGCCCGACATCATCATCTGCCGCACGGAGCAGCCCGTGGACGAGTCGATCAAAGCCAAGATCGCACTCTTCTGCGACGTCGACGCGGCCGCAGTCGTGCCGCTGGAGACGGCCCCCAGCATCTACCAGGTGCCCGAGATCTTGGACGACGCCGGTGTCACCAACCTCATCGTCGAGACGATGGAGCTGCCCACTGCCGACCGCGACCTGCACGACTGGCGGGAGTGGGTGCAACAACTGCGCAACCCCACGAGCCATCTGACCGTGGCGGTGGTGGGCAAATACGTGGAACTGCCCGACTCCTATCTCTCCGTGCGCGAGGCCTTGATTCATGCCGGCGTGCCCCTCGGCGTCGAAGTCGACGTGCGCTGGGTCCAGTCCGGCGGGCTTGAGCAGCGCGACCTCGAAGAAGAACTGGCCGACGCCGACGGCATCGTCATCCCGGGCGGCTTCGGCGAGCGGGGCGCTGAGGGCGAAGTCGCGGCGGCCCGCTTCGCGCGCGAGACAGAGTTGCCTTATCTCGGTCTCTGCCGCGGCATGCAGCAGATGGTGATCGAGTTCGCCCGCGACGTGTTGGGTTGGGACGACGCCACCTCGACCGAGTTCGACCCCGAGTCGCGTCACCCCGTGATCTCCTTGCTTGAGGAGCAAAAAGGGATCGAGAATCTGGGTGGCACGATGCGTCTTGGCCACTATCCCTGCATGCTGCGGGAGGGGAGCAAGGCGCACGCCGCCTTCGGCCGGGACCAAGTTGACGAGCGTCACCGCCATCGCTGGGAATTCAACAACAATTACAAGGTGGAGTTGGAGGAGGCCGGCCTGATCGCGGCAGGGACCTCCCCGGACGGCTCGCTCGTAGAGATCTGCGAGCTGCGCGACCACCCCTTCATGATGGGCTCGCAGTTCCATCCCGAGCTGCGCTCGCGCCCCGGTCGGCCGCACCCGCTCTTCGCGGCGTTCATGGCGGCCGCCGTCGCCCACGCCGGCCGCCGGACCGATGCCGTCTCTGAGCCCGTGCGCCACCAATAGCCGGTGTACGAGGACGAAGCCTTCCGCCTGCTGCACATGCTCAGCCTGTTCGTCTTTTTGGCCGGCGCGGGCGCCACGATGCTGCCGCTCTATCGCTCCTGGCACAGCGACGACATCGGTGCCCAGGTTCACGCGATTCAAGAGGCCGGCCGCAACCAGGCCGGGGTGTTGCTGCCCGGCATCATCCTGACCGGCATCAGCGGGATTTTCTGGGCCCTGCGCTCCGATCACTTCGACCCCATTGCAACTGGCTGGTTGCTGACCGTTGAGGTGCTCTATCTGGTCGCGCTCTTCATCTGTCTGCCCGCGATGGCAGCCAGCCTGCGCCGCGCCCGCTTCCTGGCACTCCACTCGCAAAAGACCGGCGAAATAAGCGACGAGTTACGTGAAACGATCGCCGATCGCGGACCGCTCGTCTTCGGTACCCTGATGTTGCTCCTGATCGTCTTGATGACCGCATTGGCCGTCACCAAGCCGTACTAGCCGTCCAGCAGCGCCCCTTCGCAAGCAAGCGTTCCACGGGCACCGACACGCAGAGCCAGTGCGGTTGGCCCCGACCACCGCCAGCAAGGAACAAGTAGACATGCGGATCTTTTTGGACACCGCCAACATCGACGAGATCCGCGAAGCGGCACGCTGGGGCGTCTGCGACGGCGTCACGACGAACCCCAGCCTCTTCGCCAAGGAGGCGGCCGCGGGCGGGCCCAGCTATCGCGAGCGGATCCAGGAGATCGGCGCCATCGTCGACGGACCGATCTCCGCCGAGTGCGTCACCCGCACGCCGGATGAGCTGGTCGAGGAGGCGCGCGAGCTGGCTGCCTGGCACCCCAACGTCGTCGTCAAGATCCCGATCGACGAAGCCGGGCTGGAGGCGATCAGCCGCGTCAGCGCCGAAGGCATTCGCGTCAACACCACGCTGATCTTTTCGGTCCACCAGGCACTGCTGGCCTCGAATGCCGGAGCCGCCTTCGTCAGCCCCTTCATCGGCCGTTTGGACGATATCGGCCAGGACGGCGTCCAGCTCGTGCGCGACATCGTCAACCTGTTCGATCGCTACCACCTGACCACGCAGGTGATCGCTGCCAGCGTGCGCCACGTCAGTCACGTCCAGGCCTGCGCCGAGGCTGGTGCCCACATCGCCACGTTGCCGCATAAGGTCTTGCAGCAGATGGTCAAGCACCCGCTGACCGACAAAGGGATTGACGCGTTCCTGGCGGACTGGGACAAGGCCAACGCCGCCTCCTCAGAGGTCCCCGCCTCGCTGCGTGCCCACCCCAGCTCCTAAGCGCTGTTCCTAGCGCCTGTTCTCGCGAGCACGAGGTGACCGCCGGTCGGCGAGCGTAGTGGCTTTGCAAACACCTCGCTCACTCGCTTGACGCCCGAGCGCTCGCCTCTCTACGATCGGTGAGCGGTGCCGCAGAGAACGGGTATCACCCCACCTCGGCACAACCCAGCGTTTCGTCCCAGTACAGCGATCCGGTGCGACCTATCGTGCCGCGCGCTTCGGCGAAGCCCTGACCGCCCCGAGCACCGGCAAAGTCCAACTGAGCCCCATTGAACAAGGTCCATCGTCTTGAATATCACTGAACTTGAAGGCCTGACGCGCGAAGCGCTGATTGAGATCGCCAAAGAGAAGTCCGTCAAGGGCGCCGGCAGTCTCAAGAAGCAGGAGCTGATTTTCCGCATCCTGCAGGCCAGCAGTGAGAGCGATGGCGATCTCTTCGCCGGCGGCGTGCTAGACCTCGTCGACGATGGCTACGGCTTCCTGCGCAGCGAGACCATGCTGCCCTCGCCATCCGACGTCTACGTCTCGCAGTCGCAGGTCCGCAAAGCCGAGCTGCGCACCGGCGATTACGTCACCGGCGCCGTGCGCACACCCAAGCAGGGTGAGAAGTACTACAGCCTCGTCCGCGTCGATCTCGTCAACGGCATGAGCCCGGAGGAGGCGCAGAAGCGCCCCCACTTCGAGAATTTCACCGCCGTCTTCCCCAACGAACAGTTTTACCTGGAAATCGACGACCCGACCGAGCTCTCCGGCCGTCTGATCGACCTCGTCGCGCCGTTGGGCCGCGGTCAGCGCGGGCTGATCGTCTCGCCGCCCAAGGCCGGCAAGACCATGCTGCTGCAGGCCATCGCACGGGGCATCGCCAACAATCACAAGGACGCGCACCTCATGGTGGTCCTGATTGGTGAGCGCCCCGAAGAGGTCACTGACATGCGTCGCACGGTGATCGGCGAGGTCTTCGCTTCCACCTTCGACGAGCCCGTCGAGGATGGCACCCGCGTCGCCGAGATGGCGCTGGAGCGCGCCAAGCGCTTGATGGAGTGTGGCAAAGACGTCGTCATCTTGATGGACTCGATCACCCGCCTGACACGTGCCTACAACCTAGAAATGCCGACCAGCGGGCGCACACTCTCCGGGGGAATTGACCCGATCGCGCTCTACCCGCCGAAGCGGTTCTTCGGCTCCGCCCGCAAGGCGGAAGAGTGCGGCAGCCTCACGATTATCGCGACCTGCCTCGTCGACACGGGCAGCCGGCTGGATGACGTCGTTTTCGAGGAGTTCAAGGGCACCGGCAACTGGGAGGTCCGCCTGGACCGCAAGCTGGCCGAGCGCCGCATCTACCCCTCGATCGACATCGCCGCCAGCAGCACCCGTCGTGAAGAGCTCCTGCTCGGCTCCGACGCGATCCAGAAGATCTGGCTGCTACGCCGCATGATGTCGATGCTGTCCTCCTCCGGCGCAAGCCAGACCGAACCGACCGAACGGCTGCTCGATCGCCTCTCCCGCACCAAGACCAACGAGGAATTCCTCGAGAGTCTGGCCACGGCTGAGGCCTAGCCCGCGATCCCTGCCCCACGCGATGATCCTCGACGAGTTCCTCCGCCTTTGCCGCGCCCAACCGGGCGCGACTGAGGACTACCCCTTCGACATGGACACGCTCGTCTTCCGCGTCATGGGCAAGATCTTCGCCCTGACCAATGAGGCCAGCCTGCCGGAGCGCGTCACGCTAAAGTGCGAGCCCGACCTCGCGCTGGCGCTACGCGACCAGTTTGCCGGCGTCGTGCCCGGCTACCACACCAACAAGCGCCACTGGAACACGGTCTATCTCGACGCCGACATCCCCACCGACGAGATCGAATCGATGATCGACCACTCCTACGAGCGGGTCGTGCAAGGCCTGCGGAGATCCGAGCGGGAGGCCCTGGCGGAGCTTGCGGAGCGCTAGTCTGTCTCGCCGCGCGGGTTCAGCACCAGCACCGTGGTCGTCTCGGTCAGGTCGCGCCGCGTCAGGTTGACGTGATTCTCGACGGTCTCCGGCATCGTCGCGCCCGTCGCCTTGAGGAACGCCTCGATGCCGTCCAGCCTGGCCTTCGCCGAGCCCGCCTTGTAGAGCATGGGGATCACCAGCGGGGGCTCCAACAACCCCATCACTTCCGCCGCCGTGCCCGCGTCCATGTGGCCGTTTCCGCCGATCGGCAGCAACACCACGTCGGCCCGATTGAGCTCTTCCAGCGCGGCAGGCGAGGGCGTCGCCGTCATGTCGCCGAGGTGCGCGACGATCAGGTCATCGATCGTGACGACGAACGCGATGTTGCGCCCCGCGTTGTCCTGGTCCGGTCCGCCCGGCGTTTCAACGCCGGTCACCAGCACGTTCTTGATTTCGAACTCCCCCGGGCCGGAGAGGCAGTGCTTCCACTCGCCGCCCACGCCATCGGACCAGGAGTGTTCGGCGGCCGGGTTCGACACGGTCACCACGTCGGCTTGGGGCCGGTTGAGCCGGAAGCCGGTGCTGGAAGGGGCCGGATCCATCACCACGGCCGCATCTCGTCCGCGCAAGCGGAACGTCGCGTGACCGATCCAAGCGATGTCCATTGCAGAAACTCCTAGACCAGCACGTGAACTTCGTCACCCGGCTCCGGCTGGTGGCGCATGATTAAGAGCGACGCATTCTGGCCCATCGTGCCGTAGGCGCTAACGACGGCGCCGTAGAGATGATCGCGTTGCGGCTTGCGTGCCAAATCTAGCCCGCACTCAGGGTCGATCTCAGTGTAAGTCGCGTGCGGCGGCACCACGCCCTCGGCGATCGCGAAGCAGCCCGCCACCGCCGACAGCGCCCCCGCCGCGCCAGCGGTGTAGCCCACAGTGGGACTGACGGCGGTCACATACATGTCCTGGATCCGCGAGCCGAATGAGCGTTCCAAGACGTCGGTCTCGCGCTTGTCACCCTCGATCGTGCCAATCCCCGCGGTCAGGACCAGATCGACTTCAGCCGGTGCCTTGCCCGAGTCGCGGAAGGCGTTGCCGATGGCGCGCCGCGCGATGTCGACATCGCTCGGTGGTTGTCCATCGGCGGGAGGCCCGGCGGTCTGCGCCCCGCCGGTCAGCTCAGCGTAGATCCGCGCGCCGCGCTTGACCGCGATCGAACGCTCCTCCAGCAGCAGGGCGGCCGCCCCCTCGCCCAGCACCATGCCGCGTCGTTGGAGGTCGAAGGGGCGCTGTCCGTCCGTATCAGCGCCCTCCGCAAGCAGCCCGGCCTCGGCGTAGGCGTCCATTACCTCGTCGCGCAACGGGGCCTCCGCCCCGCCGGCGATCGCTGCACTGATCGCGCCGGAGCGGATCAGATCGGCGGCTTGCAGGATGGCAGCCAGGCCCGACGCGCCATCCGCCGCGATCGTGAAGGCCGGACCCGCGATGTTGAGCCCGATCGTAACCCCGGACAGCCCAGAGCCGAGCCGTCCGCGCCCCGCCGCCTGGCCGGGGCCGTGGGCAGTGCCGATCACCGCCCCCACCTGGTACGCATTCTCCGCGTTGAACGTGATCTGAGCGTCGGCAACCGCTTGCACGGCCGCGTCGAGTGCGAACTGCTCGCTGCGGCCGAGCAGCTTGATGAAACGCTCCGGCACCCCGGCCGGGCCCGCGTACTCGCCGATCTGGCCGGCCGCTCCGCGCGGGTGCTCGGTCAGCATCGAATGTCCGTCCAGCAAGGTGGCCCAGAGATCCGACGCGGTCGGCCCCGCGGCCGAGATTGCACCCAGCCCTGTCACCACGACACGACGGTCGTCGGTAGCCTCCGGTGCCGGATCGTGGCCAAAATTCGTTGTCATCAGACCTCCAGTGTCGCCAATCTCCGCGGCCCGTGCCAGAGAACTACCTGACACATAAGGCGCGATCGGACCTGATATCCGGGTCGTCCTGGGCTGGGATCAGGATCGCCTCTGTTGACCCGCAAAAACCCGGCCTGATACCATCAGACCATCGTTTTAGCACTCTCGCACCGAGAGTGCTAACGAGGGAGGCATCGCGATGCCGCTGACCCAACGCCGCGCAGGGATCCTCCGGCTTGTCGTGCACGAGTACATCGAGACGGCGTCGCCCGTGGGATCCAAGGCGATCCACGACAAGTACGCACTACCGGCCTCGCCGGCCACGATCCGCAACGAAATGCAGGCGCTGGAGGGCGACGGTCTACTCAGACATCCGCACACCTCTGCGGGCCGTGTCCCCTCCGACGAGGGCTACCGCTTTTTCGTCGAGTCGCTGATGGGCCAGGTAGGCCTCAGCGACGAAGTGAAGGCCACCATCCGACACCAGTTCTTCCAGACAGCTCCCGAGCTGGACGAGTGGCTTGACCTGGCGGCCGTGCTTCTCGCCCGCTCCTTGGGCCTGCTGGCCATCGTCACGCCGCCGCGTGCGCGCCAACTGCGCGTGCGCCAACTACAACTGATTGAGCTCCAGGAGCTGATGGCGCTCCTGATCGTCGTGCTGCAGGAAGCTCGCGTGCTGAAGCAGCTCGTACCACTGCCTGAGGGCGCCGACGCCTCGGATCTGCCCGGGCTCGCGAACCGCATGAACGAATACGTCGCGGGGCTCGACAGCTCCGATCTGCGGGCCGAAGCGACGCCCAGCGACCCGGTCGAGGCCGTCGTACTGGAAACGCTGACGCGAGTCTTGGACGAACAGGCCGGGCGGGAAAGCGACCCGCGGATCGAGGGCTTTGGCGCTGTTCTCGCCCAACCCGAGTTTCAGGCCGACCAGAGTGGAGCGCTGGAGGTGATGTCCCTGGTCGACCGGCACGCAATGGAGCGGATCATCCCGGCTGCCGGCAGCGGCAGCGAGTCGGGCGTGCGCATCGTGATCGGCGAGGAGAACGAAGCCGATGAGCTACGCAATTGCACGGTGGTGTTCGCCCCCTACGGCGCCGACCCTCAAATGACAGGGTTCATGGGCGTGCTGGGACCCACCCGCATGCCGTACGAACGTAGCGTGGCCAGCGTGGGCTACATGACCGACCTGCTGCAGGAAATGATGGAACGCGTCTACGGCTACTAACGATCCCCGATCTCGCCGGATGCGAAACCAGCAACGAGGAAGCTAGTGACTGAACAGGGCCCTGAGGCCACGGATGAGCCAGCCGCCGAAAACGAACGGGCGCTCGGCGAGCCCACGGCGATCAGCGCCGCCTCGATGGCGGCCGAGATCGCCGAACTCAAGGCCGAGCTCGAGACGCTCAAAGACGAGGCCGACAAACGCCTCGTCGGGTGGCAGCGCTCCCAGGCTGACATGGAGAACTACAAGAAGCACTCTATCCAGGACCTAGCCGACCGCGTGCGACTCGCCAAGGCCGGCATCCTGCTCGACCTGCTGGGCGTCGTCGACGACTTCGAGCGAGCCCTCGCCGCCGACCACGAGACAGACGTCCACGCTTGGATCCAGGGCGTGCGCCTGATCGAAAAGAAGTTCTACGCCTTCCTGGAGGCGAAGGACCTCTCACCGATCGCCGCGGAGCAGCAGCGCTTCGATCCCAACTTCCACGAAGCGCTGGGCCAGGCGCCGGGTCCGGCGGGCCAGGTGATCGCCCAGCTGCAGAAGGGCTATCTGTTGGGCGAGAAGGTTCTGCGCCCGGCCCGCGTGATTGTCGGCAGCGGCGACGGCGCAGACTCCTCGCCCGCGACTGATGCGGCCAAGGCGAAGGCGGCCAACACCGCGCCCAGCGGCGATCAAGACACCACCGACGCGTCCCCGCCAGATCCGATCTCTGCGGATGCGAGTGAATCAAGTTAAGCAGGCGCCCCGCGTGGGCGCTCAGGCAGGGAGACTCATATGGCCCGCGTGATCGGCATCGATCTCGGCACAACCAACTCCGTTGTCGCGGTGATGGAGGGCGGCGAGCCCACCGTCATCCCCAACGCCGAAGGCAACCGCACGACACCCTCTGTGGTCGCACTGACCAAGGACGGAGAGCGCGTCGTCGGCACCATCGCCAAGCGCCAGGCGATCACCAACCCAGAGAACACGATCTATAGCGTCAAGCGGCTGATGGGCCGCCGCTACGGCGACGCCGAGATCGAGCGCGTGCGCGACACGCTGCCCTACGAGATCGTGGAAGCGCCCAACCACGACGCCTGGGTCAAGATGGGCGACAAGGACTACAGCCCGGCCGAAATCTCCGCTGTCGTGTTGCAGAAGCTCAAGGCCGACGCCGAAGCCTACCTTGGCGAGCCCGTGACCGATGCCGTCCTGACCGTGCCGGCCTATTTCGATGACAGCCAGCGCAACGCCACGAAGGACGCCGGCAAAATCGCAGGGCTCAACGTGCTGCGCATCGTCAACGAGCCCACGGCGGCCTCGCTCGCGTACGGCCTCGATAAGAAGGAAGAGGAGTTCATCGCCGTCTACGACCTCGGCGGCGGCACCTTCGACATCTCGATCCTCGAGATCGGCGACGGTACGTTCCAGGTCAAGTCGACCAACGGCAACACCGCCTTGGGCGGAGACGACTTCGACCAGCGCGTGATCGAATTCCTCGTGGATGAGTTCAAGAGCGAGCAGGGCATCGACCTCAAGGAGGATCGCAACGCCCTGCAGCGTCTCAAGGAGGCGGCCGAGAACGCCAAGATCGAGCTTTCCTCCGCCCAGTCCACGGAGATCAACCTGCCCTACATCACCGCCGACGCCAGCGGACCCAAACACTTCAACCTCACCATGAGCCGGGCCAAACTGGAGCAGATCACCGAAGATCTCGTCAGCGGCTCGCTGGAGCCCTGCCGCGCCGCCCTTGACGACGCCGGCCTGACCCGCGAGCAGATCGACGAGATCGTGCTGGTCGGCGGCCAGACGCGGATGCCGTTCGTGCAGGCCAAAGTGCAGGAGTTCTTCGGCAAGGAGCCCAATCGCTCCGTCAACCCGGATGAGGTGGTCGCGGTCGGCGCGGCGATTCAGGCGGGGGTGCTGCAGGGCGACGTCAAGGACGTGCTCCTGCTTGACGTGACCCCGCTCACGCTCGGGATCGAGACATTGGGTGGCGTCCGCACTTCCCTCATCAACCGCAACACGACGATCCCCACCAGCAAATCGCAGACCTTCTCCACCGCGTCCGATAACCAGACCCAAGTCGAGATCCACGTGTTGCAGGGTGAACGCGAGTTGGCTGGCGACAACAAGTCGCTGGGCCGCTTCATCCTGGATGGGATTCTGCCTGCCCCGCGCGGCATGCCCCAGGTCGAAGTCACGTTCGACATCGACGCCAACGGCATCCTCAACGTCAGCGCCGCCGATAAGGCCACCGGCAAGAAGCAGCACATCACGATCCAGGCCGCGTCCGGCCTCACCGAGGACGAGGTGGACGCGATGCGTCAGGACGCCGAAGTCCATGCCGAGGAGGACGCCAAGCGGCGCGACACGATCGAACTGGTGAACCGCGCCGAGAGTGCGGCCTACGGCGCCGAGAAGATGCTCAAGGAGCAAGAGGACAAGCTCGATGACGAGATGAAGGTGGAGCTGCAAGGCAAGATCGAGGCGCTGCGCGCCGAGCTGGCCAAGGATGACAAGGACGCCGAGGAGCTCGACGCCAAGATGAACGACCTCAACCTCTCGTTGATGAAGGTGGGTGAGAAGATCTATGGCGGAACCGAAGGCGCTCCTCCCGGCCCTGACGGCATGGGTGGACCCGATGGCGCCGCCCCCGACGGCGAAGCCGCCGGCGAACCCGAAGACGAGGGTGAAACCGTCGAAGGTGAGTTCCGCGAGGTCTAGTCAAGCCGGCCTCGCCGTCCCTCGAGCGAGCGCGCGAAGCCGCCGCGTGAAACTGGGGCCACCCCCAGGCCTGCGCTAAGATTGCGAGAACTGTGTCCTGCGCGGGGGGTTCCTCAGTAGGGCACCTCGCGCCTTCCGTTTGAGTCCGTTCGCCAGAGGAATCCCCCTCGTCAGAGGTCACAAGTAATGCCCGCAGCCCAGAAACGCGATTACTACGAGGTTCTCAGCGTCGCGCGCAGCGCTTCGCCGGAGGAGATCAAGCAGGCCTTTCGCAAGCTGGCGATGGAGTTCCACCCCGATCGCAACAAGGAGCCGAACGCCGGCGAGAAGTTCAAGGAGATCGGCGAGGCCTACGAAATCCTCTCCGACCCGCAGAAGCGCGCGAAGTACGACCAGTTCGGCATGCAAGCCGACTTCGGCCCCTCGCAGGGCTTCGAGGGATTCGACTTCGGTGGCTTCGGCGACATCTTCGACGCCTTCTTCGGCGGCGGCCAGCGCCGTCGCGGCCCCACGCGTGGCGGCGACCTGCGCGTCGCGCTCGACCTCGACTTCGAAGCGGCCGTCTTCGGCGCGGAGGAAGAGATCCGTGTCAGTCGCATGGAGAATTGCTCGGTCTGCGCCGGATCGGGCGCGGAGCCGGGCACGGAGCGGCAAGTTTGCTCCCAATGCGAAGGCAGCGGCGAGGTCCGCCGTGCGCAGCGCAGCGTCTTTGGTCAGTTCGTCAACGTCTCAGTCTGCGACCGCTGCGAAGGCGAGGGCGAGATTGTCACCGATCCCTGCCGCAACTGTGGTGGTGTGGGCCGCGAGCAGCGCAACCGCCGGCTCAAGGTCAAGATCCCGTCCGGCGTCGACAACAGCTCCCACATGCGCCTCTCCGGTGAAGGCGACGCGGGTCTCTACGGTGGACCGTCGGGCAATCTCTACGTCGAACTGCGGGTCAAGGAGCACCGGTACTTCACACGCGACGGTGACGATCTGCACCTCGCGTTGCCACTCAACCTGGCCCAGGCCACCCTCGGCGCCGACGTGGACGTGCCCACCATCGACGGACAGCACGTCGATCTGGAGATCCCTGCCGGGACTCAGCACGGCGCGCTCTTCAAGGTGCGCAAGGCTGGGGTGCCCCATCTCCGCGGTCGCGGGCGCGGCGACCTCATCATCGACGTCTCGGTGCGCGTCCCGCGCAAGCTGACCGCCCAACAGCGAGGCCTGATGGAGCAGCTCGCGGAAACGCTCGGCAGCGCGGGTGACGACGACGAAGACGGGCTGTTCGCCCGCATCAAGGGCGCCTTCACGGCTTCCTGAGCTCAGACGCATGGCCGGCCCCGTCCCTGATCCCAGTTCCGCTGAGTCCCAGATCCCCGATCCTGAGGCAGACCTCTGGCTGGAGATCGCGCTCGTGACGCGCCCGGCGCTGGCGGAGCAGGCCGCAGCGGTCCTCGAACGCTTTATCGTCTCGGGTCTGAGCACGGCGCTGCCCTTCGAGCAGGGCGAGGAGTTTGGCCAGGCCAGCGTCGACCCGGAGGGCGACGCCCGCGTCAGCGGCTACGTGCCGCAGCCGGCCTGGGCCGAGCTGCGCGACGGGCTTGAGCGCGCTTTGCAGGAGGCCGTCTGGGACGGTGAGGTGCCCAGCCTTGAGCTACAGGAACTGCGGCGCGAGGACTGGGAGTGGGCCTGGCAAGCGTTCGTGCGCATCCTCCACTTCGGACGGCTGGTCGTGCGGCCCACTTCGCTCCGCTACGACGCCCGTCCCGGTGACGTCGTGGTGCATCTCGAGTCGGGCCTTGCCTTCGGAACGGGCCAGCATGAGAGCACCCAACTTGCACTCAAGGCGCTGGAACGACGGCTGCGGCCGGGTATGTCCGTACTCGACGTGGGCTGCGGCTCCGGCATCCTCGCCAGCGCCGCCGGAGCGCTCGGCGCCGAGCAGATCGACGCGGTTGATATTGACCCGCTCGCGGTTGAGGTGACGCGACGTAATCTTGCGCGCAACGGGCTCGCGCGGCGCTCCTCCGTGGTCGAGCTTGCGCAGCCCCCGTCCGGAAAGGCGTACGATCTGGTCGTGGCCAACATCACCGCGGGCATCCTTAGCGCGCTGATGCCGGCCTTGGCCGCCGCCACGCGCCCGGGAGGAATCTGCATCCTCAGCGGCATCATCGATTCACAGGTCGAGCGCGTGCAACACGCGCTGGCCACCACGGACCTTCAAACCGCCAGCCTGAACTTCGAGGAGATCGCAGCGGATGGTGAATGGCGATCCATCACAGCCACGCGCCCCCCGCCTCTTCCTGGATGAGCCGGACCTAGAGGATGCGCAGGCGCTGAGCGACGCCCGCTCCGGCGATATGTTCACGATCCGCGGCGCCAGCGTGCATCGCCTGGGCCGCGTGCTGCGTCTGCGCCGCGGCGACCGCGTGGAGATCGTGCACGAGGCGGGCGACTCGCTGATCGAAGCGGAACTGACCCGCCTTGGCCCCGATAGCGTCGAAGCACGGATTGCCAACCTGCGCCCGATCCGGGAACCGGAGCCGCCCTTCGTCTGGATCTGCCCCTCCGTCGTGCGTGCTCCACGCTTCGACTTGCTCGTGGAGAAGACGACCGAGTTGGGGGTGCACGGCATCCGCCCGGTGCGGGCCACGCGTTCGCTGGCGCAGTCGCACGGCCGCGAACGGACGTTCCGTTGGAAGCGGCTCGTGACGGAAGCGTCCGAACAGTGCCGACGGGAGCGCCGCCCCATCGTCGAAGCGCCGATTGACTTGATCGATCTGGTCACCGCGCCCGTTCCCGCCGACCGTCCCCCGGACGGTTACCAGCGCCTCTTCGCCTCGGCGCGCGAACCCGACCGCCGCGTTTCCGACGCCTTCGCCGATCGTCCCCGTCCCGAGATCGTTGAGCTGCTCGTTGGTCCGGAGGGTGGCTTCACCGAGACCGAAGCGACGGCCGCGCTCGACAACGGTTGGCTGCCGGTCTCACTGGGGCCGCGTCCGCTGCGGGCCGAGACGGCCACCATCGTCGCCACGGCGCTGGTGCAAGAGGCCCTGCGCGCAGGCGCGCTGTAGGCCCGTCCAGCGAACGGAGCAGCCGTTGACTAGGTCTCGACCTGGTTCGGCCCCTGGATCGACTCGCTGATGTCGAAGGCGGCCAGCGGGTCCGGGAAATCGAGCAGCCGGATCCACTGCACCGGATCCACCGTCACCCCATGCACGACCATCTCCCAATGCAGGTGGGGTCCCGTTGCCAGTCCTGTCGCCCCGATGCGGCCCAGGAACTCACCCGTGTTGACAACCTGGCCCGGCGTCGAGAAGACCTCCGACATGTGGTAGTAGCCGCTGAAGACTCCCCCGCCGTGGTCGATCAGCACCCCGTTGCCACGACGCCGGGTCTGGCCCACCCAGGCGACGACGCCGGCGTTCGGTGCCAGCACCGGCGACCCCGAGTCGGCGCCGAAGTCGAGCCCGCTGTGGTATTCCTCCGGCTCGCGTGAGTTATACGAGCGCAGGAACCCATAGCTGGAGGTGATCACACCTGTCGACGGCAGGTCGAAGATGCCGTCCCAGTGGCGCTCCGGCGTCTCAATGGTCTGCACTGGGCCGCGGACTGCGTTGTCTTCCGCGATGATGATCGGGTTGAGCAGGTCCGAGTTGCTCTCGTCCAATTCCACCACCTCGATCAGCCAGTTCGCATCCGTCACCTCGATCAGCGTCTCCCGACGCATGATCGGCACGCCGCGCGCATCGGCCACCGAGACCACCAACGGCATTGGTCCTGGCGGCGTCAGTGCGTCGAGTCCAAGGATCGTGAAGAAGCGCGACCCCTCGCGCAGCAGCGAAATGAACTGGTCGTTGAAGGCGACCGAGGCGAAGCCAGCCCCCGGAGCGTCCACGGCGACGACGAACGACTCCCCCTGTCGCACGACCCGCGGGCTGATGTAGCTCAGCGGATCGATCGTGATGCCGGACTCCTCCGCGCCTGCCGCCGGTCCGATCTGCCCGCTCGTGGCGTCTTCGCGCTCGGTCTGTGTGGCCTCCGGTTCGGGTTCGCTGGCAAAGCCGGTGGGAATCGCGCCGCCGTCGTCGCCGCAGGCGACCAACGCCGCTCCTGCGGCCAGCGCCAGTCCACCGCCGAGTGCCCGCCGCCGGCTCAAGCGTCGGGGCGGGTTGGGTTCGGTTGGCTCATTGGGCACGACTCGGGACATCTGTTCGCTCGGCCCTATCCACCACTCGATCTTACTCGCTTGAGGGCGCGCCCAGCGTCGAGCTTGTTTGCTTGGCTGTCCCGTTTGCATCCACGCCATTGATCGCGGCGTTGGTCTCCGGGTTGACGGCGGTCGCTGGGTCGAAGACGGCCTCGGGGTCGGGGATCTCGGTCTGCCGGATCCACTGGATCGGGTCGACGGGGACACCGTGTACGACGACCTCCCAGTGCAGGTGGGGGCCGGTGGAGAGGCCGGTGCTGCCGATCCGCCCCAAGACGGCGCCGCGGGCGATCGGATCACCCGGCGCCCGAGCGACTGATGACAAATGCCAGAACGTCGTGAAGACGCCGCCGCCATGGTCCAGGATTACCCCCCGGCCTCGGCGTTCGGTCTCACCGACCCAGGCCACGATCCCGTCGTTGGGCGCGACCACGAGTTCGCCCAGCGAGCCCGCATGATCCATGCCGGTGTGAAACTCCACCGGGTCAGCGAAGTTGTAAGACCGCAACACGCCGAACGTCGATGTGATCACGCCCGTGGCCGGCTGCCGGAAGAAGCCGCTCCAGAGCCGCTCCGGGGTCTTGGCGCGCTGCACGCTCGCTCGCACGGCGAGGTCCTCCGCCACGACGGCGGGGTCGAGCAGGCGGGAGTTCGCCTCGTCGATCTCGACGACCTCGATCGGCCAATCCGCCGGGATGATCTCGATCTGGACCTCTTCGGTCAGTGCGGGGCGGCCCTCGGCGTCGGCCACCGAGACGATGAACGGCTGCGTGCCCGTGACCGCGTTCGCGGCAACGGGAAGAATTGTGAAAAGTCGCTCCCCTTCGCGCACGAAAGAGAAGAATTCCCCGGCGAACGCAACGGATGCCGCTCCCGCGTCGGCTGAATCGACCACCACCAAGAACGCACTGCCCTGCCGCACCTGCGGGGGTTGCACGTAGATCAGCGCCTGCAGAGGGGCCGGCTCGGCCTCATCTTGCTGTGCGGATTGCTCAGGTTGCCCCGTGGCCTCGTCGCTCGCCACGTCCGCTTGCGTTCGCGGGTCTTCCTCAAGCGCCAGGATTTCGTCGACGGTGAGTTGGGGCGTGTCGTCGTCGGCCGTGGGCGCCGGGGCGGTCTGCCCGCAGGCAGCGACACCTAGCGCGACGGCCGCGATCAGAACAAGAAACCGTGCCCGGACGAGATTTGGCCACTGCACGAGTGATCGGATCCCGCCGCCGCCCCGTACCGATTTGGAAGGAACTGTACCATCCGTCGTCCGGCCGTCGTCGATCGGGGCACCGCGACCCGCACCTTCCGCGGGCACCGGTGATATGCTCGCATCTGTGCCTGGCTGGGATCGGTGGGGCTCACGGGCGGCGGCGGTGAGCTGGGTTCAAGAGACGACCCGGCGAGTCTGCGCGAGCAACGCGCACAGGAATGAGGGCCGTGTTTTGACGACTCAAGTCGCCGATCCTGCGACGAATCTGCAGGACATCATCGCCAACGTCGAACGGGTCATCCTGGGCAAGACGGCGGAGGTCCGCCAGGCGGTCGTCTGCCTCGTCAGCGATGGCCATCTCCTGGTTGAGGATGTACCGGGCACCGGCAAGACCATGCTGGCCCGCGCGCTCGCGGTGTCCACCGGCTGTACGTTCAGCCGCATCCAATTCACCCCGGATCTGCTCCCCTCCGACGTGACCGGCGTCTCGATCTACAACCAGAAAACCGGCGACTTTGAGTTCCGCCCTGGGCCGATCACCGCAGAGATCGTCCTCGCCGACGAAATCAACCGCGCCACCCCGAAAACGCAGTCCGCCTTGCTGGAAGCGATGGAGGAGCGGCAGGTCACCACCGACGGCGTGACCCGTCCCATGCCCCGGCCCTTCATGGTCATGGCCACGCAGAACCCGATCGAGTACGAAGGCACGTTTCCATTGCCGGAAGCCCAGCTCGACCGCTTCCTGATGCGGATCCACATTGGCTATCCCGAACTCAGCGATGAGGTTGGCGTGCTGGAAGGGCAGCAGAAGGACCACCCGATTCATGAGCTCCAGGCGGTCGCTTCGCAAGAGTCGATCTTGGCCCTGCAGGCTGCGGTGCGAGACATCTGGGTTGACCCGCTGATCAAGCAGTATGTCGTGCAGGTGGCGGCCGCTACTCGCAGCCACGATTCGGTCTATCTGGGCGCCTCGCCGCGTGGCTCGCTGGCGCTGTTCCGTGCCTCGCAGGCCAACGCCTTGCTCGCCTCGCGCGACTACGTCGTGCCCGACGATGTCAAAGCCCTGGCCTACCCCACCCTGGGCCACCGCATCATCATCAGCCCCTCCGCCCAGGTCCGCAGTGTGGACGCCCGCCAGGTAGTGGAAGAAGTCCTGGACGACGTGCCCGTTCCCGGTGCACGGGTCGGGGCGAGCTGACCCGGCATGGGCCTGCGGTCGGCTTACCGCACCAGCTTCGGCGAACGCCGCGCGCTCTCGTTCGCGCTCGTGCTGCTCGTGGTCGTGTTCGGCATCGGCTTCTCGACGAACTTCTGGCTGCCCTTGCGGCTCGGCTATCTGCTGCTCTTTGGGCTGTTACTGGCCTGGACCTGGACCCATCTGTCCGGCCGTGGCTTGCGGGTCCGTCTGGGACGCGACGCCGAACGCATCCAGGCGGGGCAGACCATCGTCGAGCGGATTGAGATCACGAATGAGATTCGCTTCCCCAAGCTCTGGCTTGAGGTCGAAGAGATCTCCGATCTGCCGGGACACGAGTCCAAACACATCGTCTCGCTGGGCGGATCCATGCGGCGCAACTGGCGCGTGGAAACCGTCTGCCGTCGGCGAGGCCTCTTTAGCTTGGGGCCCATCATCGTGCGCAGCGGCGATCCGTTCGACTTCTTCCGCGTCGAGCGATCGTTTGGCAAGGCCAGGCAGCTCCTGGTCTATCCCCGGCCGCTGGAGTTGCCGCGCTACGCGGTGCCTCCCGCCAATCTGCCCGGCGAGGGCCGCTTCCGCCGTCGCACACACTACGTGACCCCCAACGCCTCCGGTTTGCGCGACTACGAACCCAGCGACAGCGTGAACCGCATCCACTGGCCCAGCAGCCTGCGCACCGGCACCGGCCGCCTGCTAGTCAAGACCTTCGAACTCGACCCCGCCTCCCAGATGTGGATCGTGCTCGACCTGAACCGCACCGACCACGCCGGCGAGGACGAGGAGTCCACGATCGAATACGGCGTCAGCGCGGCGGCCTCCGTCGCGCGCTTGTTCCTGGCACAGAACCGCTCCGTGGGCCTGATGACGTTCGGCACCGGCCTCGATCTGGTGCAGCCGGACCGCGGCGCGCAGCAACTGGGCCGCATGCTGGAGACGCTGGCCATGTCCGAAGCCGTCGGTGATGTGCCGCTCTCGACCCTGCTGTTTCAGCAGGCCCGACGTTGGGGTCGCCACACGACCTTGATCGTGATCACCGCCGCGAGCGACGACCGCTGGGTCGCCGCGCTGCGGTCCCTGACCCAACGTGGCGTCAAGGCCGCCGTAATCCAACTCGACCATGAATCGTTCGGCGGCCGCGCGGGCGCGCAGGAGACCGAAGGCGCGTTGCGCGCCTCCGGCGTCCAGGTCAACGTTGTCCGCCAAGGAGACTCGTTGCCGGCCGTGCTGGTGGCAGGCGGCGGCGGGCGTGGAGTGGGGCATGGCGGCTTGGGTGCCTTCGTGGGCTTGCCGCGCGTCGGCGACCGCGATACCGAAGATGACGACGCCGGGGGTGGTCGCGTCCCACCGGACGACCTCCCGCCCACGAACGGTGCTGGCGACGGCCATCATGCGTTGCAGCCTGAAGCGGTGCCTGCGGGAGCGGATCCAAGGGGCTCCGCATGAGCGCGCGCGACGCCATCCGGCCTGCAGGACCGATCGATCCGGTCGCCCTGATTCGCTCACGCGATCGCGCGCGCCCCACCATCAGCGGTACCCAGCTCAGCCGCTGGTGGCGGCTGATGGAAGGCGCGATCTCGGCCCTGGTCGTCCTGGTCGTTTCCTTCCCGGTCATGAACAGCATCACCCGCGCGGGCTGGGTCGACGACATGCCGGATTTACGGCTCGTCGGCTTCCTCGCCCTCGTCGCGGCGGTATTGTTCTCCGCTTCCCGCTTGCACTGGGCGGTCGGCGTGCTGCTCAGCCTTCCGATCGGCGCGATCGTCGTCTTCTGGCAGGTCCTGACCGTGGACTCCGTCGCGGGCCAGCCGCTCTTCTTCGACCGCTTCGAAGATCTCTGGTTCCGGCTTGAGGACTGGTTCACCCAGGCCTTCAACGCCGGCATCACGACCGACAATCTCCCCTTCATGCTCTTCGTCACGGCCGTCGCCTGGCTGCTCGTCTTCTTCGGCAGCTTCGCCGTCATGCGCGGCCGTCACCCCTGGTTCTTGATCGTCACGATGGGGGTCATGCTTTCGATCAACGTGAGCTACCTGGACGGCAAGCAGTGGGACACAAACTTCGCCTTCTTCGCCGCCGGCGCCGCGATGCTGGTCATGCGCACCAATCTGCTCGCGCGCATGGAAGGCTGGCGGGCGGAGGGCGCGCGTTTCCCCGACTTCATCAGCCTCTCGTTTCTCGCGGCGACCGTGATCGCGATCATCGGCATCATGGTCGTGAGCCGCGCCGTCCCGCGCCCCGATCAGTCCGAGACCCTGAACGACTTCTGGGACGGCGTGACGTCGCCGTTCGATGACCTGGGTGACGAGTTCGAGCGCCTCTTCAGTGGAATCGACTCCCAGTCGGGTTCGCCCATTCACAACTTCGGCGATGTCTTCGTGCTGCAAGGCGACATCAACCCCGGCGACCAGATCGTCGTCCGGGTCGACTCGCCGGAACCAGGACTGCTTCGAGGCGCCAGCTACGATCGCTACACGACGCGCGGGTGGCAACTCGCGGAGAGCATCACGACGCTCGTGGCCGAGGGCGAGGCCATCGATGCGATCGGCACGGACGCCGCGGCGGCCCCCGCCTACCTGGAGCGCCGCACGGTGACGACGCGGCTCTCGGTGGAGAGTTCACCCGCCGTGCTCCTCTCCTTCGGCTCCGCCACCGAGGTGGACCGCGACGTCAGCGTGCAAACGACCGCCTCCACGATCGAACGGCTCGATCTCAGCGCGCCCGAGTCGATCACGGTGCCGGAGTTGCGCAAGGCCGTCGAGGGCATCGTGGAGCTTTCACAAGAACGCCCGCTGACCGAAGCGGAGGCGCTGCGCTTTATCCCCGAGGAGTTCGAGGTGGTCGCGATCTCAAACTCGCTTGAGCAGGCAGGCATCGCCACGATCACCGTCGAAAGCCGGCCCGAGCAGCCCGACGTCGTTGCGATCCGGCCCGAGGACCGCATCCGGGCCGGATTTACGTATCAGGTCAACGGCACCGTTTCCAGCGCTTCCGCCGAGACGCTGCGAACCGCCGGGCAGGAGTATCCGCTCTGGGTGCGCGACCGCTTCACCCAACTGCCGGCCAATCTCGACGAGGCCGACTTCGGCCGGCTGCAGGCATTCGCGCGGGGTATCACGACGGAGTTGGGCGCCACGACTCCTTACGACGCGGCAGCGGCGATCGAGCTTTTCCTCGCCACGGCGCCCCTGATCGATCCCGATGGCAACCCCGTGCTCAACGATGAGGGCGAAGTACGGCTGCTCTACCCGTTCGAGACAAACATCGCCCCCGTCCCGATCGGCGCCGACGCCGTGACGTGGTTCCTGTTCGAGAACCTGGGTGACGACGGTTTCCCGATCGGCGGCTACTACGACTACCATGCCTCCGCCATGGCCGTGCTCCTCCGCTCGCTTGACATCCCGGCTCGGGTCAGCACCGGCTTCGTACTGACGGAGGACAACTTCGATGCCCGCACGCGCACCTACATCGTGCGCGGGCGGCACGCCTTCTCTTGGGTCGAGGTCTATTTCCCGCAGTACGGCTGGGTCGATTTCGACCCGACGCCGATCGAAACGTCGGCCGACTTCAAGGGCATCGTGGGCAGGCGCGCGGCCGCTCAGCGTTTCCGTCCCTTCAGCTCGGACGTCTTCAGCACGGAAGGCGACGAGATCTTGGACTTCATGGCGCTCGATCTGCTGCTGCAGGGCGCGGAGCTGGACGATCTGGCCAACATCGATCTGGGCACCAACCGCGACGACGGGGGGGTTGGGCTCTGGGTCATTCTCGGGCCGGTTCTGGGTCTGGCGGCGCTGGGCCTGATCGGCGGCGGCGGAGCCGTGGCATGGTCCTGGTCGCTGCGCGACTTGGCCCCAGCCGAGCGGTCCTGGAAGGCGACCCAACGGCTGGCCGGCTGGGCGGGGCAGCCCGTCGATCCCACGCAGACGCCGGCCGAGTTTGCCGGGGCCTTGGGGCGGACGATCTACGTGCCGGACGCAACGGAGGCGCTCGCGCAGCACTACACGCGCGTCCGCTTCGGGCGCAAGGAGCTGGACGAGGCCGACACCGCCGAGGTCACGCAAGCCTGGCGCGTCGTGCGCGGCCGGTTGCTGCGGCGCGTCCTGCGCTTGCCTGTTCGCCCGCCTGTCGACCCGGACGCAGAGATCGGGACGATCTCGCCCGTTGAGCCGCCCGCAGCCGACGATGCGCCAGGCGCCTAGAGGCGCACCCCCAGCGGCAGCTGCTCGTCGAGCCCGCGCCGCTCCAACGCAACCAGCGCCTCACGCTCCCACTCCTGCGGCACGAGAACGCGCGTGGGTAGGTTTGACCTGCCCAGAAACGACATCGTGTCGCCTGCGTCGGTACGCGCCGGGATCGCCGCTAGGCGCAGGAAATTCATGATGATCTCCGCGCTGATCTGATCGGGCTCCTGCGCGACTGGCACCCAGCGCCCGCTCGGTCGCGCCCGGTCATCTCGTTGCTCCGCTTCGTCGCCTGCCACTAGCGGTCCTCCGGATCGATCTCGACCGGCGCTTGCTGACCGGCCGAGAGCAGATCGCGCGGAAGCCGCGTCCGCAGCGCGTCGAGGATGGCGAGCGCCTGCTCGCGTGTCGGCGCGTCGTCGTCGAGTTCGCTCAAGGCCTGCTGGAGCGCTTCCAGCGCCGAGAGTCCGGAGTCGCCGTCGACGTCGGGTGGAGTCTCGCCCAGTCCTCCGGGCTCGTCCTCGCCCGGACTGGGTTGCGCTTCCCTCTCGCCCGGCGGTTGGTCGCCGTCGGCCGCTTCGCCGGCGGGCGGAGCCGAGTCGTCTTGCTGGCCGGGCTGTGCGCCGTCCTGGTCGCCCTCGCCGGGGGCGGAGCCTTCCTGTCCGGGATTGGGTGGGCCGCCATCACCAGGCTGGTCACTGGATTGGTCGGCGGCGGGGGGCTGTTGCGTCGCCAGCGCGGCGTTGACCAGTTCCAGGTTGAACTTGGCGTCGACGTCGGTCGAGTTAAGCAACAGCGACTCGATATAGGCATTGCGGGCCGCGAGCAGGTCGCCGGCGGCGACGCGATGGTTGCCGAGATTGAAGAATGCGCGCGCGGCCAGTGTTGCGTCTTCGCTTCCCGTCGCGCGGCCGCTTTCGGAGGCGGCGCGCTCAAACTCGCCCAGTTCGTGCAGCGCCCGGCCCGCATTGAGATTGAGCTGGCGGTCGCCCGGCTCGTCGGCTTGCGCCTGCCGATACTCGCTCAGCGCCGCCGCATAGTCCCCTTCGTCGTAGAGGACGTTGCCTTGTTCGTTGCGCGAGAAGGCGCTCGACGCACAGGCCCCGGCGATCAGCCCGATCAGCAGCGCAAACAGCCCCAGCGTCGCGGCCTGAACGCGCTGGTTACGGCCGCCCCGAAGCCACCGCCACCCGCGCCGCAGGCCCGGCGCCAGCGGCTCCAGCGCCAGCAGCACCAGCGCGAGGGCGGCGAAGATCTGGAAGCGCTCAATCGGGCTGCGTTGCAGCGTCACCGCGAACGTCGTCGATTCGAGCGCGTCGAAGTAGTCGGCCAACGCGCTCAGCGCGCCCGGGCGGCCGAGGTCGGCGAAGCGGCCGCGACCGGCTTGGGCCAACGATTGCAATGCGGCCAAGTCGGCCCGCGTGATGATTGGCTGGCCGGTATTCCGGTCGATCTGCGGCGTCAGCGGTCCGAAGCCGCGCACACCGCTTTCGACCAGAATCGTCGACCCGGCGGCCGTGCCCACGCCGGCGCTGAAGACGCGAACCCCCGCCCCGGCCGCCTCTCCGGCCGCGATCAGGGCGTCGCCGCGCAGGCTCTCGCCGTCGCTCACGATCAGAATCGCGCGGGTCGCCGCGTCACTCTGCTCAAGCAAGGAGCGGGCCGTATCGATGGCGGCGCTGATGTTCGTACCCGTCGGCACGAAGACCTCGCCCGGCCGCAACGCGTCGACGATCTCCCGCGCAGCGCGAACGTCGCGCGTCAACGGGAACCGGACGAAGGCATCCCCGCCGAAGATCACGAGGCCGACCCGGTCGCCCCGCAGCCGCTCGAACAGCCGGCCGATCTCCGCCTGCGCGACGGCCAGGCGGCTCGGATCGACGTCCTGCGCGCCCATGCTGAGGGAGACATCGAGCGCGACCGCCACGGCGATGCCGGTTTGTCGCACCTCGGTCTCCCGCGCCCCGATCTGCGGCCGCGCGGCGGCCAGCGCCAGAAACGCCAAGGCCAGACCGATCGCCGTCAGCCAGAGCAAACGAGAGCGAGCGTCACTTGTGCTGAGGACCTCCCCTCCGCCCAGCCGGATCATGCGCCCCGCCTGCCGCGCGCGCCAGCGCAGAGTCCAGAGCCCGATCGCCAGGGCGAGCGGAGTGGCGGCCAGCAGGATCAGGAGGATGGGGGCGCCGAAGTTCATTAGGGTGCCCTTCGCCACCAGGTCGCGTGCGCGACCAGCTCCAACAGGATCAGGACGATGCCTGGCACCAGCAGCCAGGGCGCCAAGTCGATGAAGCGGGTGAAGTCCTCCGTGCCCACCCGCGCCTTCTCCAGCGCGTCGATCTCGGCGTAGGCGTCTTCCAGTTCATCGCGCTCGGTGGCGCGGAAGTACTGTGCTCCGGTCTCCGCGGCGATGTAGCGCAAGGCCAACTCGTCAACGGTCGTCGCCGAGGCGTCGGGCCGTGTCACGCCGATCGTGTAGACGCGAATGTCGAGTGCCCGCGCGATCAACGCCGCCTCCACCGGCCGAACGATGCGAATGTTGTCCTCGCCGTCGGTCACGGCGACGACGACGCGGCTGGCTGCCTCCGAGTCGCGCAGCAGGTCGATCGACTCCGCCAGGGCGAGCCCGAGTGCTGTGCCCTCGCGCAGCAGCCCGTTGCGTACCGAGTCTTCGAGCAACGTATCGACCGCCTCCAAGTCGAGCGTGAGCGGGCTCAAGACCAGGCTCTCCGCCTGGAACACCACCACCCCCACGCGGTCGTTGCCGCGCTGCGCGACGAAGTCCCGCGCCACTTCGCGCGCCGCGTCCAGCCGCGTGCCGCCACCCAACTGTTGCTGGATCATGCTGCGCGAGACGTCGAGCGTGAGCACGACGTCGATCCCCTCCGCCGGCACGGCCGACTCCGCGTCGCTGGTTTGCGGCCGCGCCAGGGCGACGATGACCAACACGATCCCGACGAGCCGCAGCAGTGGCAGATAGGGCAATGTGCGCGTCCGCCAGCTTGGATTGGGATCTCGCGCGCGCAGCGCCGCCAGCGAGGGCAGCCGAATCGCGCCGATCGCCCATCCGCCAGCCCGCCCCGAGTCGCGACGCAGGAGCCAGAGCAAGGGCGGCACCAGCACGAGCAGGAGGAAGAGTTCGGGATCGGCGAAACGCATCAGGAGCCACCCTCGTCTCGCGGGCGCGACTAGCGTCCGCCGCCGTGGTCGTCTGATTCGTGAGCGTCGGGCGGGTGCTCGTCGGACTCAGGTCGCCCTGGCTGAGCGTTTTGGGGCGCATCCAAGCTGGGTTCGCGAGCGGGACGTGCTGCCGCCGGGGCCGCTGCCACATCAGGCGGTACGGCCGTCGCGGTGGCCGCCTCTGCTCCGACTGTTACTCCGGCGATCTGCGGCGGTTGCACGATTGCCTGGGCCAGCTCGACGTAGCGCGCCACGCGTTCCGCCGCCGGCGATGCCCCGGCGTAGGCAACGGCGTCTGTTTCCGCGCAGAGATTGCGCACACGCCGGATCGTGCCCGCCTCGACGCCGGCGCGTGCGAGCCGCGCTGCGAGTTCGTTCGCAGTCAGGTTCGCCGCCGGCAGCGCGTAGCGGTCGGCCAGGAAGCGTCGCACGGTCAAGTCCACCCGACGACAAAACTCCTCCAGCCGGCTCGGCAACAGCCCGGCGTCGCGGATCGCGCCCAGCTCCGCCGTCGCGATCGCGACGGGATTCGGCGGTGCCTCGGGCACGACGATGAGTCGCCGTCGCAGGTAGCGGCGGGCCGCGATCGTGAACAGCACGAACGCAACGCCGCCGAGCATCGGCCCCAAGACCAGCTCCAGCGCGACCGGGGCGCCGTCGATCCGCTCGGCGGCTTTGAGCGGCCGCAGCGTGGCTTGTGCCGGATCGGCCGGAAGCACCGACAGGATCTCGAGTTCGAACGACGGCAGCGCGACGGTCTTCGTGACACCCGCCGCGTCGACCAATGTCAGGGTCGGTAGCTCGATCGGCAGCGTGCCGGTCACGAAGGCGCGCGTTCGGAGTACCACAACGGCGGTGGCGTGTGGATCGTCGCCTTCCGTCACGGCACTCTCCACTAGTTCGGGCACGGTCGGCTCCAGCGCACCCAAGGGCTGCGCTAGGTCGGGCAGGATCAGGCGCCCGCCGACTGCATAGGTCAGACGCACGAAGATGGTGATCGGGTCACCGACGGTCTCGCCCTCGCGCACCGCTTCCACCTCGGCCTCGGCGCCGTCGGGTGAGTGGGCCTGCAACGGGGCCGTGGTAGTCCAGGTCGCGACCCCGATCGCCAGCGCGATCAGGAACATCGCCGCGAACCGACGCGTGGCGATCACTGGCGATGGGTGCGGGCGCGGAACAGCGCCAGCAGCGGGCGGAGATAGGGCTGGTCGCTGGGCAGTAGTGCGAAATCGACGTTGGCCGCCCGCAGGCGTCGCGGCAACTCCGCCAGTCGCGCCGCGCTCGCCTCCCGTAGCACACGCCCGGCCGGTTCGGCCTCGCGCAGGATCGTTCCCCCACGCTCGCTGTCACGCAGGCTGACAAAGCCGCCGGCCGGCAGGACCGCTTCATGCGGGTCGTAGACGGCCAGCGCCACGACGTCGTGTTGCACGCTGAGCCGCCGCAGTGCCACGTCCCAGGCATTGGCTTCACTGGCCTCGTCCGCCAGGAAGTCGGAGATAATGAAGATCACGCTGCCGCGCCGAAGCAATCGCGAGGCGTACTCGATCGCCGCAGGCAGGTTGGTGCCGCGGCCACTCGTCTTCAGCGCCAGCAGGTCGTGCAGCAGGCGCAGCACGTGCCGCGCTCCTTTGCGCGGCTGCAGCGTGTACTCGAGCTCCTCGGCGAAAGCGGCCGCGCCGACGTGGTCGTTGTTCAGCGCGGCCGCGAAGCCCAACAGCCCCGCCAGCTCCAGCGAGATGTCCTGCACGCTTCGCCCCGTGGTCCCGAACGAAGCCGACGCGCTGACGTCGACCAGGAGGAACACGGTCTGCTCTCGCTCCTCGACGAACTGCTTGATGAACGGCTCGTTGCGGCGCGCCGTCACGTTCCAGTCGATGAAGCGCACATCGTCGCCGGGCAGGTAGGCGCGGATTCCGTTGAACTCCAGGCCCCGGCCGCGGAAGGCGCTGCGGAACTCGCCCGAGAACTGCTCCCGCAGTTGCCCGCGCGCGCGTACCTCGATTGCCCGGACCTGCTGATGGATCGTGTCCCAGGGGTCATCCGCCGCCGGTGCGGGTTGGAGCGGCGTGATCCAGCGCAGCAGGCCGTCGATCCAGCGGGCAGGGGAGAGGCGGGTCGCCACCAGGAGACCGTCAGTTGACCGCGACGCCGTCGAGCACACGCTCGATCACGGCATCGCTCGTGACGTTGTCGGCCTCGGCTTCGTAGGTGACCAGGACGCGGTGGCGCAGCACGTCGACGGCGATCGCCTTCACGTCGTCGGGCGATGTGTGGCTGCGCCCCTCTATGAAGGCGTAGGCGCGCGCTGCCTGGGCCAAATAGATTGCCGCCCGGGGCGACGCGCCGAAGGCGACCAGCCGGCCCAGGTCGGGGTTAATCGCTCCGGCCCGACGGGTTGCTCGGGTCAGGCGGACGACGTAGTCGCGAATCGGCTCTTCCAGGCGCACCGTGGCCAGCTGGGCGCGCGCCTCCAGCAGCCCTGCTGTGTCGAGCACCGGCGGCCCCGGCGTCGCTTGGCCGGCCAAGTGACGTTCCAGGATCTCGCGCTCCTCGCGCTCCTCGGGGTAGTCGACTTGGATCTTGAGCATGAAGCGGTCCAGCTGCGCCTCCGGCAGTGGGTAGGTGCCCTCCTGTTCGATCGGGTTTTGGGTTGCCAGCACCATGAAGGGCTGCGGCAGGGGGAAGGTCTCCCCACCGATGCTGACCTGGCGCTCCTGCATCGCTTCCAACAGGGCCGACTGCACCTTGGCCGGGGCGCGGTTGATCTCGTCGGCCAGCACGATGTTGCTGAAGATGGGTCCGCGCCGCACCTCGAACTCGCCCGAGCGGGCGTTGTAGATCTCCGTGCCGGTGATGTCTGCGGGTAGCAGGTCCGGCGTGAACTGGAGTCGCACGAAGCCCGCGTCGATCGCGCGCGCCACGGTGTCGACAGTGAGCGACTTGGCCAGCCCCGGGACGCCCTCGATCAGGCAGTGCCCGTCACAGAGCAAGGCGATCAGGACGCGCGTAATGAACGCGTCCTGGCCCACGATGACCTTGCCGACCTCGCTGCGCACACATGCGATGCCCGCCCCGGCGTCGGGCGACGCCGGGGGTTCCGCTTGTGCGGCTGCACCATCCGCCATGCTCTCTTGCTCCTTCGCCCCACCCTGCTCCCGCTTGAACGTGCTCAGCGAGTGTACCGGGCTTGGCCCCGCGATCGGGCAGCCGGCTTGCGTCGCCCCTGGTCGGCTGCCCAAGAGCTGCACGGAGGCCGCGCGCTCAATCGTCGATGGTCACTCCACGACGGGCTAGATCGGCCCTGATCTGCTCCGCGCTCTCGAAACGCAGCGCGTCCATCCCGACCGCGATCGCACCGTCTACGTTGTCCTGCCGGTCGTCCGTGAAGAAGCACTGCTGCAGCTCGACACCCGCGAGCCGAGCCGCCTCCCGATAGATCGCCGTGTCCGGCTTGAGTAAACCCAGCTCGTGCGACAACAGGATCAGCTCGAAGTGGGACAGCAGCGGATAGTGACCTCGCAGGTACTGTCAGTGCTCCGCGTTGGTGTTGGAGAGCAGCCTCAGCCGATGCGCCGCTTCCTCGGCTGAGGCCAGGCGTGCGATGACCCGCTCCATCGCTGGCATCGGGCTGAAGTGACTGCTCCAGGCAGCGGCGAAGCGCTCCCAGTCGTCGTCCATCTGGAACTGGTCGACCAAGGACCGATGCAGCTCCTGCACGCTGACCCGGCCGTCGCCGATACCGCTGCCCCGCACGGCCCCAGCGATCGTGACCGCAGTTGGAGCGGCGTTGGCGTGCGGGGTCAGCCCGGCCAGCCGGTTCCAGAGCAGGTCGTTGTCGTGTCCGACGATCACACCGCCGAGGTCGAAGATGAGCAGCTTCGGCGGCATCAGCCGCCAGCGACGGGCAGACTCGTCGTTTCGACGTCGGCCGTACCGTGCTCGCCCAGGACGCTGCCGAGCTCCTGGCGCAGCGCATGCGAGGCGTGGCAAGCGGGGAGTTCAAGCGTCACTTGCTCGCCGCGCTGGTTCACGATCAAGAAGGCGCGGTCGGGGCCAGGGGCGGCCTTGATCAGGCGCATCACCTCGCGCAGGCGATGCTGGTCGGCCACCTCGTCGTTGGTCTCATGCAGCCGGATCTGCAGAATCAGCGCCGGCGCGCGGCCCTGCGGTCGTGCCGCCCCCGCCCCGTTTCCGTTCGCGCCGCCACCGGCTTTGCGATCGCCGGACGAAGGCTGCCGTGCTGTCGGGGCGGTGGGCGCTGGGCTGGACGCAGGGAGCGGCTGCGGGCTTGCTCCGCTTGGCTCGACGGCTGGCGGCGCACCGTTGCCATTCCGCTGGCCGCTCGGAGTCGGGCTGCGCCGCGTTCGTACCCGTCCCTCGCGCACCTGCCAGTTGCCGGGATCCTGAGCGAAGCTACTGCCTGGGCTCGCCGCCGGTGCGTCGCGGTAGGTCGTTACATTCTCCACCGCCACGGTCAGCCGCTCGCCGCGTGTACGGACGCGCGCGTGCACCAGGACGATGTTGCCATCCTCCCAGTCGTCCTTCGTCAACTTCCACTGTTCGGGCCAGACCGTGACCTCGATGCTGCCCGAGAGGTCCTCGATCAGGACGGCCGCGAAGGCATCCCCCTTGCGGGTCGTGAGCGGTCGCGTCAACGAGACGAGACCGCCCAGAATCACGTCCAGCCCCTCCATCTCCGCGCTGACTTCGCCGGCCTGGGCTGTGACGTAGGGGTCGAGCGCCTCCTTGGCGTGCTGGAAGGGGTGCTCGGTGATGTAGGTGCCCAGCAGCTCCTTTTCCCACTGCAGCATCTCGGCCCGTGTCGCGTCCGCTCCGGCACTCTCTTCCAGGTTCAGCGCCGGCCGCGGCGTGTCGACCTCCGTGCCGAAGAGGTCAAACATCGTCTTCTGGCCTGACGCCTTGAGCTCCTGCTCCCGCTGGGCAAGCCGCACGATGCCGTCCAGCGCGCTCAGCAGGAGGCCGCGCGCCTCGCCGTGGGAGTCCGCGGCCGGAGCCAGCGCGTCGAAGCTGCCCGCTTTGATCAGGCTCTCGAGCACACGCTTGTTGAGCGTGCGCAGATCGGCGCGACGGCAGAGGTCTTCGACCGAGGCGAACGGCCCGTTCTCCTCGCGTTCGGCGATCAGGCCCTCGATCGCGCCCCGGCCCACGTTCTTGACGTTGGCCAGCCCGAAGCGGATCCCGCTGCGCCCGTCGGCCAGCGTCTCGATGCTGAACTGCTCCTGCGAGCGGTTCACGTCCGGCGCCAGCAGGGGGATCTTGAGCCGTGCGCATTCGGAGGCGGCCAGCGTGATGCGATCGGTGTTGTCAGACGCCGCTCGCAGCACCGCGGTCATATAGGGGGCGGGGTAATGACCCTTGAGATACGCTGTCTGGTACGCGATCGAGCCATAGCAAACGGCGTGCGCCTTGTTGAAGGCGTAGCCCGCGAAGGGCTCGATCAGCGCGAAGATGCTCTCCGCGTCGGCCCGCGCGTAACCCAGCGCCTCGGCGCCGCTGACAAACCCCTCGCGCTCGCCCTGCATCACCTCGGCGATCTTCTTGCCCATCGCCTTGCGCATGATGTCCGCCTGGCCAAGCGTGTAGCCGGCGAACTTCTGCGCGATCTTGAGCACCTGGTCCTGATACACGATCACGCCGTAGGTCTCGTCCAAGATCTCGGCAATGTCGGCGTGCGGGTAGGTGATGGGCTCTTCGCCGTGCTTGGAGCGGATGAAGCGCGGGATGTGTTCCATCGGCCCCGGCCGGTAGAGCGCGACCATCGCCGCCACGTCCAGAATCGACTCCGGGCGCAGCTCCTGTACGTAGCGCTTCATGCCCGCCGATTCCATCTGGAAGACGCCGAACGTCTCACCCTTGGCCAGCACCTCGAATGCTTTGGCGTCGCCGTCCGGCAGGCTGCGATAGTCCACTTTCTCTCCCAGAGACTCCTCCACCAGCTTCACCGCGGCCTCCAGGATGGTGAGGTTGGTCAGGCCTAGGAAGTCCATCTTGAGCAGGCCGATCTCGGCCACTTGGTTCATCGCCCACTGGGTCATTGGGATCGGGGTCTCGTCTTCGGCTTGATCGCGCGTCGGCCGCTGCAGCGGCACGTTCTCAACCAGCGGCTCGCGCCCGATCACGACGGCCGCCGCATGCGTGCCCGCGTGTCGCGCCACGCCCTCGAGGTTGCGGGCCTGGTCGATCAGGTTGCGCACCTCGCTCTCGTTGTCGTAGGCGGTCTGGAGCTCATTGCTCAGCTTGAGTGCGTCGTCCAGGGTGATGTTGAGCTGGTTCGGCACCATCCGCGCTACACGGTCGGCGTCGCTGTAGTCCATGCCCAGCGCGCGGCCTGTATCGCGCACCACGGCCTTCGCCCCCAGCGTGCCGAACGTGATCACCTGGGCCACCCGATCGTGGCCATACTTGTCGGCCACGTAGCGAATCACCTCGTCGCGACGGTTGTCCGCGAAGTCGAAGTCGATGTCCGGCATCTCGCGCCGCTCAAGGTTGAGGAAGCGCTCGAAGACGAGGTTGTAGGCCATCGGATCGATGTCGGTGATGTCGAGCGTGTGCAGCACGATCGACGCCGCAGCGCTGCCGCGCACTCCCATCGCGATCTTCTCGCGACGGGCGAACTGCGCGAAGTCGCGCGCCAGGAGGAAGTACTCGGCGAAGCCAGTCTCCTCGATCACGTGCAGCTCGTACTCCAGCCGCTCTTGATGGGAGCCCGGCGGCTCGGCCCCGTAGCGGGCGCGCAGCCCCTCGGCGGAAAGGTGGCGCAGGTGGTCCATCGCCGATACGCCATCCGGCAGGTCGGGGTTGGGCAGCAGCAGGCGCCCGAACTCGATCTCGACGCTGCAGCGCTCGGCGATCTCGGCGCTGCGCGTGACGGCCTCGGGATAGTCGGGGAAGCGCTCCGCCATCTCTCGCTCGCTGGCGAGGTAGAAATCGTCGGCATCGAGCTTGAAGCGCTTCTCGTCGTGGATCGTGCTATTGGTGCCGATGCAAAGCAGCAGCTCGTGGCTGTAGGCGTCGTCGGGGGCGGTGTAGTGGGAGTCGTGCGTCGCGACCAGTGGGATGCCAAGCTCTTCGCCCAGCTTCGCGATCTTCGGGATGACCGGCGTGAACTGCGGGTCGTGGTGGTTCTGGATCTCCAGGTAGTAGCGGTCGCCGAAGACGCGACGGTGCCACTCCGCGATCTCCCGGGCGTCATCCCAGCGGTCCTCCGCCAGCGCCTTGTGCAGCTCGCCGCTGGGGCAGCCGGACAGCGCGATCAGGCCCTCGGCGTGCTCCTTGAGCAGGTCGTGGTCGGCGCGCGGTCGGTAGTAAAATCCCTCCAGGTGGGCGCGCGTGGAGAGCGCGACAAGGTTGCTCCAGCCGGTCTGGTCCGCCGCTAGCAGGGTCAGGTGGTGGTAGTTCCAGCGCGCCTCGGGCGAGCGCTCCTCACGCGGAACGCCTGAGATGTAGGCTTCCATGCCCAGGATGGGCTTGATGCCCGCCGCCTTGCCCGCTTTGTAAAAGTCGACGGCGCCGTAGAGGTTGCCGTGGTCCGTGATCGCCAGGGCCTCTTGGCCCAGGCTGCGCGCCCGCTCCATCAACCCGTCAATCTTGGCTAGACCGTCGAGCAGGCTGAACTCGGTGTGGACGTGCAGATGCGTGAACACGTGTCGAGTCTACAAAGGCCGATCCGGTCGCGGGGGAGCAGTTACGTTCCAGCGCTCGGCTCTGGCCTGACACAACGGGGCCGCAGGCCCCCCGCCACCTTCGCTCAGGCGTCGGCCGGCTGATCCAACTTGAAGGCAGCGTGCAGCACCTGCACGGCCATTTCGCCTTGTTCCGCGTCGACCAGGGCCGTGATCAGGATCTCGCTGGTGGTGATCTCCTGGATGTTGACCTTCGCCTCCGCCAGCGCGCGGAACATCGTCGCGGCGTAGCCCACCCCGGACCGCATCCCCGTGCCGACGATGCTGACCTTGGCTAGGTTGTGGTTCACGATCACCTCGCCCGAGCCTAAGCTTGCCGCCACCGGCTCCGTGATCTCGCGAGCTGCCTGCCAATCGCTATGGGCGACGGTGAAGGTCAGGTCCGTCGACCGTTCGACGCTGGCGTTCTGCACGATCGTGTCGACTGAGATGCCCGCATCGGCCAGAGGCCCGAAGATCTGGGCCGCGATGCCGGGCCGGTCCTCCACCGCCCGCAGCGTGATCGCGGCGACATCGTTGTCCAGGGCGATTCCGCGTACCCGATTGGTCGGTTCCATGACCACCTGCTCTCGAACCAGCGTACCCGACGTCTCTTCGTCGAAGGACGACGCCACCATGATCGGAATCTGGTGCAGTAGCCCCAGCTCCACCGCCCGCGGATGCATCACCGCCGCCCCTTGCGAGGCGAGCTCCAGCATCTCCTCATAGGCGATGTCATGCAGCTTGCGCGCGTGCGGCTCGATTCGGGGGTCGGTGGTGAAGATGCCGTCGACGTCGGTGTAGATCTCGGCCCGGTCGGCACCGAGCGAGGCCGCCAGCGCCACCGCCGACGTGTCCGATCCACCTCGCCCCAACGTGGTGAATTCCGCCTCCGGGCTGAGCCCCTGGAAGCCCGCGATGATCACGATGTGATCACGCTGCAGCTCGGCCTGTACGCGCGTCGTGTCGATCGCCGTAATCCGAGCCTGGCCAAACGTTTCGTCCGTGTAGACGCCCGCCTGCGCGCCCGTCAGCGCGATCGCCGGGTGCCCGATCTCGCGTAGCGCCATCGCCAGCAGCGCGCTGCTCACGATCTCACCGGTCGCGAGCAGCATGTCGTACTCGCGTTCCGACGGGTGCTGCGTGATCTCGGCGGCCAGCGCGACGAGGTCATCCGTCGTTTTGCCCATTGCCGAGACCACGACGACGCACTCATCGCCCTGATCGACGCGTCTGGCGATGCGTCGCGCCACGTGGCGCAGGCGCTCGGGTGACGCGACGCTGCTGCCGCCGTACTTCTGGACCACGGGCGGCATCAGCCCACGGCCCCGTCCACGACTTCCGCCCCGGTGGAGCAGGGATCCAGCAGATAGCTGCTGCCGGGCACCTCAAGCCGCAGCGCGGCCGACTCGAGAGCGGCGCGCACCGTGTCCGCCTGCGCCAGGTCGCTGAACGCCATCACGGTCGATCCGCCGCCCGAGAGATAGGCGCCGTGGGCCCCGGCCTCGCCCGCCGCGCGAAACAAGTCGAACATTTGCGGGAATAGGGCGCTGCGTGGCCGCTGGTGCAGGCGCTCCTCCATCGCGACGTTGAGCGCGTCCCAGCGCCCGGTCGAGAGCGCGGCGACGAGCAGGGCGGCGCGGCTGCTGTTGAAGACGGCGTCGTCGCGCGCGAGCCGCTTGGGCAGCAAATTGCGGGTTTCGTGGGTGGGCATGCTCAGCTCGGGCACGAAGGCGACGCACTTCAGCCCGGCCGGCAGCGGCACATCGACGCGCGTCACGCGGGAGCCGTCCAGCGCCGTGACTTGCAAGCCGCCGAACAACGCCGGGGCCACGTTGTCGGCGTGGCCTTCCAGCTCCGTTCCAACCTCCAGCATGTCGTTGTCGCTCAGCGGGGATCCCATCAGCGCGTTGGCCGCGAAGATGCCCGCGCCGCGCGCCGCCGCCGACGCTCCCAAGCCTCGCCCGAGCGGGATTTTGGATTCGCTGTCCACCTCGATGGTGCGCGGGGCGCTGCGTTCGGCGCGACGGAACGCGGCTCGCACCGCCGAGGTGACCATGCGTCGCATCGGGTCCGGCGGGCGGCGCCTGCCCGGCTCGTCCGGCGTCACGGTGATCGAAGCGAACAGCGTGACGGCCAGTCCCACGGCGTCGAAGCCGGGGCCGAGGTTGGCGCTGGTGGCGGGCACGCGGACGGTGACGGCGTTACTCATGGCTTGCCTTCAAGCTCCTCGGTTGAGTGTGCCATGCGGGGCTGCCGTGCGTCGATCGCCTGCGACAACCCGAGCAGCGCGAACCGTCAGGTCGGGAACAACCCGATACACTGTGCCATCATCCCCACCCCCGCGATCCCCGGGGCGAGCGACCCCTCCGCCGCGAGTCTCGCGGCGACCAACGAAGGAAAAACCATGGACGACGTTGTCATTGTCAGTGGTGCGCGTACCGCGATCGGGACCTACGGCGGCGGTTTCATCGACACGGGGGCTGCCGAACTCGGCAGCACCGTGATCAAAGAGGCCGTCGCACGCGCCGGGATCGAGCCGGAGCAAGTCGAGCAGGTCGTGCTGGGCTGCGCCGGGCAATTCGGCGCCGACGCCTACGTCTCGCGTGTGGCCGCGGTCAACGCCGGACTACCGAACACGGTGCCCGCCTACACCGTCAACCGGCTCTGCGGCAGCGGCCTGGAAGCGATTAACACTGCCGCTCGCTGGATCGAGACCGGCGACGCCGACGTCATCGTGGCGGGCGGCACCGAAAACATGAGTCGCTACCCCTACCTGATGGACTCGGCCCGTTGGGGTGCGCGTATGGGCGACGCCAAGATGGCCGACGGGCTGCTGGAGATCCTCAACGACCCCTTCGGCCGCTACCACATGGGAGTGACTGCCGACAACCTGGTCGAGCGCTGGGGGCTCAACCGCGAGGAACTCGACGAGTTCTCCATTGCCAGCCACGAGAAGGCGCTGCGCGCGATCGACGAGGGGCGGTTCACGGAGCAGATCGTACCGATGGAAGTGGGCCGCGGCCGCAAGGCCAAAACGATTGACACCGACGAACATCCCCGTCGCGACGCCAACATGGAGTCGATGAGTGGGCTGCGACCGGCCTTCTCGAAGGATGGCCGGGTCACCGCGGGCAACGCCAGCGGGATCAATGACGGCGCCGCCGCCATCGTGATGATGAGCGGCAAGCGCGCCGCGGAACTGGGTGTGCACCCCAAAATGCGGCTGGTGGGCCGTGCCAACTCCGGCGTCGACCCCGAGGTGATGGGCACGGGCCCGATCCCGGCCACGCAACGGGTGATGGAACGCACCGGGATGTCGCCCGACGACATGGACGTGATCGAGCTGAACGAGGCTTTCGCCTCCGTCGCGCTGGTTTGCTCGCGCGAGTTGGAGCTCAATCCCGAGCGCACCAACCCCAACGGCGGCGCGGTGGCTCTCGGCCATCCCGTGGGCGCGACCGGGGCTGTGCTCACAATCAAAGCGATGGCGGAGCTGGAGCGCACCGGCGGCAAGTTTGCTCTCGTCACGCTTTGCATCGGCGGCGGCCAGGGCATCGCTTCGATCTTCGAGCGGATCGACTAAACTCGCGCCCCGGCTTTCGTGGCCGCCCAGAGGCGCGTCCGCTTCGCGCCTCGGAACGGCGACATCCGTGCTCGACCTCGATCGCTACCGCCACGTCATCTGGGACTGGAACGGGACGCTGCTTGACGACGTTGACGCCGCCCGCCTCATCGTCAATGCCATGCTGCGTCGTCGCGGGCTGCCCGGGCTCTCGCGCGAGCGCTACCACGAGCTCTTCGACTTCCCCATCACCACCTATTACGAGCGAGCCGGCTTCGACTTCACGCGCGATCCGTTCCCGCGCCTGGCGGACGAGTTCCACGCCGGCTACGACGCCTCGGCGGGCGGGATGGCCCTCCACGCCGGCGCGCTGGGCGCGCTGGAACGGGTGAGGAAGCACGGCCTGGAGCAGTCGATCCTCTCGGCCGCACATCAACCCCGGCTCGAGCAGCAGGTTGAGCGCTACGGCGTGCGCGATCACTTCGTCGGGTTGGTCGGGATCGACGATCACCACGCCGGCAGTAAAGTCGAACATGGCCGCCGCTGGCTGGCGACGCTGGACCGCGCGCCCGCCGAGTTCGTCATGATCGGCGACACCGTGCACGACCACGAAGTCGCCGCTGAGTTGGGCGTCGGCTGCCTGTTGGTCGCCGACGGGCATCAGCCCCGCACGCGGTTGGAGCAATGCGGTGTGCCCGTCGTCGATTCGCTGGCGGAGCTGTTTCTCGTTTGAGCGCCCGCCTGAGCACCGGCCTCAGCGGACTAGACGTCCACGCGATAGCCCTGACTGGTCAGGCGCGGCGCCAGAACGCCCCAGGCCTCCGCGATCACCGACTCCAAGGGCTGTGCCGCGTCGATCATCTTGATCCGTTCTGGCTCGCTCATCGCTAGGCGTTTGTATCCCTCCAGCACGCGAGAGTGGAACTCGACCGTCTCCATACCGATACGGTCGTTCGCTTCCGGCCGGGCGCGGGCGGTCCCCTCACGCACCGGCACGTCGAGCAACAACGTCAAGTTGGGCGTCAGCTCCCCCGTCGCGATCTGATTCAGCTCACGCACGCGTTGCAAGTTTAGTTGGCGGCCATAGGCCTGATAGGCGATCGAGCTGTCGGCGAAGCGGTCGCTCAGCACCACGGCGCCACGCGCGAGTGCCGGGCGGATCATCGTCTCCACGTGGTGGGCCCGGTCCGCCATCATCAGCAGCGTTTCCGTCCAGGGAGCGATTGACTCACGGCCGTCCTCGAGCACCCGGAACAGTTCCTGGCGAAGCTTGGCGCCCAGCTCCGTGCCGCCGGGCTCGCGAGTGGCGACAACGTCGATCTCGGCGGCCCGCATGCGCGATGCGAGTTCCTCCGCCACGGACGACTTACCCGCTCCCTCGCCACCCTCAAGTGTCACGAACAACCCCACGCGTCCCCCTCCGCGGAGCTAGGTCCTGAACACGCGCACGCGCCGGTACGGCTCGCGCCCTTTGGAGTTGGAGAAGACGTCCATGCGCTGGGCCAACTGATGTTGCAGGCGACGGATGTAGGCGTTCTGTGGCGCCAGCTCCACCGCGTCTTGCGCGCCCTCCTGGAGCTGTGCGATCGCCTCCTCCGTCTCGGCCAGCGCCGACGTGACCTGGTCCTGCTCGCTGCGACCGCGCATTAACGCGCGCAGACTCTGGCCCATCTGCGTGACCGTGTTGTGCTTGAGCACATAGATCGGCAGTCCGCTCGACTCCGCAGCGCGCAGGGCCGCTGGCTTGCGACGAAAGATCGAGCGCAGCGTCATCACGGCGTCGGCGTCTTCGATCTTGCCGACCACGGAGGCATTGGCGCCCGTCTCGCCGATCGCTTCGGAGAGCCGCGAGGGCGACGCGCCGAACGGGAAGATACGCCGGTGCGGCCCCGGACTGGGTGGGGTGGCCTCATCGTCTTCGTCGCGCAAGCGGTCCCGCCCGCCGCGCGAGTGCTGTTCGAAGGCTTGCTGAAACGACTGCTGGAACGGCAGCGGCGTGCGCGCCGATTCCCCATCCTCGATTTGCACCGAGCCGCCGCCGTCGAGTTCGCGCACGGCCGGGCGCACAGCCTCGCCGCGCAAGAGCGCGTCGACGGTGAGCGCCACATCATTGTGGATCGAGACGCGGCTGAAGGATTGGATCTCGACCAGGATGCCGAACGTCGGCGGGGCCTTGCGCTCCAACACCGATTTACGGGTTCCGCGCCGGCGGGCCTCCTCGTCAGACAGCGTCACCGTTTGGATCCCGCCGATCAGGTCGGCCAGGGTGGGGTTCATCATCAGGTTGCCGAGCGTGTTGCCGTGGGCCGTCGCGACGAGTTGGACGCCACGCTCGGCGATCGTGCGGGCGGCTTGGGCTTCCAGCTCCGTCCCGATCTCGTCGATCACGATCACCTCGGGCATGTGGTTCTCGACCGCCTCCACCATCACCGCGTGTTGCTCGCTGGGCGTGCGCACCTGCATGCGTCGCGCGCGGCCGATGCCGGGGTGTGGCACGTCGCCGTCGCCCGCGATCTCGTTCGATGTGTCGACGACGATCACGCGCTGGCCCGCTTCCGAGAGGACGCGCGCCATCTCGCGCAGCATCGTTGTCTTGCCGACCCCGGGGCGTCCGAGCAGGAGGATGCTGCGCCCCGAGTTGACCAGGTCCTCGATCACCTTGACCGTGCCGTAGACTGCGCGGCCCACCCGCATCGTCAAGCCCACGACGTCACCGTGGCGGTTGCGAATCGACGAGATGCGGTGCAGCGTGCCGTTGATCCCGGCGCGGTTGTCGTCGCCGAATTCGCCCAGCCGCGAGACGATCGTATCGAGGTCCTCGCGCTCAATGATGGAGTCCGAGAGCTGCGTTTCACCGTCGATGAAGCGAGCCGAGGGCGCACGGCCCAGATCGAGCACGATTTCGAGCAGCGCGCTCCCACTGACCGGATCGGCGGCGTGATCGCCGTCGCCGCGATCACGGCTAGCTGCCTCGATGGCACTACGCAGCTCCAGCGGCAGCGTGCCGAGCAGGGCGTCGAGGTCATCGGTCACGCCCTGGAATGGCTCGGCCTCGATCGCGGGCGTGTCGCCCACGGCTTCGGTGCTTGGTTCGCCGCCGCTCAGACCGTCAACGAACACAGTGTCCGCAGCCGGATCCAGAGGCGCGTTCGGATCGAGAGGGTTGTCGAGGGATTGCTGTTCAGTCATTGTCTCGCGTCGATTGGCGCCGTCAGGCAGCGGGATCACTGGATGACGTGCCGCGCGCTCCCTTCCACCGCCTGCTCCGCCAGTTGGAGCCGGTGCGCCCGCTGTGCGATGGGCCGCACGAGCAGTTGGAACTGCCCACTCGGCGACAGCCCCGCCCTCTCCGCTGCCATGCTGACGTCGCCCGCACCCGCCAGCAGCCGCACGCGGTCGTGCTTCTCGCCTCCCTTGCGCAGCGCCAACGCGACCCCGTCTCGCGCGCTGTCGAGGTTGGTGCTGAGCACGGTGGCGCAGCTCATCTTTCGTCCGGGCGCGATGCGCACCAGCGCGTCGATGCCGACGTTGTCTTCGCCCGGCAGCACCCACTCTTCTCCGCCGCGTCCGAGCGGATCCAGCGCCGCGCGCCACTCGCGCGGTGACAGCGCGGTGAGCCAGCGCACCTCCTGGTTGACGGCGTGGGAATGAAGCTGGAAGAGGCCTTGATCGTCGCCGCGCCGCCGACGTCTTGCGTGCGCTCCCCCACTGTCGTGGGTGCCTTGTTCAGACACAATGCCGGTGTTGGTAGCGGCGCCCTCGAAGAGCGTCTCCTCCATCACGACGCTGAAGCCGTGCTGGAGCGCGGGCTGCAGCGCATTGCTGTCGGCCCGGAGCCGCAGGAAGAGGCGATGGGCGCCATCCGCGCCCGCCGTGGCGACGACGCGGTCCAGCAGGTCGAGCAAGAACGCCTCGTTCGGCGTCGTGGTCAGGAGTTGGTCGATCTCCCAGACGACGCGGCCGCTGCGCCGTCGCAGACCGGCCATGCCGAGCAGGGTGCTGCCCTCGCGGCTGACCCAGATCGCGCGACCGCGATTCACGTGCAGGGCGCCCAGGCGCAGGCCGTTGTGCAGCAAGTCGGACCAGGAGGGCCCGGCCTGGCGGGCGCTCGCGAGCGAGCCCAGCGTGACGGCTTGGTTCGGGTGTACGCGCTGGCTATGCATGGCCAGCAGCGGCAGGTCGAGCAGGCGCAGGGCGCGGGCTTCGGCGCTCACGATGCACCCCCTGCCCTACCGGCGGCCGTATCCGAGGCGAGCACCGCCTGCCCGTGCGCGGGAGCGACGCAGCGCTCAACGAAGTAGGCGTGCAGGCGCGCGTCGTCGGTCAGTTCGGGGTGGAACGTCGTGGCCAAGAGGGCGCCTCGACGCACGGCGACAGGCTCCGGCGCCTCGTCGCCATCCGCCGGTAACGTCATCACGACCCCCACGTCGCTCGCCACCGAGCGGATCCGCGGCGCGCGGATGAAGACGGCGTGGAACGGCGACGCGGAATCCGCGCCACCACTGAGCGACAGACCGGACGCGTCGAGATCTGTCTCGAAGGAATCGACCTGACGGCCATAGGCGTTGCGGTCGATCACGATCGGGAGCAGGTCAAGCGGCGGCCGATCGAGTTCGCCCCGAACGTCGTCGGCGAGCAAGATCGCGCCGGCGCAAGTGCCCCAGATCGGGAAGCCGTCGCGACCCAGTTTCTGGATCGGATGGAACAGCTCGAAGCTCAGCAACAGCCGCGCGATCGTCGTGCTCTCGCCGCCGGGAATGATCAGCGCGTCGCACTGCGCCAGTTGGTCTATTCGGCGCACTTCGAGCGGATCGGCCCCCACGCGGCGCAAGCTGACGCTGTGTTCCCGGAAGTCGCCCTGGAGCGCAAGCACTCCGACGGTGGTCATGGGCTCGTCGTGTTTCCTGTCGTTCGACGCGTCTCGGACGCCTTACCAGCCTCGCTCGGCGAGGCGCTCGCTGGCGGGGATGTCCTCCATCTGGAGGCCCGGCATCGCTTCGCCCAGGCCGGTCGAGATCTCGGCCAGGATATCGTCGTTGTCGTAGTGCGTAGTGGCCTTGACGATCGCTTCGGCCATGCGCTCTGGAGTCTGTGACTTGAAGATGCCGCTCCCCACGAAGACGCCGTCCGCTCCCAATTGCATCATCAGCGCCGCGTCGGCCGGGGTGGCGATGCCGCCCGCGGCGAAGTTGACGACCGGCAGACGGTCCAGCCGCTGCGTCTCGCGCAGCAACTCGGCCGGTGCCCCGATCTCCTTGCCCAACGAAACGAGCTCCTGGTCGCCCATGCCCTTGAGACGCCGGATCTCGCCCTGCACGGAGCGCATGTGGCGCACGGCCTCCACGATGTTGCCCGTGCCGGCTTCGCCCTTGGTGCGGATCATGGCCGCCCCCTCGGCGAGGCGACGCAGCGCCTCACCCAGGTTGCGGCAGCCGCAGACGTAGGGGACGTTGAACTCCCACTTGTTGATGTGGAACGACTCGTCGGCCGGGGTCAGCACCTCGGACTCGTCGATGTAGTCGACGCCGAGCGACTGTAGGATGCGCGCCTCCATGAAGTGGCCGATGCGCACCTTCGCCATAACGGGAATGCTGACGGCGCTGATGATGTCGCGGATCATCTGGGGGTCGCTCATGCGCGCGACCCCGCCATCCTTGCGGATGTCCGAAGGGACGCGTTCCAGCGCCATCACAGAGACCGCCCCGGCCTCCTGCGCGATGACCGCCTGATCGGCGGTCACTACGTCCATAATCACGCCGCCCTTGAGCATTTCTGCTAGGCCGGCCTTAACGGTAGGCGTGCCGGTTTCGACGACCATGCGGTCCTCCGCGGCAGATCTAGCTTTACGGTTGTGATCCAGCGGGCTCGCTGCCGAAAGAGCCGCCGTACCAGGCTATCCTATCTCACCGCTTCTCCCTGCCGCAGTGGCGGGGGGCCCTATTGGGCCGAGCTCTGCCAAGGGCTTTGCCTACGGGGGGCCTCGGGGCACCGCGGATCGCCGAAGGATCACGATGCCAGCCTTGCTCGTGGCCGGTACTTTGACACGCGACCAGATCCGGATCGGCGGCGATCGCTGGCCGCAGCCGGGCGGCGGCCCCTGGCACGCGGGCCTGTCGCTGGCCTCCGCCTTCGCAGGGACGGTTCCGGCTGAGTCGGTGCAAGTGCTGGGCCAGGTGGGGCCGTGGGCCTCGCGCTTCGCGCTACCCGCGCTGGAGGCTGTGGGGCTGGAGGTCTGGCCCGCCCGGTCCGATTCCGACACGGTTTTCACCAACGACTATCGCCCGCAGCGACGCTTCCAGCGCCTGTTGTCGCGTGCCCATCCTCTGGCCGCGACGGACCTCCCGGCCGGCCCAATCGCCGCCGCCGCCGTCTCGCCGCTCTACGCCGACGCACTAACGGCGGACTTTGTCCCCGCGCTGCGCCAGCGCGGCACGTTCGTGGCGCTGGATGTGCAGGGCTTGCTGCGTCGCGTGGGGCGAGCGGGACTCGTCGAGACCGCCGCACCGGCGGACCTCGTGGTGCGGCTTGCCGGACTGCAGGCGGTCAAGTTCTCGGCGCGGGAGTTCGACGTCGTGCCGTCCCTGGGACGCAGCCACGACGTTCCGGCAACGATGTTCGCCGGCGTCGTCGGAGTTGAACTGCTGATCACGCACGGCGCGGGCGGAGCACAGCTGTTCTTGCCGGGCGGCGGCTCGATCGACGCGCGCACTTCGGCCCCTGCCACGGGCGCACAAGCCGACTCGGCCTCCAGCCTCGATACTACCGGCGCCGGGGACGTCTTTCTTGCCGCCTACGCCTCCGCGCGAGGTGGCGGAGCGGGCCCGGGTGATGCACTGGCGCAGGCGACGGAGTCCGCCACGAGCTTGGTCACGCGGCGGCAGCGGGCCGCGACGAATCGTCGGGCGCTGATCGAGCCATTGCGCCGCCTGCATGCCTGCGCGACTTGGGCGTCCCGGCGCATTCCGGCCGCCGCGGATGCGTCTCCTCGCGTTGCGCAGGCCGACGCGGAGCTGTTCGCCGTTGACGGTCCGCTCGCCAGGGCGCTGGCTGCCCACTTTCCGCGCGTGATCGCGGCCGGTTCGGCAGCGTCGTCGTCGGCCGTGCGTGGGCCCGCGCAGGTGGGCGCCTGTTGGGCGTTGCTGACGCGGGGTTGGCCGCCCGACGAAGCGCTTGATCCGGCGGCGCTGCGACGGATCGCCGGCGGCGAAGCGGAAGCGGCCTCGCGTATTCGCGCGGCGCTGGTAGCCTGACGGAATGCTGATCGGTCTGATCTCCGACACTCACGTCCCCGAGGCCGGCAAGGAAGTCTGGCCCCAGGTCTACGAACGCTTCCAGGGCGTCGACATGATCATGCACGGCGGCGACATTCACGACGTCAAGCTGATCGACACGTTCTCGGCGATCGCGCCCACCTACGTCGCACGGGGTAACGGCGACGAGGGCAGCGGGGGCCGGCCCGTGCAGCCGGACGACCCGCGTCTCAAGGAGGCCTGGGCGTTGGAGTTGGAAGGGTTCAAGATCGGGCTGACGCACGACATCGCGCTGCCCGAGTGGCCGCCGCATCGCACCATCCTGACGATGATGCAGCACTACTGGGGCGAACCGCAGCACATCATCGTCCACGGCGACACGCACGTCGCTTCCGTGGAGACGCTGCGCGGCGTCCTGCTAATCAATCCCGGAAGCCCGATGTACCCCCGCAACCTGGACACGCGCATGGGCACGCTGGGCTTCTTGGAAATCGAAGACGGCCGCGCGCACGCCTGGCTCGAACAGATCGACGAAAATGGAACGCATCTGATCCGTGAGCAACCCAAGTACATCTGACCTCGCGTTGAGGTCTGGCGGCAGCGACAATCGATCGAGACCGCACGGCTCCTATACTTGTCGTGCGGTGGCGAGACTTCCACGTTAAGGGGCGCCCTGTGGCGCGCACACACTCCTTGCTTGTGCCCCATACCGAGAGTCAGTCCAGCATGCGCGGACTGGAACTCGCTTTCCAACTCGCGCGCGGTGACAAGGATCTGCGTGTGCACGCCGTGTACGTGGTCGAAGTGGACCGCCGGCTGCCGCTCGACGCTGAGTTGCCCGAAGAGTTCAAGCAGGGTGAGCGTTGCCTGGCCGAAGCGGACCGCATCGCAAGTGAATACAAAGCCACCTGCCAGGGCGACATCTTGCAAGCCCGCGACGCGGGACACGCCATCGTCGACGAGGCTGTGGAGTTGGGCGTGGAGATGATCGTGATGGGCACGACCCAACACGCCAAGGAAAACAAACTGCTCGATCTGGGCAAGACAGCCGACTACGTCCTGCGCCACGCGCCCTGTGAGGTCGTGATCGTGCGGGATGGCCAGCACGCATGACTAGCGCGGGACGGCGCGCACGCATGAAAGGCGCGGCATGAAGTTCGTGATTATGGGATGTGGCCGGCTGGGCCGTACCGTCGCGGAGCAGCTCGACAGCGAGGGCCACGAGGTCGCGATTATCGATCTCAACGAAAGCGTCTTCAGCCTGCTCTCACCGGATTTTGGCGGCGCGACGGTGCTCGGCACGGGCGTCGACAAGGAGGTCCAGCGCCAGGCAGGCGCGGCCGAGGCTGATGTCTTCATGGCCCTGGCGCAGGGCGACAATCGCAACGCGATGGCCGCTCAGGTGGCGAAGCACTTGCACGGCGTGGACCGCGTGGTGGCGCGAATCTTCGACACGCCGCGCGCGGAGATGTACCGCGAGATGGGCGTCGACGCCGTCAACCCCACCAGCATCGTGGCCGACCTTGTGCACGAAGCCGCGTTTGGCCGCTGAGCATGTACATCATCGTCGTCGGCTGTGGGAATGTGGGCGCCGCCACCGCGCGCGAACTCGTTGCGTCGGGCCACGAGGTGCTGGTGATCGACCGCGACTCGGAGGCGATCCGCGACATCACCGAAGAGCTCGGCGAGATCGGCCTGACCGGGGATGGCGCAGAGGTCCAAATTCAGTCGCGTGCCGGAATGGAACGCGCCGATATGGTGGTGGCCTCCACCGGGCGCGATGAGGTCAATCTGGCCGTTTCCCAGGTCGCCAAACACCATTTCAAGGTGCCAATGACGATCGCGCGGGTCAACGATCCGCGCAACGAAGAGATCTTCCATGCCCTCGGGATCGACGCGCCGGTCTCGGCCACGCAGGCGATCCTGGCCCAGGTCGAGCAAGAGCTGCCCTCCCATCCGCTGATCCACCTGCTGGAGTTCCACGGCAGCGACTTCGAGCTGGTCGAGGTTGTGGTGCCGGAGCACGCGCCCTCGGTCGGCATGCGGGTGGGCGATCTGGAACTGCCGCCACGCTCATTGTTGCCGCTTATCGTTCACCCGGATGGCAGCCCCGTCGTGCCGGATAGCGACACCATGATCGAGGTCGGTGCAGTCGTCCTGGCCGTGACGGTGCCGGAGCACGAAGCCGCCCTGCGCCGGATCCTGAGCGGCGTGGACTGAGCATGCCTGCCCTGCGGCTCGCCTTCCTTGGTCCGCGTGGCACCTTCACGGAGCAGGCCGCGCTGCTGTACGCGCCGCATGCGGAGCTGATCGCGGCCCCGTCGATTGCGGACGTCACGCAGTTCGTCATCGCTGGTCAGGCGGACGAGGCGATCCTGCCGATCGAGAATTCCCTGATCGGGCCCGTCAACGAGACGCTCGACCTGCTGATCCATGCACTGGAGCTCAAAATTCGGGCCGAGATCGTGCTGCCGATCGTGCATTGCCTGATCGGTCCGGAGGGGACGGCCCTGGCCGACGTCGCAGCCGTTTACTCGAAGCCCGAGGCGCTTGGCCAGTGTGTTCATTTCCTGCGCGACGAGCTGCCCGCCGCCGAACAACGCCCAGCCCTCTCGACGGCAGGCGCTGTGGAACAAGCCTTGGCCGAACCGAGAACCCTCGCGATCGCGCCGGAACGGGCCGCCGAGCTGCTGGGCGGCGCGGTGCTGCGACGCGGGATCGAGGACGATCACCGCAACAAGACCCGTTTCGTGGTGTTGGGTAACGATGACGTGCCACCCAGCGGCGATGACAAGACGTCGCTTGCCTTCCACACGCGCGACATGCCGGGGGCGTTGGTGAGAGCACTGTTGCCCTTCTCCGACGCCGGGATCGATCTCAGCAAGATCGAATCGCGTCCAGCAAAGGAAGAGCTGGGCGTCTACGTCTTTCTCGTCGACTGCGCGGGGCACCGGCTCGAGCCCGAGGTCGCGGGCGTGCTGGAGCAACTGCGCGGCGAGACGACGATGCTCAAGATCTTCGGCTCCTACCCCCGCTTCGTCGGCGATTAGCGACTGACCTCCTGCTCAGCCCGCCGCCTGCCGCTAGCGGCTTGCCCGTTGCCGCACGCGCGCGCGCGGCAGTCGTGCCGCCGCGACCAGCGCCCGCCCCACATAACTGGTGCCGGTCCGGATCGGGGCGGCGCGGACCCATTCGCGTTCCGTGTGGGCCTCACCGCCTGTAGTGACGCCGATGCAGGTCGCGGGATAGCCCGCGGCAATCGGCAGGTTGGCGTCGGTTCTGCCGCCGTGGAACTGCGGTGGGGGCAATCCCAACCCGCGGCGAGCGCCGGCCACGGCCCGCAGCAGCGGTGCCCCCGCGTCGATCCGTCCACCGGGGCGGTTGCCGATCCGCTTGAAGGCCGGCCCGGGCTCGTCTGGCAGCGCGGTTCGCATCGCACGGCGGGCACGACGCCAGAGCGCGTCGAGCGCGGCCGCGCCGGCCGAGCGCAGATCGAGCTGGAAGGACGCCTCCGGCGCGATCGTATTGACCGATCGTCCGCCCCGAACCAGGCCGACGTTGAGCGTCGACTTCGGTTCCAGGCCGACCTCCGGCATGACCGCCTCAAGGGCGGTGATCACCCGCGCCAGGCGCGTGATCGCATTGGGTCGCCCGTAAGCGCCCCAGGAGTGCCCGCCCTCGGTCGTCATGCGCACGTCGTATCGGTAGCTGGCGGTGAAGGCCGACTGGATGCGGTTGAGCGAGTGCCCCTCGATGGCGAGGTAGGCGTCGAAGCGGCCCTCGTAGTCGCGCAGCAATCGATGGACCCCGTGCAGATCGCCCAACCCCTCCTCGCCCACGTTGGCGACCAGGAACACGTCGCCCATACCTGGCGGCGGCGACTCTTGTAGGGCGGTCGCCAGCCCCAGCAACGCGGCCACGGCGACGCTGTTGTCACCGACCCCGCGCCCGATCAGACGCCCCCGCTTGCGAACGACGGGGGTTGCTTCGTCGGGGAAGACGGTGTCGAGGTGGGCGCCGATCATCACGCGCGCTTTGCCCGGCTCGCCGCGTCGCCAGGCGACGACATTGCCGATGCCGTCTAGATCGAGTCCGTCCCAGCCGCTGATCGCTTGTAGCCGCTCGTGCACGTAGCGGGCCCGGGCCCCCTCTTTGAAAGTGGGTGTTGGGATCTCGCTGATCGTCACCGTCTCGTCGGCGACGCTGCGAGCGAAGCGATCCAAAGCGCGTTCGAAGGCGGTGGGCATGCGCGGCATCCTCGGTCCGTGGCCGACTATTCTGCGGGCGGTCTCGGCATAATAGGCAGACCGTTCGTGCGGGCCAGCATGGTTTGGAAGGCGTGTTGCCGTGGGGATCCCGGAGCGAGCAACGGATGGCGTTGAGCGGTACGTGCGGGTCGAGTCGGCGCTGGAGCCGCAGTTCGTCGACGCTGGTCGTTCCTTGGCCTACCGCTTCAACCGTCCCGGCTCGCCGCAGGTCTTCGTGTCGAGCCTCGAATCATCCTCGGCAGGTGGCGACGCGCGTCAGATCACCGACACGGGCGGCGTCGTCTACCAGATCGCTGCGAGGCCCAGCCTGGATGCCTCGCGAGACGAATTGCTCTATGTGATCGACGACGGCGGGGACGAACAGTACCAACTCCACCTGCTTGATCTCGGGACTGGGGAATCGCGTCCCCTGGTGGCGGCACCCGGCCTGATTCACAACTTCGGATCCTGGTCGGCCGATGGCCGCCTACTTTCGTTCGCGGCCAACCGGCGCGACGTGCGCTTCTTCGACGTCTGGGTGCTCAACCTCGAGACGGGTGAGGAGTTCCTCGTCGTTCAGGACGACAGCATGAATGCGGCGGGTCGCTTCTCGCCGGATGGACGCTCGCTGCTGGTCGCGCGTCCCAACCTCGATCTGCCCGGCGATAATGACGTCTACGGGCTGCCCCTGGACGAAAACGGGGCAAGCGCCGGGCCGCTGCGTGTACTCACGCCGCATGCCCCGGATCGCGCGGCGGAGTGGCGCGGCCTGTACTTCGCCAACGACGGCACTTTGCTCGCGCTGAGCGACGAAGGGCGGGATTTCATCGGCCTGCAACGGATCGCCCCCGGCGCCGACGGTGATGACCCGAGTGGGGAGCGCGAGTTCCTGCGCGCTCCCGAGTGGGACATCGAAACCGCGACTGTCGCGTCGGATGGATCCCGCGTTGCGCTCGTCGTCAACGAGGACGGCTATTCTCGACTGGAGGCGTTCGCGCTCGACGCCGACCTGCGTCTCGCCGCTCCCCTCGCGCTGCCACAGCCCCCACGCGGCGTGATTAGCACGCCGCGCTGGCGCCCCGACGGAGGCGCGCTGGCCCTCACTAGCGAAGGCGCGCGCCACCTCTCCGACGTCTGGCTGGCCGAGATCGGCACGGCCGACGCCGTCCGCGTCTCGCAGGCCGACGCAGCCGGGGTCGAACTCGCCGCGCTGCCGGAGCCTGAGATCGTGCGCTACACCAGCTTCGACGGCCGCGAGATTCCCGCCTTCTTCTACCGCCCATCGGGAACGAATGCGGGACAGCGACTCCCGTGCCTCGTTCTCGTCCATGGCGGGCCTGAGTCGCAGTCGCGTCCGGCGCTCTGGGGCCGCTACGCAGCGCCGCAGTACCTGCTTAGCCAGGGCATCGCCCTACTGGTGCCGAACGTGCGCGGGTCGACCGGCTACGGCCAGGCCTACTCCCACGCCGACGATGTGGAACTGCGCATGGATTCCGTGCGCGACCTGATCGCCGCGACGGACTGGCTGGCGGCGAGTGGCGAGGTCGACCCAGCGCGCATCGGGGTGATGGGCGGCTCCTACGGCGGCTTCATGGTGCTGGCGGCGATTACGGAGGCGCCCGAACGCTGGGCAGCGGCGATCGACCTGTTCGGCATCGCCAACTTCGAGACGTTTCTCGAGTTCACGGGTCCCTGGCGCCGCAAGCACCGTGCCCGCGAATACGGCAGCGACCCTGACTTCCTGCGCACGATTTCGCCCATCCACAAGGCCGACCAGATTCGTACGCCGCTGCTGGTGATTCAGGGCGACCACGACGTGCGCGTGCCGCAAGAAGAGTCGGAGCAGATCGTCGATACCGTGCGCCGGAACGAGGGCGTCGTGGAATACGTCGTCTACCCCGACGAGGGGCACGGAATCCAGAAACTGGCGCACCGGCTCGATATGGGGGAGCGTATCGTTGCGTTCTGCCGCGTTCACTTGCTGGGCCCCTCGCGGGGTGCGGCGAGCGCCGCCGAGTAGCGCACTCCGGATCGTTTTGGCGGTGAGTTAGGCTCGTCGTCCGAATGGCGAAGACGAATGCCCGAGATCCCGGACCTTGAGAACATCCGCACGATCCTGACCGACGCGATCGGTGGCGAGACGATTGAGTCCGTCGAACTGCTCAAGCCGAATATCGTGCGCATGGTGCCGGACGAGTTCGAGGCGCACGTCGTTGGGACGGCCATCGAGTCGATCGACCGCTACGGCAAGTTCCTGCTCTTCCATCTCAGCAGCGGCGACCAGATCGCCCTTAACATGATGCTGGTGGGGCGGCTGCAGCACGTGGAGCCGTCCAAGAAGCGCGGCAAGAGCGTCTGTTGGGTGCTAGGTCTTTCCGACGGCTGCGAGCTGCGCTACCTGGACCAGCGTTACATGGGTAAGACCTATTTGGTTGCGGAAGATGATCTCAAAGCGATCCCGCAGTTCGTCGACATGGGTCCCGACGTGCTGGACCCGGCCTTCGACGACGAGGCGTTTCTCAAGCGGCTGCGCAAGTATCGTGGTCAGGTCAAGAACGTGCTGACGAACGCCAAGTTCGTGGCCGCGATCGGCAACGCTTACTCCGACGAGATTCTCTTCGTGGCCGGCATTCACCCGTTTGCCAAGGTCAAGGACCTGGACGAGGAGCAACGACGCACGATCCATCGCGCGATTCGGGAGGTGATGGACTGGGCGACGCCCATCGTTGGGGAAGAGATGGCCGGTCGCACCGACAAGAAGCCGCGCGACTTCCTGCGCGTGCATCGCAAGGGTGGGGAGCCGTGCCCGGTCTGCGGCTCACCGATTTCCGAGCTCTCGCCGAACAAGCGCACGACGTCGTTCTGCCGCACTTGCCAGCCGGGGCTCACCGCGATTTAGCGCGGCGAGTTTGAGTTGCGAGGTGGGCTCATTCGATGATGGCTGACCCCGCCTGACGGCGCGGGCTACGAGACGCGCGCAGCGGCGCCGGGGAAGAAGATCCGCCAGCCCGGATGGTTCTCGAGGTAGCGGCGGAAGATGGTGACCAGCGTGGCGCGGGGACGAGCGGGCTTGCTCCGCAGCCGCATGCGCGCCTCCTGCGGGGTGCGACCGGCCTTGCGGTGATTACAGGCCCGACAAGCGGCAACCAGATTCTCCCAGGTGTGCTCGCCGCCCCGAGCCCGAGGCAGGACGTGATCCAGGGTCAGGTCTTGCGTCTTCGTGCCGCAGTACTGGCAGCAGAAACCGTCGCGGGCGAAGATCTCGCGTCGGGTCAGACGCGCGATGGGCCGCGGGCGGCGGATATAATAGACCATGCGAATCACGCTGGGGACCTTGAAGGCGTCGCGGAAGGAGCGCAGGAGCCGCTCCGACTCCTCCACGACCTCCGCTTTGCCGTGGCCCAGCAGCACGATCGCCCGCCGCACATTGCAGACGTTGAGCGGTTCGTAGTCCTGATTGAGGACCAAGACGGAGCTCTGCAGTGCTGCGCTCACCGACCAGACCTGTCCTTCCGCTCCCTGCGCCCGTTCGCGGCCCGGAGGCAGCCAACCCACAGGAGACGGATAAGAGGGTAGCAAAAGCGATTGATTGCCTGACCGGACGACCGGGTCTGGCGGAAGCTAGGAAAGCCGGAACTCGCGGATCGCGGAGTCAAACTCTTCCGGTAGCAGAGCCCGCACAACGGGCGTCGTATCGAGGAAGAACGAGCCGATCGCCGACGAGGCGATCGCGTCCTCCATGCCCAGAGCCGGTTGCAGCACGAAGATCACGATCACGGCTTGCACGATCAACACGGCTTTGACGAAGCCGAAGAGCGCGCCTCCGGCATGGTCGGCCCAGCCGAGGAAGAACAGGCGCGTCGCGCTCCGCAAGATGAACGAGGCGACGACGCCGATGGTCAGGACGACGGCGAAGATTAGCAAGTACGCGCCGATCTCCGTGCCCGCGCCTTCTCCGGCCAAGAGCGCGAGATTGGTCGCGACGTTGTCGTGAAACAGGCCGGCCATGGCGACGCCCAGGATTACGCTGGCCAGCCCTACCGTCTCGCGAATCAGGCCGGTCATGTAGGCCGAAAGCGTCAGCCAGGCGACGAGCGCCAGGATCAGGAAATCGAGCCAGTTCACTGGAGCGATCTCTCCACGGGCCACCCCGACAGAAGCGTCCCGGACATGCGCCACCGCCGGGTACTGTATCAACGATCGCGCCTGCTGCGCGCTCCT
>Ga0310121_10000243_pt1 | contig 59051 bp, 47 predicted proteins | sample CB27_Tmax_986_MG_FD_203504 | JGI IMG/M metagenome (GOLD analysis project Ga0310121, IMG submission 203504) | Marine microbial communities from Western Arctic Ocean, Canada - CB27_Tmax_986 | ecosystem: Environmental > Aquatic > Marine > Oceanic | place: Canada: Western Arctic Ocean | collected... | reverse complement strand
CTGCGGACCGTCAGCCGTCCCGAAAAACACCTCGCGATTCTGCTCCAGCGTCTGGGGCTTCCACTGCCGAACCGACCCAAAAGAATTCAAAATGTAGTGCAGACTTTTACCCGAAAAATGCAAATTTACTCGAAAACGGGCACTTCTAAGCTCTGAACTGCGGAAAATGGGCTAGCATTGGGTTCTGTATGAGACATGTCCTCAAAACAATCCTAGTACCACCTCGTTCTCCTACTATGGACCGAGCGGCATCAGATAACCCAATGGGAGGAAGAAGGTATACGAGCATCAGTTTAGCGCGGTGCCACAGTGGATCAGTATTCAGAAGGGGAGCGATTGAATGGTATATGGTTCGCGAGACCATGGTTCCCGAGTCGGTAAGACTCACCGATCAACAACGCGCGGAACTCGATCGAAAGCTTGATGCCTATCACGCGAATCCCGGCGAGGGATCCCCATGGCCCGACGTGAAACGGCGGATCCTGGATCGGGATAGTTGACGCGACTCCTTCCACGCTCCAATTAAAACCAAAGCTCAGTCGCTGGACAATTTCTCAAGCCGCCGCCGGGCCGGTTCGTAGTCGGGGTGTTGGTCGATGATTTGTTCCAGCCACCGGCGCGCTTCGGCGGTTCGGCCTTCGTCGTGGAGGGCGTGGGCGAGCCAGAGGTGGCCTTCGGGGTCGGTGGGGCGGGCTTCGGTGTATTGCTCGAGGAGCGGCAGGGCTTTGGCCGGTTGGCCCTGCTGGACGTGGAGCCAGCCGAGGATCAGGAGCAGTTTGGCCTTGTCGGAGGGGTCGGCGTGGGGGTAGGCCCGGTCCAGGTGGGTCAGGGCTTCGGCGCCGCGGCCTTGCTCGTCGAGCCACAGGCCCAGCAGCATCCGCGCTCGGAAACCGCCCCGCGAGGCCCGCAAACCTTCGCGCAGGATGCGTTCGGCCCGCTCCAGGCGGCCCTGGCGGGTCAGGATTTCGGACAAGGGCTTGTTGACGTCCACGCGCGAGGGGTCGGAGGCATGGGCGCGCTCGAGCTGGCGCAGCGCCTCCTCGTCGCGGCCCAGCAGCGCGTAGGTGATTCCCAATCGGCCCACGGCCTCGAACAGGTCGGGATGGAGTTTGAGCGCTCGCCGGAGCTGATCGACCGTCCCCTCCAGGTCGCCGCGCCGGAACAGGATTGATGAATAGGCCACCCGCGCCCGCGCGCTGTTCGGCACGCGCCCGACCATGTAGGTGAATAGGCACTCCTCGTCCTTCCACTTGGGCAGGTAGCGGGCGTGCTGGACCAGCAGGGCGGCGGCCCAGATCGAAAACCCCACAAGCGCCCCCTTCAGCCGCGGAGCCCGGGCCCTCTCCACCGCCGCCGATTCCCCGATCCCCAACGCGGCCACGAGCAGGCAAAACCCCACGCTGGGCAGGTAGAGCAGCCGTTCGGCCATGATCGTGCCGATCGTCAGAAACAGGTTGGAGCTGACCAGAAACGTGACGAGCATCAGCAGCAGCCCGAACAACGCGACCGCCCGCCGGCGCAGCAGGTAAACCCCGGCCCCCGCCGACCCCAAAAGCAACAGACCGGGAACCCACAGCGGGTTGGCGATCCCCGTGACCGGCGTGATCGCGCGCAGCGAATAATCCGGCGATGGATAAAACGGCGCGACCAGCAGCAAGGCGTAACGCCCGACGATGGACAGCGCCGTCAGCAGTCGGTCGATGCCGGCCAGAAGGACCAGCGGATTGTCCATCGCGTTGATCGGCGACCCTTCCGGTCGCAGGAACGACCCGATGACGGCCTTGCGAGCAACGAAGTAGAGCGCGACGGCGACCACGACCACAATCAAGGCCGGGAGGAGCCGCGGCAGCCTCGCGCGAACCAATCCACAAAGCGACTCCGCACGTCTTCGGCCCCCCGCCGCCTCGCTTTGGGGCAAGACGCAGAAAATCAAGATCGCCACGGGCAACAGAACACCGTGCTCCTTCGAGAATACCGCCAACAACGCCAGCGGAAAGGCCGCCGCCGCCCACCCGCGGCGCCCGCCGGTCCCCGTCGCGCGGAAACTCATATGAGCCGCCAGGAGCGTCGCCACGAATCCGAGCGTGACCATCAATTCGGACCGCCCGACGACCCCCGCGACCGATTCGATGTGGACCGGATGAAGCGCGAAAATCACGGCCGCGACCGTCGCCGCCGCCGGACCGGCCCCCAGTCTCCGGGCAAGCAGCCAGATCAGCATGCTGATCAAGCCGTGGAGGGCGACGTTGACGGCGTGATAGCCCGCCGGATCGAGCCCCCCCACCGCATGGTTGAGCGCGAAGGAGGCCATCGCCGCCGGGCGATACTCCTTATGGCTGTTTTTCTCGTTCCACCAACTGGTGGCCAGATAGAGCCCTGGGCGACCCAGCTCGACGATGCGCGGGTTGCCGACGATGATCAGGGAATCGTCGAACGTGAACTCGTGGGAGAGCGTGGGAAGGTAGATGCCGACCCCAACCAGACCCGCCAGCAACCAGCCCCAGCGCATGGTCCGTTGGGTCAGGCTTGGCTCGGGGCCCCGCAAGGCCACCCGGCCGTCGGGGCGGCTCTTCTTTGGGCGACCTCCAGCTTTCCGGGTTGGCATGTTGATTGATTCAGGGCTATCGGGGAAGCAAGGGATTGAAGACGCGGCCCGGTCGAGCACAAAGGGGCGCTAGAAAACAACCTTGCCGAAAACCTTGCCCTCGTACCACTCGACCTCGGCACGCAGGCCCTCTTCGGGCGCGACCTTAGGTTCGTATCCCAGGAGGAGACGGGCTTTGTCGAAATTGGCGTGGGTTCGTAGTTGATCGCCCGGACGGGGCGCCGTGGTGATCAGCCGGGCCTTCTTGCCCAGGAGTTCCTCGACAATTTGGATGCCGCGGCCGGTCGTGATCTCGATGTCGGACCCGATATTAAAAATCTCGCCCTGACAGTGCCCGAAATTCTCCAGGACCAACTGAAACGCATCGAGCACGTCGCTGATGTAGGTGAACGACCGTGAATGACGCTCACTCCCCTCGTGCAAAGGGAACTCTTTGTCCTCCAGAATCGCCTTGATCAACTTGGGATAGAGCTTCTCGGGCCGCTCGCGTTCGCCATAGACCGAAAAGATGCGCAGCGAACAGGCCGGGAATCCCGCGTCGCGCGCACGGGCCAGGACCAGTTGCTCGGCGGCCAACTTGGTAACCCCATAATGGGAGGTCGGCTTGGGCGCCACGTCTTCGGCTTCGGTGGCGTTCGCGCCATAAACGGACGAGGTGCAGACATTGACGAAACACTCGAGCGGGGCCTTGTCCTGGAGGGCCTGAACCAGGTGCTGGGTGGCCACGAGATTGTTGCGCAGGTAATCTTCGAAGGGGACCCGTTGCGAGATGCCGGGCTGGGCGGCTAGATGATAGACGACCTCCACGCCGTCGATCAGGTCGCCGATGTCGTCTTGGGCCAGGTCGCGCTCGTGAATCGTTACGCCCAGTCCTCGGACTTCCTCCGCGTTCAGCTCCTTGAGGGCCCGCGGATAATAATCCGAGAAGCTGTCCACGCCAATCACCTGGTGACCGTGATTGGTCAGCCGCTCAGCCAATTGAGACCCAATAAAACCTGCCGCGCCGGTGACGAGTATATTCACCTTAAACAACTCATTTCATTGAACTTATAAGCCCTTCCGCCCGACCCCGGCTGCCTGTTCGGTCCCGAGCACCCCGACACCCCGACACCCCGCAACTGGCCCAGCATGTCACCAGGTTAAACCCAGAGTCGATTCAGTGACAAGGGGTAAATCGTACCCTGCCGCCGCGAGGTGTGATTCAGAAATGGGAGCGCGAACAGCAACCGAATTGAGGTGGAGGCTAGGCCGACGCGTCCACAAACACTTCAAACACCCCGACACGCGCGGTCTTACAACTCGGCTCTCGACTCTCGTCCTCGCCCCTCGTCCTCGGATTATTTCGCCCTTGATCGGGTGTACCCACGCCGGTGGTCTTTCTTTCGATTGAAGAATTCGAGGACGAGAGCCGAGAGCCGATCATCCTCGAGCGTGGAGCCCTTCACTAAAAGCCACGTTTACTCCCAAAACTGTATCACACTCCTGCCGCAACGGCCGTCCACCCTACCCTAAATGGGTGCGAATTGGCCCGGCCGTCCAACTTTATTTCGAGTTTCGTGGGGGAGGACCTCAAAACTCACGCTGAGGTAGTTTCAGAATATCGAGGTTTTTCTTGTCCACCGGTTCGGGCTTCGACTTCTCTTTCACCGCGCCGGCTTCGGCAAGAACCGGCTCCTCATCGATCCAGATCTCAGGCCGCTGGCTGGAACCGGGAAGCATCTCAACACTGATGCTGTACTCTCCATCCTTTGCCTGCCGAATCGTGATCCTGTCGCCCCGCGTCGTGGTGGTCTTGCGCCCGTCCTTCTGCTTGATGACGGCCCCGCCGGTCAAAACCGAGGTTTTGGTCTCGGTGTCGTAGTTGAACTTCTTGCACTCGGCCCGCATGTCCTCGCCCTGGCGGATCTTGACCGGCCCGCCCTCGGCAAAAATCTCCTTGGTGTCGGAGTGACCAATCAGCCGCGCGCATTGCAGACTCAGCCTGGGGCTCTTGAAATCAACTTTGCCCGTCAGCTCAAATGCCCCAGTGGTCGAATACTCGATAAGATCGGCCGAGACATTGTCGAAGAAATCGTCGCCAAACGCTTGGGTGAGTGGATTACTCCCGCCGATATCGCCCAGTTGCGCCTTCGCGGAAAAAGGTCCGATCGCGGCGAGCAACAGACACCCTAAAATCCATGCCGTTTTTCTCATGGCAGTAACTCCGGTTGATTGATTTTCCGCAGGTAGGCGTTGTATTCCGTCCAGGAATCGAACGACTGATCTTCGATTAGCAGTTTGATTTCAAAACGGTCCCCCCTCCCGAGGATGAAGTTTTGGTCCGAGGCCGGCTCCGGGGCGTTGGGATCGCTCTCAATCAGCTTGCTATACGTGGGCCGGCGATTCAGCCGGGGAAAGGCGGGAGGTTGCCCGATCGATTCCCCGCTCGCCCTTTTCCTCCCCTCGAGGGTAACCGTGTTCTCTCCGTCCTCACCTTCCACGATGCGAATCGTATCGGCGCTCATCTTGGTTGTATTCGCGCCGCTCGTCTGGTAGATCACCGCGTCGCCCTGCAGCAGCGTCGTGCGCGCGGCCGAATCGTATTTAAACTGAGCGCACTGGACGATGACGCTTTCGCCTTGCCGCATCGTGAGCGGCGATCCCTCCGCGATGATGGTCTTCTCCACCGGATTGGCCGTCAATCGGTCGCACATGACCGAGAGCTTGGGGCTTTCCCATCCGACCGAACCGGTCATCATCACGTCCCCCCGTGGGGTGTATTGAAACTGGTCGGCGTCAACGTATTCAAAGAAATCCCCGCTGAAGAATTCGTTGAGTTGTTGCTGACTTTCCAGCGTGAGCTGCTTGACGTATCCCTTGTCGGACTGCATCACGGCGTCCGTATTGGTAAATCGCATTTCGGGCGATTGCACGATCCCGCCCTCGGGCGTGTAATACCGCACCGTATCGGTCAACAACAAATCATGGGCCGCGATGTTCTCCTCGGGGCGGTCGGTCAGCCAGATCCGGCCCCTCCCGCTTTTTGCCTCCCCCTTGGGCTCGTCGCCGTTGTGGAAGCTCACCCGCAACGCCTTGAGGTCAAGGATTTGCTCCTTTTCGTCCAGCCAGGCCGTCTCAGCGTGGATGCGCTGGCGCAGCAGGCCGTCCTTGGTGATTTCGGCATCCAAACCCTCGACAAGGACCAGCTCATGTTCCGATTGGAACAGGTCGTCCTCAACAGGATCCGGCGTTTGGGCCCCCAATGCGCGGTCCAAACCCGGCAAACCGAGCCAGCATGCCGCCAATACCAGAAGAACAACCGCCCACCCGACCTCGGCGAGCACCCCCCGCCATCGGGAAAAGGACTTGAAATCAACCACCTAGTATGATTTCCCCAGCGTTCAAGACTCCCTGACATATTCCCTTTCCAAGACACCCCCACTCTTATCAGTGTTCCGCCGATTTTGCCACGAATATTTGGACCCCGGTCCGAACGCTAACTTTCTTCGGTGAACTCGTAATAGGCGTTGAGCGCGTCCTGACGCGAGATGACCCCCACGAAGTCCGCGCCGACCCCGGCGCTCTCGAAGACCGGCAGCACCTCGGCGTCGGACGCGTTGAAACCGACCAACGCCTCGTTCAGGTTCATGTCCATCTGCAACCGAGGCTGGAAGGCGTCGCTGATATCGGACAGGAGAAGCAGGTGGGCCAGTTCTTCCTCGGCGATCGCCAGCCGCATTTCGTGAAGCGACACGATCCCCACGAACTGCTCATCCTCATCGCGCACGACGAACCACCGCCAGGCGCCGTCCCTGAACCGTTCGAGCGCCTGGTGAACGGGCATCGAGGCCGGCAGGTCCTCCCAGCCCGAAGTTCGCGTGACCGAGCGCACCCCGACCAGGCTCAACGGATCGACGCGTCGCGCCCGGTCCAGGTCGATCCCCAACCGCAATAGCTCCAACGTATAGACCGTCACGTTGCGGCGCGGCTGCATCACGAGCAGGCACAGCGCCACGGTGGTCATCAGCGGCAACAGCAGTTCCGGCGAGTTGGCGCCGCCGTGGCGCATCGTAATCATGATGGCCGTGATCGGCGCGCCCAACGCCCCCGCGATTAAGCCCGCCATCCCCATCACCGCGTAGGGCGCGGGATCGGCAACCCAGTTGAAGCGGTGGAGGACGGTGCCAAAGGCGGCCCCTCCCATCACCCCGATAAAGACGGCCGGCGCAAACGACCCGCCCGGATTGCCCGAACCCAGCGTCAGGCCGGTGCCCAGGATCTTGAGGAGCATGATCACCAGCAGCAGCAAGATTTCGCCCTGGGCCTGGCTCCCATCGATGACTCCGCGAATGAAGTCGTAGCCCTCGCCCATCACCGCCGGAAAGAAGACGCCGATCACGCCGATCGACAACCCCCCGATGGCCGGCTTGACCCACAGAGGCGTCTTGAGGCGGTTGAAGCGATCATGGGTCCATCCCAACCCGTGAATGTATGCGATGGAGAGCAGCCCGCAAAACAAGCCCAGTGCCACGAACAGCGGCAATTCCGCCAGACCGATGTTCAGGTCGGGGAAGGTGATGGCCATCTTGTCCCCCAGCGCGGCTTGGGAGATGACCGAGGCGACCACCGCGGCGATCAAGATCGGCGTAAGCGAGGCCACCTCGTAGTTGCGCAGGATCACCTCGAAGGCAAAGAAGACCCCGCCGATGGGGGCGTTGAACACCGCCGCTATGCCGGCGGCCACGCCCGACCCGATCAGTGTCTTGATCAATTTGGGGGGGATGCGCGCGATACGGCCGATCAGGCTGCCCGTGACCGATCCGATCTCGGCGATCGGCCCCTCGGGACCCACCGACCCGCCCGTGGCCAACGTCACCAGTGCCAGCGCCGGAGGCAAGGCCATCTTGGATTGGAAGTAGTTCTTCCCCGCCGCGACCGAGCGCAGAATCGTGGGGATGCTATGGCCCTGTTTGAATTGACAGAGCTTGTAGAGCACAAAGCCGCAAATCGCCCCGCCGATCAGCGGCATCGCGACGCGCTTGAGCGCCGCCGGCAACCACGGATTGGCTGGATCCGCCTCGTGAAGACCGGGCCAGAAGACGGGATAGCCGTGGTGCGGGAAAAAGTGCTCCTCCCCCCAAAACGCCGCCTTCCGAAAGATCACCGTCACCACCCCGGTGATGGCACCCACCAGCGCCCCCATGAACAGGAGAAACACGAACCGGCTGATCCGGAAAGTCCGCCCCGCGATGGTGACGTGCATCACACTCTCGGGTATCTGACGGCGGAGTTTGGGTTGGTCAGAGCTTTGGGGCGGGCTATCGTTCATTCGACCGTATGACGTCGATGAATGGATCGGGGATGGCCGCTTCCATCAGGGCCTGGCGTACCGCGGCGCTCTTGAGCAGGCGAGTGACTTGGGCCAATAACTTTACGAATTCGCGCGTCTGGCGATCCGACGCGCCGATCATGAAGACGAGATAGACGGGCTTGCCGTCGAGGGCGTCAAAGTCGATTCCCCCGCGCACCCGCCCGATCGCCATCACATAGTCGGTGACCTCGGGGATCTTCACGTGGGGGATGGCGATCCCCATGCCCACGCCCGTGCTGACCTGCTGTTCGCGGCGCAGGATCGCTCGGTGAAAGACCTCGCCATCAAGGAGGCGCGAGTCCTCGGCCAGGCTGTCGCTCAGCCGCCGCAGGGCATCGCCCTTGGTCGTGACGTCGAGGTCCAGGATGTGGCGAGGATCAACCAAATCGATCAGCTTCGGTGAGGCGAGGGTCAAGTTTAAACGACTCCGGGAGGGACATCGGCCGGCATGAAACGAATTTGGCGAGACATCCGTGGGATTGCGGCCACTGGCGTAACGTTTCATCTTTAGACGCTGCATTGGGGTTTTTCAATGTCTAATCCCTCTGGTATTTTGTCTAGGGGCGCATCTCACGGAACCGGAAGATGCACCCACGGGCTGGGAGCATAAACCAGTTCTCCGGCTCCCTGAAAGGGAGCAATGTGATTAGCCGGGGGTGACAACCCCCGGACGCGGGGCCCCAAGAGGTCACGACCCTGGAGGGGTCGAACAGGCCGCGTCGCGGAATGATTCAACCCTTTCAGGGTTGTCAAAACATGAAGACCGCGAACCGTGGGTTGACACCCACGGCTAATCACATTCGACCCCTCCGGGGTCAAGCCCGAAGACACACTTGATTGGTACCTCCGAACGGCAAGGGTGCATCTCGAGGATCCGTGAGATGCACCCTTTCGTCTACGCAAGTTGGTTTCGCTGCAATGAACCCTTCAACCCATGCGCTTCGTGATGCCCCTGAACGTGCGCCGGTACTGTTGCTGACCGGGCCGACGGGGATTGGTAAAACGGAGCTGGCGGTCGCTCTGGCCGAGCGCCTGCCCCTCGAGATCATCTCCGCCGATTCCATGCAAGTCTATCGCGGGATGCCGATCGGGACCGCCCAGCCAAGCCCCCAGCAGCGACGGCGGGCGGCTTTCCACCTCTGCGGCGATCTGGATCCGGCCGAGCATTTCGACGTTCAGCGCTTCATCGAGATGGCGGACACGGCCCATCGCGGGATCTTGGCGCGCGGGCGCCGGCCCATCTACGTCGGCGGGACCGGCATGTATCTTCGCGCACTGCGTTGGGGTCTCTTCGAGGAGGGTGGGCGCGAGGACCAACTCCGCTTGCGCTTGGAACGGGAGGCGTCGCGCCTGGGCCCCGCGGCACTTCACGCTCGTCTGGCAAGGCTCGATCCGCCGTCCGCCGCGCGCATTGACCCCACCGACCGGCTACGCATCGTGCGCGCTCTGGAAGTGCATGGCGTCACCGGCCGGCCCCTCTCGGAGCTTCAGAACCAATGGCGGTGCCCTCGACCGCGATTCCCTCACGTCCTGGTTGTGCTCACCGCGCGCCGCGAGTGGCTGCGCCGGCGCATCGCGGAGCGAGCCAGGGCGATGCTCCGCGCGGGATGGGCGGGTGAGGTGGAAGACCTGTTGGCGAGCGGCGTGGGGCCGGACCACCATTGTTTCAAGGCCCTGGGCTATCGCGAGGTCGCGCTCCACATACAGGGACGCTTAACCCTCGAGGAGTTGGAAACGCTCATCATCAACCGCACACGCCAGTTCGCCCGGCGGCAAATGGTTTGGTTCCGGCACGAGCGGCCCGCCCTATGGCTGGCGGTCGATGAACAGGAGCGGACCTCGTTGGCGGACCAACTTAAAAAACTACTTGCAAAGCTTCGCGTGGACCCGATAGAATGACAATACATCTATTTTCGCCAAATCGTGGTCCGTGGCGCGCAAATAGGTGCTTGCATTGGTTGAGGAGAGTTTGGTTTAATGGGGCTCGCTGCTCATGGGAAGTATTTCAAGCAATCAAGTCGTAGCCGCCGGTTGAACCGGTTGGATCGAGGATCCGTACGATGGCCAAGTCCGTGATGAATCTGCAAGACAGTTTTCTCAATCAGGTCCGCAAAGAAAACACCGAGATCACCATGGTGATGCTGGACGGGTCCAAGCTGAGCGGCAACGTGCGCGGATTCGACAATTTTACCGTCATCATGCACGCCCAAGGGGCGCAACATTTGATCTATAAGCATGCCATCGCCCAAATCACCGCTCGCCGCACCCACGCCCCCCACGGCGAAGCAGATCGCAGGCGCCGCGGTGGGCGAGGCGACAATCGCCAGCCGCCCGGCGACAAGAAACAGTCGGCGGCGCAGGAAAAGAAGTTCAATACGATCGACCTCTCCAGCGTTCAGGTCGAAGAGGCCAAGAGCACCTGAAGCCGCCTGCTCCTAGACCTTGGGGTATCCCCCAGGCCGATTCTTCACGTCTATTCATATCGGGATGCCAGTAACCGACCAGCTCAGATTTCCGGTCGTCCAGGAGGTGGTGGACGCCGAGATCATCGACCTCATCGTCAATCGCCTGCGTGGCGAGCGGGCGGTCCAGGTGGTCGGCCACCTGCGTCCGGACGGGGATTGCATCGGGTCGTTGCTCGCGATGCATCACTTGCTCGACCAATGGGCGCGGCCCCATGCCCTGGCGGCCCGCCAAATCCCTCAGTCGGGCTACGACGCGCTGCCGGGTTTCGAGCGAATCAAGCAAGCGCCCGACCCCGAACTGGACCCATCGGTCATCGTCTACGTCGACTGCGCCTCGCTCGAACGCGGAATCCCCCAGTGGACCCCGCCCGCGCCGATCATCAATATCGACCATCACGCGAGCAATACGCTGTACGGCGAGATTAATTGGGTCGAGCCCAAAATCTCCTCGGTGGGAGAGATGCTCTATTGGTTGACCGCCCGCTCGGGCAGCGACCTGACAGCGGAGTCGGCCGAAGCGATGTTGATCGCCATGACGACCGACACTGGCTCGTTTCGGTTCTCGAATACCTCGGCGCAGCAGCATTATGTGGCCGCCCACCTGATTGAGGCCGGGGCCTCGCCCGAAGGCGTCGCGCGGATGGCCTTCGGCAGCCAGTCTCCGCAGAGTAGCCGACTGATCGGCCACGTGCTGAACACCATGGAGCTGCGCTGCGCGGGCAAGCTGGCGTGGAGTGAACTTCGCAAAGATGACTACATTCGGTTCGGCGGCGATCAATACATGCCCGAGAACCTGCCGGACACCCTCCGTTCCATCCGGGGCGTCCAGCTCGGCCTGCTGTTCCACGAGATTCCCGACGGTTCGCTACGCCTCAATCTGCGGTCCGACGGCACCGTGAACGTCTCGGTGCTGGCCGGTGAGTGGGGCGGCGGCGGTCACCCTTGCGCCGCCGGATTGACCCTGCGACCGACCCAATACGAGCGTGACCGCGACCAAATCCTCGCCCGTGCCGCGCAACTCACCGATGGCGCCGCGGACGCTTAACGAAGCTACTGCGACCAAACCATCTTCGGCTCATGGACCTCCCCCTCCGGATAGGCAGCGTCATAAGCAAACCAATATGCATAGGCGCGCTGGATCCGTGCCGGTTGCTCCGCCGGCACGCCGTCAGGGTCAAGTTGACGCACCGCAACCCGACCCGCCGGTTTATTCAAGCTGATTCGTAGATGCACGTCGTTGACGACGTCCTCGATTGAGCCGTCATCCGTCTGGGAAAGGTCCGTGAGCGCATAGGCCCGCAACTTGCCATTGACCCACAACATCATGACGCGATCCTTGAAGTTTAATTCGGGCCGTCGCCCCACCGCATCGGTTTCCTCCATCTCCTCTATCTCTTTGGCTTCGTGAGGGACCTTATAGGGAACCCAATCGTGACGGAGGTATGGATCGTTCTGAAAGTGCTTGTAGTTGAAGTCGTAACCCAAGCCCACCGGCACGATGGTGGTGTCGGGATGGTCTTGCAGCCACGGCTCCCATCGCGTGTATTCGGCGTCGACGGGCTCAAACCGCAAACGCCCGCGGGCCGCCGGACCACTCAGCGCCCGCCCGGTGATGGGGAACCACAGGCTCTCCTCGTATGGATCGGCTTGGCGATCGTAGAGCAGGACGCTGGCCCCATGGATCAGGCCGCTGAGGCCGAATTCACGCGTCTCTGACCCGATCTCCCGCGAGAAAGCCATCGTAACGCCGCTCAACGGCGAATGGACAACGGCGATCGCCTCGCCCCCCAGCGTGTCATTGATGCAACGATGAGCGGCCAGCAGATTGAGCGGATAGGCGCGCGACTGACCGTTGAGGCTGACGCCTATGACCTCATTCGAGGGACGGAAATCTGCCGCCTGCTCGGCTGATATTGCCCCCGGATTCGTAATCGAGGGCGCGTCGTCTTTGCGCCACGGCCCCGGTTGCAGCTCCTCCAGGGGGACCAGCAGCGGTTCGAGTCGAAATCCCCAGGTCCCCTTGGTGGCGTCGGGCAGCCAGGCCCGTTCCTCGCGCTCGACGCCCCACACCAGCCGGTATTCCCACCACCAAAGTCCGCCGCCGATCAGCATCGCCGACACCAGGCAAATCGCCACGCCCTTGCCCCATGAGATTCTCATGCCGGTCCAGCCGCGTCTCTGAGCGGGATGGGTCGGTGGCGCGGGGTGGATCATTGGGTTCGCTTTCGGTATTTTCAAATCGGTTGCGCGACCGCCCGGCGCGGTGCCGCCGGACCCGGACCATCCGTGACTGTCGGCCGTCCAACATCCTTATTAGACGTCACCAAAGGGTACACCATGACGGAGAAAGTGCCATTTAAGATCGAAGGACGCGCCGGCGGGCCGATGATGACCAACTCTTATCGGGTCGAAGAAACGGCGTCGGGCCAGTGGGCCTTCGTGGATCCCACCTACGAGGTGGAACAAACATGGGTCGACCAACTGGCCAAGGCCGAGCCGCCGCGGGCCATTCTGATCACTCACGGACATTTTGATCACGTCGGTGGAGTAGCCGCCTTGCAACGCCGCTGGCCCCAGTGCCCCGTCTGGATTCACCCCGACGGAAAAGAAATGCTCGAAGACGGCCAAAAGAACGGCGCGGCATGGGCGGGTCTGGACTACGAACCGGCGCAAGCCACGCATTTCTATCGGGAGGGCGACCGAGTAGTCTTCGGCGGGACCCAATGGGCCGTCATCGAAGCACCGGGACACTGCCCGGGCTCGGTGATGCTGCTGGCGGATGGCCATTTACTCGGCGGCGACGTCCTTTTCCAGGGCGGCGTGGGCCGCTGGGACCTGCCCGGCGCAGATTATGACACCCTGGCCCAGAGCATCCGCGAGAAGGTCATGACGCTCCCCGACGAGACGATTGTCTATCCCGGCCACGGTCCCGTTACGACGATCGGCCGGGAACGGGCCGGCAACTGGATCGTTCAGCAGATGCTGGCGGGCCGCCGGGTCGAAAACTGAGCCCCCGAGAGGCCCTCACCGATGGCGGCAGCGACACGCTCATTCCTCGGCGGCCTTTCTCCCGATCAAATCGGCGAGTCGCCGACGCAGGCGATAATAATCGGCCGGACCCCGTGACCACAGCCCTTGATGGCGGCCCGTTGGTGCCTCGCTGAATGCCGCTGGGATCAGCTCTTCGAGCAATCGATCGACTTCCCCCGCGTGCCCCCGCCGGTCCGCCAGCCAGCAGTATTCGTAATCCTGCAACCCCCGGCGGTAGGCCTTCATTCGAAGACTGGGGATCGGACCCGCGATGTTCCGCCGATATCCAATCATGGTCAGCCGCGAACCGGGATAAAAGAGCACCCCATTGCCCCACCGCGTCTCCCCCTGCCTATAGACCGGGTTCTCGTAGGGATTGAATCCGGCCTCGTCCCAACGGTGGCCAAAGTTGGCCATCGACCACCAGAACGAGCCGTCAACGCCGTATCGCCGGCAAAGCAGCCCCCACAGCCGCAGGTCGATGCCCAGTTGGTTGATCGCATGGTTGCCCGTGGCGGGATGACCCGAATGGTAGAACCAGACACGTTGCCCCGGCTTCGCCGCGAGTTCTTGGTAGAAGGGGAGGTTGAGGGCATGGGCATTGGGCGACCACCAGGAGATAAAGGGCCGCAAGTCGGCGGGAGTGTCGGCCCAAATCGCCGCGTCGGTATGCGAGGTCCACAACAGGTGGATGCGGCGGGCACCGCCCGTTCCCTGGTCCAGCGCGGCTTGGATCTGCTCCATCGCCCGATGGAACCGAAGCACTTGTGCATCGCCGGGATCGACCTCCGTTTGGCCGTCACGGGGGCCGTCCACTTCGTCCAGGATATAGGCGAAAAACCGGACTTGGTCCCAGCCTCGCGCAACGACCTCGCGCCGGAAGGCGGCCGCGTTGGCTTGCCAGGTCTCCAGCCATTCGGGATTGATCGCGCCGTCATGCTCATCGAGGTGTCGCCGCAGGGTTCGGGCCCCATAAAACGCCTCAACGAACGGCGCGGGATAGAATGAGGGGGGCGTGGCTTCACTTGGACCGACGTAACCCTCCCCAGCGGTGAAGAGGCTCCCATCCAGAATCGATCCGACGTAGGGCGAGTACAGGCTCCAGTCCTCGCCCCAGCGATGCTCGGGCCAATAGGCTGGGTCGCCGTCCGCCCTCTTCGGCAGCGAACCGTTGTCGGCGCGGTGCGTGACCAGGAAGCGGTGAGCGTGACCCATCTGGAGATAACGCTTGTATACCGCCCACTCCGCCTCCGGTTGCTCCTTGAACTTCACGCCCAATTCGAACATCACGCCGGTCTCGCGGTAGACCTCGCCGAAGGCGTCGACGTGACGCTCGTCGGGCAAGTTGAAGGGATGGATCTCCAACCGGACCGGCAGCGTCTCGAACGGCCGCCCGTCCTGCAATAGATCAAGCTGACCCGTGGTTTGACCCGCCGGAGCGTCCCTGGGGATGAAGACATCGACCCACAGCGCCTGATTGCGATGCCGGGCCGGATCGATCGTGAAGGGCGCGGCGACGGGACGACGATCCGGCCTGTATGGATCGACGAGCGGAACCAGGGCATCGGGCCAAAGCTTGCCGCGCCAAGGCAACACCCCCGCCTCCCCAGGCGGGAACCACGAGTAACTGGCGTCTTGGGCCTGGACATAGTGGGCCAGAAAGAGCCTTACGATCGGCCTGGCCGACGGTTCGGCGGGGGGAGCGAAACCACTCAGGCGCGCATCAAGGCCACGTTCAACCCGGGCCGCCCGCAAGACCACCTGAAAGGCGACGACCTCATTGCCGGCGCCGTGCAGGATGATCACCCCATCCGAGAAGAAATCGCGCGCCGATTCCACCGCTTCATTACCGGTGGGCTTCTCCATATCGCCCAGGATAAACACCCGCGGGGCGGCCGGGACGGATGTCCGGAGACAAAGGCCAACTAAAACAATGAGGACGCCGAGTGCCCTGGGTCGAGGTGTCGTCGCTATCGGCGCGACATGCTGGACGCCCCGCGGAGCGATTCGCGGCGGCATGGCTCGGACCAATGCGTGATTCCTCTATTACACGAACAGGAAATAGATCACTGCGGTGGCGACCAGGAGGCCCAATGAGAAGACTTTGCTAAACGATGAGCGGTGCTGAAAAAACGCCATCAACGATAAAAACGCGGCCACGGCGCCGATGACGTGAGGAACGTAGCCTGGCAGGTCGACCTCAACGAAATGCAGCCCAACCAACGCCGCCAACAGAACGATAACCACGAAATAGTTGCCGAAATTGGACGGATGGGCGACCTTCTTGCGCTTCTTCTCGTCGCCCTGGGTCATGTGATACTGCATCCCGCAGGCGTAACAGTAATTATCGACGGTGAGGATCTCGGTCGAGCAGCTCTCGCAAACGCGATAACGCTCATCCATCTGGGTCTCGATCGGTTCCTCCGCGCCGGGCCCCTTGCGACCCGGTGCGTTGCGCACGAGCCAGCGGGCCGCCGAACCGATCGCCTTGCCCATCGTCAACCCGACCTTGACCGCCACGGCCTGCGGTGTTTCCCCACGCAGGGCTGGAAGGTTGGCGCGGGTGCCCTCGCCGGTCCGCGCCAAACCGCCCTCCCGATAGGCCAGGTCGCGCGAATCGGACTCCCCTCCCCCTGCCTCCGGTTCACCCTCGGGGTCACCCTCGGGGGAGGGCAACAACCCGACCGGCTGGAATTCGGAGGCGTCGACGATCTCGGCGTCCAAGACTTCATCGACGGCGTCGGGCGGGGCCTCGAGCATCTTGATGCCCGGCTGGTCGATCATCCGAGGGTCGTTCTCTTCGATCGCCCGCACGGTATCGCGGCTGAGTTGATGGGCGATCTGGGGGGGGACCGGTTGGCCGCCGAGCAACCGCTGTTCGTGGCCCCCTTGGAGCATGGTGGGATCGACCATGTAGACGACCTGGCTGACCGGGGCCACTTCCTCGCGCGGCCGACCGTCAAGCCATTCCTTACAGTGAATGCACTTGATGGCGCTCGTGGGCACCGTCCCGCCGCAGAACGGGCACTTGCGATCGGGCCTCAGTTTGCGGTGGATTGGCGCGTTGCAATACCAGCAGTTGTCGCGGGTGTGGTCGACCCGGCGACCGCATTGGAAGCAGAATTTGGCCCTCATCTGAGTCATGCGGAACGGCCGCCGTACTTAAGCGCGAAATCGCGCGGATCGGGCGCGGCCTCCAGCGCGGTCTCGTACTCGATCATTCCCTTTTGCAGCAAATTCGCGATCGACGATTCCATCGTGACCATCCCGTCCTCCATGCCAGTCTGAATGGCCGAATAGATCTGGTTGTACTTGCCCTCGCGAATCAGGTTTCGGATCGCGCGGTTACAGGTCATGACCTCGCGCGAGGCGATTCGTCCAATCTTATCCTTGAGCTTGAGCAGCCGCTGCGAGATCACCGCTTCGAGCGAAATACCGAGTTGGGCGCGGATTTGATCATGCTGGTGCGGGGGGAATGCGTCGATAATGCGGGTGATGGTCTGGGTGCAGTCGCTGGTGTGCAACGTGGACAAAGTCAAATGGCCGGTCTCGGCCAGCGTGATCGCCGTCTGCATGGTCTCTGCGTCACGCATCTCGCCGAGCAGGACGACGTCGGGGTCCTGGCGGAAACTGTGACGCAGGGCCGCCGAGAAGGTAAGCGTATCCAGGTCCAGTTCCCGTTGGCTGATCAGCGAACGGCGATCCTCGTAGTAATATTCGATCGGGTCCTCGATCGTCAACACGTGGCAGCGCCGGGCGCGGTTGATGTGGTCGATCATCGCCGCCAGCGTGGTCGATTTGCCCGATCCGGTCGGCCCCGTCACCAGCACCAGACCCTTCGACAACGTCACCAACCGGTAGCAGGCCTCGGGCAGCAGAATGTCCTCCATGCTGGGAATCCGTTCGGGCACCAGCCGGATCGAGGCGCAGAACGCCCCGCGCTCGCGGTACAGATTGACCCGCAGGCGGCAGACCCCGGGCAACCCATGCGAGAAGTCCAGCTCGTGCGTCTCCTCGAATCGCTGGACCAGCTCGCGCGAGAGCATCCGCTGGAACAGGCGCCACATGTTCTCCTCGCTGGGCACGAAGTTCTTGATCTGATAGAGCTCGCCATCGATGCGCAGGCGCGGCGGGGAGCCCGCGCGCAAATGCACGTCGGAGGCCTGCTCGTCCACGGCCTGGCGCAGCAGCATGGTCAACTTGTCCCTGCTGGGCGAGGACTCGATGTCCTGTCGCTCGGGCAGGGAATCCTCGTTCGGGTTTGGGTCTTTCGCTGGTGCCATTGATTCAGAGAACTCGTTTGGATTTCACGGGGGAGGGAAATGCTGTTTGGTCCTCCCCGTGACCCGACCGGCGGCATGACCCGCGCGCGGGGGGGCATCGCCACCCGCGTACCAAAGGGACACTCCCTCGAATGGCACAATGAAGGACGAGCACCTGCCGGGATACAAGTCATCAATCAGTCTGCCTGAAACCCTCGCGCGTGCAACCTAAAACGCCACCACGTTGAGGGTTCAGCCAAAATTTCCGACCGGTTCCGACTTCATACTGTCTTCGCCGCCGAAAAAATCATTGGCTACGGCGCCGGAGCGATGCAGAATAGGACTGGTTGCGGCGTGCGCAAACCCGTTTTGTATTGGACAGGCCCGTTGACCGACCCCTCACCCAGTGTTCCAAAATGGCTCTATCTGCTCATTCCACTGTCGATCTTGCTGGCGGCGTTGATCGTCGTGCATTGGATGAACATGGCCCGAGACGGTCGCCGCCAGATCGTCGAGACGCTCGCGCTGCACCAAAACTTCACGCGCGAGCAGTTGGCCCGCCACTGGCGGGGCAACGTGCGCTGGACCCCCGCGCTGAAAAAGCCGGCGCATGGGTCCGGTCACGACCCGGCCAACGCGGAGACGACGGGGGCCGCCAACTGGCCGACGGTACGCCATGCCCTGGCCGCGACGCCCCGCTCGGTCCGCCATGACTTCGACGTTATTTTCACGGCCTTCGACGGGGACCGAGTCATTGGGGTGCTTGCCCTGGTCTCGGTCGGTGGATGGTACAACGAATCACGGATCAATCTGAAAAGACACCCGACGATGATGATCGAGCGGCCCCTCAACGCCGAGGAGATCGAAGGCTTGGAGCGCATGGTGGAGTTGTTAGAGCAACACCGCGATCAGTATGATCCCAGGGAGGACCGCTACGCCTGGACCAACAACGTGCTGCAGGACGCCCGTCACCTTTATAAACTCCAAACCGCGACCACGACCGACCCCGTCGGGGTCCAGTCCCAGCCTTCGGAGTGAACCGGAGGCGCGCTTTGCTCAAACTTCTGTCTCCGGGATTGATTCCCCACTGTGGGGCGCTTAGATTATGGAGTCGGGCTCGCCCCCGGATAAATAAAATTCGAGGAGACGCGCAACCGATGAAGCCCATGCCCCCGATCCGAACGCCCGTCCGTCTGTTCATGGCCACGATTGTGGGACTTGGAGGTCTATGGTGTCTCGCCCCGGGCCCGGCCCGTGGCCAGGATGCCGCCGAAGGGGGAACCGTCTACGGGGGGGGCGAGAGAGAGAGGTTCCCCATCGCGGTCATGCCGTTCAAGCCCGAGACCCCGTTGCTCTCCGACGTCATCTCCCACGACTTGATCCTCAGCGGCTTCTTCCGCCCGCCGGAAAACCCAGCCTTTGCCGAGGAAACGCACAAGCTGGACGAGATCAAGGGGAATATCGATTTCGCCGAATGGTTCCGTATCGGGGTCTATTACCTGGTCAAGGGTCAATACAGCGTCGTCAACGACGAGTTGGTCGTCGAGGTCAGGACGTTCGACACCGTCAGCGGCCGATTCATCTTCGGAAACCGCTACCTCAACACGCCGGTCAAGGAAGCGCGCCGACTCGCCCATCGGATCAGCAACGACATCATCAAGCGCGTGACGGGGTATACGGGCGCCGCCGATACCCACATCCTCTGTGTCCGGCAGCTCGACCTCAGGGGCTCGAGCAAGCAGGTCACGCTCATCGACGCCGACGGGCACGACCTGCGGCCCCTGACGCCCGAGGGCGAACTAACGGCCACGCCCGCCTGGGGGGCGAGCGGGACCGAGGTGTATTACACGACCTATCGCGATTTCAACCCCGACCTCGCCGGCTTGATCCTGCGCACCAACCAGTCATGGTGGGTTTCGCGCCGCAGCGGGTTCAACTTGTCGGCGAACTGGTGCGAAAAGCTCAAGAAACTCGCCCTGACGCTGACCAAGGACGGCAACTCCGAGATCTACGTGATTGATCGACAGGGAAAGTCGCAGCAACGTCTGACCAACAATCAAGCCATCGACGCCGCGCCGGCCTGGTCGCGTGACGGAAGCCGGATGGCCTTCACCAGCGATCGAGGCGGCAGTCCGCAGATTTATCTCATGGAGGTCGACTCGCGCAAGTCCCAGCGCCTGACCTATCACAGCCGCTATAACGACGGTGCCGACTGGTCGCCCGCCGGCCCCGAGCGCATCGCGTTCTGTTCACGCATCGATGGCTTTTTCCACATCTTCACCGTCGACCCCGACGGCAAGAACCTCCGCCAATTGACCCGCGGCTCCCACAATAACGAAGACCCCAGCTGGGCCCCCAACGGGATGATGCTCACCTTCACTTCGGACCGCTCCGGACGCAAGCACATCTACACTTTGTTCGCCGTGGACGGCTCAAACGTCCATCAGCTCACCCGTGGGGTTCCGTGCCATTCGCCGGCCTGGTCGCCCGCGGTGACCCGTTGACCCGGCCCGGGCCGTCTGGGGGGAAGCGTCGGGTTTTGTTGACGTGGATGGGACCTTTGAGCGAAAAACCAAGCATGGCTCCCATGACGCCTCAGACTGGGCCGCGGTCCATCAACCACACGATTGGGGTTCTCGTCCTGGCACTGCTCGCGACGGGCTGCGGAGGTTTGTGGGGGGGACGCGCCACCATCAGCCAACACCCCGCCGTTGACCGCGCCCCCCCCGTGGAGGAGCAGATCGTTCTGGAGCCCCCGCCGGCCCCGCCCGAGGAGGAAACGTCCGACCTCGAAGACAGGGAGCCGGCGGAGACTGAAGCCGAGGACAAACAACGACCCGGCAACCCCGCCCAGTGGGGAGCTGGCACCCAGATCGCGATTGATCGCGAATTCGAACCGGTCTTTTTCGAGGAGGGCGGAGCCGCACTGAGTGCCGCGTCCACCCGACGGCTCAATGAATACGCCCGCTGGCTCATGCCGCGCCCGCGCGTCTGGATGACGCTGGCCGGGCATTGCGGGCGGGCCGATACCGTCGAATACGCCTATAACCTGGGGATGGCCCGGGCACTGGCGGCCAAGGACTACCTGGTCAGCCAGGGTATCGGCCAGAGCCGCTTGTTCGCGATCAGTTACGGGTCGGACTGGCCGGCGGTCGAGGGAGAGTCCGAGACCTCGCGCGCGCTGAACGCCCGCGTCGAGTTCCTGGCGTTCGTGGCTCCCCAGGAGCTGGCGTCGCCGACTCCGGCCGATGTATCGTCCGACGACGCCCCCGAGCCGGTGGCCCCGGAGACGCCGCCTCCGCCGATCGATATCGAATAGCGCGACCGGGTCCGTGAAACGGCTCGCGAGGTGTCGCCCCCGCGAGGAGAGCCAACATTGAACAACGAAGAGCCTATGGAAGCCCCCCCCCCGACCCGACCCGAAACCCCGTGGGAGAGGCTGCGGACAACGCTGGGCATGATCCGCTTCTCGCATTCGATCTTCGCCTTGCCGTTCGCGTTGTTGGCGGCGGCGATGGCCGCGCGGGGGATGCCCAGTGCTTGGTCGCTGATCTGGATCGTCGCCGCCTGCGTTTTCGCCCGCAGCGCGGCGATGGCCTTCAATCGGCTTCACGATGAGCCGTTCGACCGGGTCAATCCGCGCACGCGAGGCTGGGCACTGCCCGCCGGACGCTTGTCGCGCCGCTTCGTCTGGAGTTTCTTGATCGTTTGCGCCGGGGGTTTCATCTTCTCGGCGGCCATGCTCAATCCCCTCGCGTTCAAACTCTCGCCCGTGGCCCTGATGGTCTTACTGGGCTATTCGACAACCAAACGCTGGACGACCGCCTCGCATTTCTTCTTGGGGTTGGCCCTGGGCATCGCGCCGCTGGGGGCCTGGATCGGCGTCAGCGGTACGATCGCTTGGCCGCCCGTTCTTCTGGGATTGGGCGTGATGTGCTGGGTTGCCGGTTTCGACATCATTTACGCTTGCCAGGACGCGGACTTCGACCGCCGCTCGGGACTTTTCTCCCTGCCCGTCCGAATGGGCAAGCCGCGCGCGCTGGCGATATCGGCCCTGTGTCACGTCGCGGCCATCGCGCTGTTCCTGGGCCTGTCCCTGACCGATGGGTTGGGCGTTTTCTATCTGGTCGCCGTGGCGGGCGCGGGCGCCCTGTTGGCCTGGGAGCAATCCATCGTGTCGCCGCGTGACCTCTCGCGCGTCAATTCGGCGTTCTTCACCTTCAACGGCTGGGTCAGCGTCGTGATGTTCGTGGGCGGCTTCGCGGACCTGCTGTGGGCCGGTTAGCCCCTCGATGAATCAATCGGGATTCCTCTTTCTCACCGGGGCCACCGGCCATACGGGTTCACGCATCGCGAAACGCCTCGTGGAGCAGGGCCGACGGGTACGTTGCCTTGTCCGCACCGCCCAACATGCCCGGTTTCTCCCCCAATCCGACCAACTCACCATCATCCACGGCGACCTGGACCATCCCAAGGGTTTAAGCACGCACGTCCGCGGCGCGTCGGCCGTGGTTCACGCGGCGAACATTGGTTTTGCCGAGGCCGTTGTCCGGCTGTGCGAAGAGGCAAGCGTACGGCGGGTCATCGCGCTCTCTTCGACACGCCGATTTACCCGATTCCCGGATCCCAGCGCGCGGCGGGTCATCGCGGGGGAAGCGACATTGGAGGCTTCGGCGCTCGACACCACGATCCTGCGTCCACCGATGATCTACGGCGGCGATCGCGACAACAACGTGCAGCGACTGGTGAATTGGCTCAACCGGCACAGTTGGATGCCGCTGGTGGACGGGGGCCGAAACTTGGTGCAGCCGATCTTCGTTTGGGACCTTGTGGATGGCGTTGCGCGGGTGCTGGAACGTCCGCGGCAGACCGCCGGGCGAGCCTTGACCATCGCCGGCCCGCGGGCGATGCCGATGCGCGAGATGGTGGAGATCATCGCCGCACGCATGGGGCGGCGCATCCGTTGGTTTCCGGCACCCTATTGGTGCGCGCTCACGGCCGCCGGAATGATGGAGCGCATGATGCGCAAACCGTCGGCCACCCGCGATCAGGTCCGGCGCCTGCTCGAGGACAAAGTATTCTCAATCGAGGAAGCGAGCAAGGCTCTGGGCGGCTGGGCCCCACGGCCATTCGAGGAAGGAATCCGCCTCAAGCTCGAAGGCGGGGCCTGAGGAACATAAGAGTGCCTCTAAAAATTCAGTCCCGGCAGGGACGATCGCTTTCAGCCCGCCATAGCTTCAGCGAAGGTGGGAAATCAAACCGATAACGAATTGGAGTCCCGTAGGGACGACTGCAAACCGGATTTTTTGAGGTTCCCATAAAGCTCATGGGTGGATCAGAGACTGTCGAGCGCTTCGTTGACCTTGTTCATCAGGTCGTCGAAGTCGAAAGGCTTGATGATGTAGAACTCGGTGCCCGAGCTGAGGGCCTCTTGGATTTTGCTGCGTTCGGAAACGCCGGTCAGCATGATGACGGGGATGGTGCTGGTCGCATCATCGGCCTTGAGCTCGCGCAGCACTTCAAATCCACTCATCCCCGGCATCATGACGTCGAGCAGAACCAGATCAGGAGGGTTCTCCTTGGCGATGGCGAGCGCGTCGGGCCCGTTCCCGGCGGTCTCGACCTCGAACCCCTCGCTCTGCAGCGCCGTTTTCAGAATCAACTGAACATCGACTTCGTCGTCGACCGACAGCACGCGTTTAGCCATTTTTTCCCTTCTTTCATGCTGAAATCCCGGGCCTGAACGCCCGATCATTCGATCCGCTCCGATTATCCGTCCGGGCGAGTGAATGTCAAGCCCCGCCGGGGGCCGGTTGGCGCTCTTTCGTCAATAGATAACGAAATCGTACGGCATCATCAGCGCCACGCCCTCGCGGCCGATCAGGCGGACGCGTTCCAGCGCCAGCGTCAGTGCGCGGGCGCGTTGAGGATCGAGTCGCGCGAGGGCCGATAGGATCATTTGCAGCGGGGGCGCGGCCAGGTCGATCGGCCCCGAGCCGGTGCCCAGCGATATGTCCGATGGCCGCTCCCCCCCGTCCGCCATCTCCTGCATCATGGCCGAGAAGAAATCCCTGGGCGGAGGGACCACGACCACGTCGAATTTCTTGAGCTTGGCCCGCTTGGCGGCGTAGGCGATGGCGTCGTTCACGCCTCCGATCCGATCGATCAAACCCAGTTGGAGCGCCTGACGACCCGTATAGACGCGTCCGCCCGCCATCTCTTCGACGGGCTTGGCGAGTTTGTTGCCGCGGCCCTCGCGCACGCGCGCCTTGAAGGATTCATAGACTTCCTCCATGAACCGCGCCATGCGCTCGCGTTGACGTACGTTATACGGCGCCAAGGTGTTGAACAAGTCGGCGTTGGCCCCACGTTTGTGAGCGCTGACCGTCACGCCCAGCTTGTCCCACATTCCGATGGTGACAAACTTGCCGCCCACCACGCCGATCGAAGCGGTGATCGTCGTCTCATCGGCGAATATCTGGTCGGCGCCGCACGCGACGTAATACCCGCCGCTGCCGGCCACGTTGCCCATCGAGACGACCATCGGTTTGGAGCCCTTCAAACCCAGCGTGGCCCGATGGATGATTTCGCTGGCTTCGGCCGACCCCCCCGGCGAATCTACGCGCAAAACGACCGCCTTGATCGTCTCATCCTTGGTTGCCGTCTCCAGTGCCTTGCGTAGGTCTTCGCTGTAAGCCCCTTCGGCCTGACCAAACGGCCCAGACTGGCCATGACCGAGCATGATTGCTCCTTCGACGTAAATCAGCGCCACCTTGTTTTTGCCCCCCTTCTGACGCTTGCGGGCCATCTCCCCAAAGACCGAGAAAAAGGCAAACGGGTTGGCGAAGTTGATCTTGGGTCCCTTCTTCACGGCGTAACGGTTGTTAATCCGAGCGTCCTTGCCAAACGTCTCCCGGATGCGGGCCATGAAATCGTCGCGATATTCGATGGCGTCGACCAATCCAACCTCGAGGGCCCGCTGCGCCCGGAAGGGGGCGTCGTCGATCAGGTCACGCACCTGCTTCGGATCCAGGCCGCGTCCGTCGGCGATCATGTGGACAAGCGTGGAGTACAGATCGTCGAGCAGCCAGTTCAGGTTTTCCTCGGCCTCTTCACTGGGGCCTTTGCGCGTCAACATCTCGGCCGCCGATTTATACGCGCCCATGCTCATCATGTCGGCCTGCACGCCGATCTTGTCGAGCAAGCCCTTGACGTAAAGCGATTCGCCATACAACCCGACCAACCACAAGTCGGACTGCGGAACCATCGACAGATCGGACGCGGCCGAGAGCAACGCGTAGACGGGCGTGGTCATGCTCCCCGTGTGGACGAAGACCGGCTTGTCCGCCTTGCGGAAGGCCATCAACGCCTTGCGCAGTTCCTCGAGTTGACCAAGCCCGAAAAACATCATGTCGAAGGTCAGCACGACGCCGTCGATCGAATCGTCTTTACGCGCTTTGTTGAGCCGCAGCAGCAAGTCTTGAAGTGAGGTGGCCTGCCCCGCGGAGAACCCGAACGGGTCCTCGAAGGGGGTCTCGGTCAGCATCCCGCTCAAGTGAAAATGGGCGATCACGGAGGGGGACTTTGCCGCCTGTTCAACCTGTTCAACCTGTTCAACCTCCTTGGCCTCTTCAGCCTGTTTGGCCTGTTCGGTATCTTCGTCCTTCTCAACCTGCTCGCCATCTTCAGTCTGTTCAACCGCCTTTGCCTCTTCAGCCTGCTCGGCGTCTTCGGCCTTTTCAGCCGGCGCGGACTGCGTGACCGAATCTTGACCGCCCGGTTCCGTCGGCGCTTCATCGGCCGGCGATGGGGTGTTCAGTTGCGCCAAGAGGAGCAAGACGCACAACACCACCCGCCCGCGCAATTCGGGGAACGATCTCTTCGCGTTTCGCACTGTTCGTGACCTCATGTTCGGACCCATCTCACCGTTTAATATCCAACCGCGCGGAAAATCGAGGGGCCCATCACGCCCGTCTCTGCGCCGCGGGCCTACTTTCCGCGATCAATGCTCCATGAAGATTAACTCCAATACTTCCTTATGTGCGACTCCAGCGTGAAGTCCGGATCCTTGAGTGAATCGATGATTTCCGACTCCTTTTGCCAGACCTCCCGCGCCGCGGCCGCGACCGCCCCCGCGATGGCGCGGGGGATGGTCACCAGCCCGTTCGCGTCGCCGTGCAGGATGTCTCCGGGGCGAACCCTCAAGCCGTAAATCGAAACGGTCATCCCGACCTCGACGAGCGAGGGGGTGCCGTGGGAAACGACCTCACCCGGCGCGAACATCTGGAAACCGGGGGCCCGCCGGCGCACGCCGACCAGGTCGCGCACCCCGCCATCGGTTACCACGGCCGCCACTCCCAAGCGTTGGAGGATCGAGGCGATGACGTCTCCGGCGTGGCAACTCCTCTGGGGGCTGGGACCAATGTCTTTCATCACGACGACGGCGGGTTTGGACGCGGCATCGATCGCCCGCAGCAGCTTCGGATAATGCGTCGGATCCCCTTTGCCGGGCCTCGTGCTATCCACCGTGCACGTGACGGCGTAACCGACGACCGGAGGCAGATCAGGGAAAAGACAGCGCAGTTTCATCGAGGCATAACCCTCGGTCGGGTCGCGAACTTCAAACTTCTCGATCGCGTTGGCGATGGTTGGTGAATCGATAGCTCGAAGTTCTTCCAACTGTTCAGCGGTCAGTTCACCCATCCGTCTGTCCCTCTGTGTGTTCAGTTTCCAACCCGGCTTGGGGCAGCATCGGCCCGCCGGACCTACACCTTCACCACGCGGGTTAGCTCGCCATAGAGATCGGGCCGCCGAAATCGCTCGAAGTATTGTAATTCATCCTCGCGCTTTTCCCTCATTGTTTGGGCCTCCAGGTCGACGATCAACAGGTCCTCGGTCCCCACGCTCGCCCGGGCGATCTTCTGGCCCCAGGGGTTGAGCACCATCGAACCACCCGGATACTCGCGGACTCCGACGTGGGTATCTTCGGGCCGGGGCGTATCGGTGAGGGGCTCTTCCCGCGGATATCCGCTCTGACCGATGTGATTCACGACGGCCACGTAGAGGCTGTTATCCAAGGCCCGGGCCGTCAGGTAGCGCAGCCAACGGGTCTGTTTGGCCTCGTAGCCCTCCGGGCTGCAGGGACCCGGCGAGCCGTAGGGGCAGAAAAGGACCTCCGCGCCCCTCAAGCCAAGGGTTCGGGCCGCCTCGGGGAAGTGATTGTCGTAGCATATCAAGACGCCGAAGTTCGCCCGCTCGTGCGAGAAAACTTCAAGTTTGTCACCCGCCCCGAAAAAGGCACCCTCCAGGTCGCTGATGTGGGTCTTGCGATAGGCCCCGACGACGCCCTCGGGGCCCGCGACTAATTGCGTATTGTAGAGGACGCCGTCCGCTCCCTGCTCGATCATGCCGGCCAAAACAAGCAGGCCCGTCTCGGCGCACAACGCCACCATCTGTTGGGCCAGCTCCCCATCCAAAGGTTGCGCGAACCCATGCATCCGCTCATCGGTGTATTTCGGGTACCCGGTCAATGAGCATTCGGGAAAGCAGATGATCCGGGCACCGCCGTCGGCCGCCCGCCGGGCGAACTGGCAATGTTTCTCCACGTTTGCGGCCAACTCACCAACGGGACAGGTGATTTGAGCCAAAGCTATCCGCAGGTCCTGCATTCGTCGCTCCTCAACGGCCACGGGCTTGAAAAAAGGGGGACGCCAGTGGCATCCCCCGAGGTCATGAAAAGCGATTGATCATTCTTGTTGGTTGGAGACATTCACGGCCTGAATCAGATCGTCAATGGCCAGCGTTCCGTTACGATCGAAGTCCACGGCATCGCTCTCGACTTTCGTCAGTCCCGGATTCAGCCCGATTATTTGGTTGGCCACGCGGTCGGGATCGACCGCTTCCATCACGAAACTGCTCGGGGCACTCGATGCCGAGCCGAAGCTGTTCACGGACAGAATACGCCAATAAATGCGCTGGCCCGAGAAGGCTTCGGTGAACGGGAAGAAGCTCGAGGATTGGGGCACCTCGTCGAGCAGCCGCGTCGTATCCGGGCTCGTGCCCCAGCGGACCACATAACGGTCGGCATTAGCCACGTCGCTCCAATCGAGCGACAACGGATCATTGAACGGGATGCCCACGGCCCCATCGAGCGGTTTGAGCAGGATGGGCGCGTCGGGCAGCCCGAGCGGGCAATCACGTGAGAATACGATCTCGAAGTCGTCGATGTACCACCCGCCGCCCCCGATCGCCTCGGATATGTCGGTCGCGATGCGGAAGCGCACCAGTCGGTTCTTGCCGACCAGGCCGCTCAAATCGACACTCACCCGACGCATCGAGTCGGTCACGTCGCCCCCGGTCCAAGCCGGGCGCCCGGCGATGGGGCTGCCGAACTGCGTCGAGATCGACCCGTTGTAATTCCCTTCCGTGATACGCGCCTGCAAGTCCTGCCAGGATTGACCACCGTCTCGGGAGATCTCGAGCACCGCGCCGTCAAAACCCCGCTCCAGAGCGAACGTATGGAAGAAGCTGAGAGTCGTGTCGGCCGTGATATCGAAGGGCGGCGTAATCAAGAAGGCGTCTTTGACCGACTCGATATCGGGGCTGAACCACGTGCGGAAGGGAGAGTTCGCCCCGGAGAAGAAAATCACCTTCCAGTCGTTGGGGCCCTGCGCGGCGGCGGTTTCCCAAGGCACTGAGGGGATGGGTTCCATATCATCGCTGATCACGGCCCGCTCGCGCGTGCTGAAGCCAAAGCACTGACCGAAGTTGTCGAAGACGGCCCCGTTGTTCGCCTTATCGATCAAGACCACCTCATAGAAGTATGGGGTGCAAGACTCCAAGCCCGGCAGGCCGATGAATATGACCGGAGCGACGATCTCGCGCGTCACCGAGGAGGTCAGGTTCCCGCAATCGGTTCCGTAGAAAATGATGACCGACACGTCTTCATCGGCCTCAACACGCAGGGTCGCGATCTCGAACTCAAGGTTAACCGGCACCGTGGAGATCAAGTTGGGCGCGGTGCAATCCAACGCGGCGGCGGCTTCAACAATGGCGGGCTTGCCGCCGACGTTTCGGTCCTCGTAAGTCAACTTCAGCTCTTCCCCTTCGGCGATCTCGAGCACATCGGCCACTCGCAAGCTGGTGGGCGTGCTGCCCGACGACAGCGTCAGAAAGCCCTCCCATTTTCCCATCGGATCAGTCATCACCAGATCGATCGGGAAGACGGGCGCCGATTCGGGCTGGGTCGTCGATGCAAGCCGGAACGTCGTGGGAATGCCCCCATTTTGTTCCGAGAGGTCCACGTCGCTGAGCGTAAAGCGCAGGCTGGTCATGTTGCAATTGATCCCGTCCACATCCAATCTCAGGTCGGCCAACTCGCCCACGCACACGCTCTCCAGTTCGGTGAAGACCCTGACATCGTCGATATGCCAACCACCGGCCTCTTCTTGCATGAAATTATCGAAATCGGTCCCCAGGCGAAAGCGTATCCGCGCCTTTGAGCCGGCGAACGGAGCCAGGTTTACCCGCACGGGCGTCATCTTGCGGAACGTGCCGCCGCTCCAACAGAGGCGACCCGCGAGGGGATTGAAGGTGCCTGAGGTCAAAACCGCATTATAGTCGCCTTGGGTAATGAAGCTCCCCAAATCCGACCATCTCGCGCCCCCGTCGACCGAAATCTCGAGCACGCCGCCGTCGAAGCCCGACCCAGGCGAGAGTTCCTCGAATTCAAAGGTGTGCCAGAACTCCAGGACCGAGCCGGGGAGCAGATTGACTTCGGGCGTAATGAGCACCGTGTCGCTCGAGCGGTCCTGGCTCGGGCTAAACCATGTGTCGGGCGTATTATTGAAGAATTCGGAGGGAGTGGTGATCCAGTCATCGGAACCCATCCGCGCGAGATGGCTCCAGTTGGGGGTTTGTTCCGAAATAATCGGATCGACGAAGATGTCTTGCGATTCGATTAAGTTCGTTTGGAAAACGAAGCACGATCCGTTGTTGTTGAACTGGGAGGTGTTGAGGGCTTCGTCGATTATTGTGATGTCATAGAAGACGGGGGCGCATTCCGCAAGGTTGGCCAAATCGATAACATGCGTGGTCAGCAGCGTGTTGGATGCGGCCGCGCGGTTCAGCTCCTCGCACGTTTCCCCGAAACGGACCCGCACCGATACCGGCTCGTCCGAGACGATCCGGATGCTGGCCGAGGATTGAGCGATGTTAATCACTTCCTGGGAGACCAGATTGGGATCGACACAGTCGATGCCGGCCGTGTCGATCGACACCAAAGGTTGGCCGTCGGCTCCCACCGTCTGGTCGATGTAAGTCACGCTGATCGTGTCGCCGTGCCGCACCGTCAACTGACCATCGCCGACCGTCGCCTGGGGATTGTCGTTGAGCGCCATGTCGAAGGCGAGAATCCCCGAAGGTGGATCAACCTCGCTCAGGAACAGTCCTTCCTCGTCCCCGGTCATCTGGCTTCTCAAATTGACGAAGACCTGCCCGGTGCCGATCAGGTCCTGATCACTCACCTGGACATCGACCCGCGAGTTGCACGCGTAACCGATTTCGGAAAATCTCACCACGCCTTGGCGCGTCTGAGCGGCGGCGTTCTGGACGAACAGCGCGAAGTCCTGCTCCAGCGGCCCGCCCTGGCCCGGAAGCGCATCGCCGTTGATCTGCGCCGCCTCGACCGCCACCGAATAAAGCCCCTTGGGCGGGTTTTCGATGAAGACCGCTTCGATGTTGTTGAAGCGGTCGGGCAGGCCGCCGGTCGTCGAGCGGCCGTCCACGAACTTGTTGCCCCGGTACATGAGGCCGTTGGGATCGATCACGCGCAGGTCGAGGTCGTTGACCAATGTATCCCCGGCGGACAGCGAAGCGAATTGGTCCGTCCACGCCACCACCACCTTCAGGGGCTTGCTTGAGTCGACCACCTGAACGGTTTGGACAAGTCCCTGACCCGAACCGGTGAGCACCAAATCCTGGTCCAGCGCGAACTGGAGGGGTTCGCTCGCAACCAGGTCCTCCAGGTCGACACGGCCCCAACCGGCGTCGCCGTTCGGGACATGCTCCAATATCTCGGTGGGAAACTCGGAAACGAAATCATTGCGCCGGCCGCCGACAGGATCGGAGGCCGTGGCCACCAGAGCGGCCTTGATCATGGCCGGGCTGGGCGGGCGTCCTTGCTTCCTTGTAAAATATTCGTAAAACAATGCGCCCGCACCCGCGGCAAGGGGACAGGAATGACTCGTACCGCTGCTGCGCGTGTAGTGGGTTTGGTTGGCGGGAAAATAGATCACGGCGCCGGGAGCCTCGCCGGGCTCGACCTCGGCCCGACCGCTCACGCCCGAGCCGTCGTAGCCCGGATCATCCGAGGCCGCGCCGGCCACGTGCGTCCCCGGGGCGATTAAGGTGGGCGCAATCCGGGTGTCCAGGGTCGGCCCGCGACTGGAAAAAATGGCGATGTCACGGATATCGTTGGACAGTTCCGGTGAGATGCCCGAGCGGTCGGTCCCGTCGGCGTCGCAATTCTCGGCGGCCCCGACGCTGATAACATTCTTGCCCGTTGCCGGCGAACCGATTGTGGAAACTTCATTACTATCACGCCGCGGCGGCCCCGAGTTACCCGCCGAGAAGAAGAATGTCATCTCCTGTTGACCGGTCCGGATCGCATCGGCGTCGCGCGTCAGCTTGTCGAAAAGCTGGGATTCGACGGTGTAATCGCCCCTGGCGCTCGACGAGCCCCATGAATTGGAGGAGATGCGCGCGCCGCCGTTGTAGGCGCTGCTGACCAGGCTATCGAACGGACGGTCCCCGATATCGAAATCCCCGGCGTTGCGGAAGATCTTGGTAGCAAAAACCGATGCGTTGGGGGCCACGCCCTGACCCACCAGGTAACCGTCTCTATCAACAACGCCGCCACCGGCCAAGGGCCGACCCATGATGATCGATGCATTGATGTGACCATGGCCCCCGGTGCTGTTGCCCAGGGGGTCCTCGGTGGCGTTCTCAATCCCGACAATGCGTCCGATGATGTCTTCGTGGGCCGTTTCGGAGTCGTTTGAGAAGTCGCCCCGCGACAAGCCGTCGTCCATCACCTGGACGATGACACCCTCCCCGCTCAGGTCCACCTTATCGAGCCATTGCTGGTACCCCCCGCCGGCCCCTACCACGCACGCGCCTGAAAAATCGACCTGACCGGCGCCCGCCAGCGCGCCCCGTTCTCCGTGCATCTCAATCGGATAGTACGGCTCAATCCACAAGACGCTGTTTTCCAGGGCCAGCTCCTCAATGGCTTCGGCCGGCGCCTCGACCCGCCAGGTCTCGAAATTCTCGGCACTCCAATGCAGCTTTGCCCAGCGAGCCAGACTCGTAATCTTCTGCTTGACTCGGTCTTTGGCACCCGTGTGGGCGAACTGGACGTAATAGGTGTCGGGGACGGCGGTAGTGGCGGCGGCGGCGCCCTTTTGGGGGCGACCGGCTGTTTTCGTGCGGCCCCTCAAGGCCAGTTTCGCCTTGGGGTCCAGTTTCCAGTCAGTGGCCAGGGGGGAAACCCAACGCGGGGCGGTGGTATCGTCCGCGCTCGATTTGCGCGTGAGGCCTTGCGCATCAAGCGACGGGGGCAGCATCACGATGTAGGCCTGCTCGGGGACGTACATCAACAGTTCGCACCCCGCATCGGTCAGCACCGTCAGTTTGTCCTCGGAAATCGCTGTTTCCCATTGGATCAGCACGACCCGCTTCTCACCCGAACCGAGCGGTGCTTCGTCCACCTTGGGTTTCCCCGCGGCCGCCAATTCGATCGGATCAAATTGGGCGCTCTTCATGCGGATCAGTTGCGCGGCCGCCTGACCGGTCCAAAACAGCGCGCCCAACAACACGCACGGGAAAAGCAGCATTCGCGACCGGCTCAGCCGTTGGCTATAGTTTCCAAAACGATCGAACATCCTTGACAATCCTTTCTCTTAAGTGCCACCACGCAAACCAGGGATTCCCGATCGATCCGACCGAGAACGTGGCGGAATCATACCTGTTCGCCTGGTAAATCGGAACAAAGAATTAGCCATGGGGTCCCAGCCGATGCGCTTTTAATAACACCTCAGAGCACTCCGATCCCGGGGGACGGTCAGAGGCGGGTAAAACAATCCCGAGCAGAGGCGGGCTTGTCGAAATGGGAGTATATACAGAATTGATGAAAACACCAACCGCCGGAGTACTCACGATCCTTGGATCCGCCTCACCCCCGCCCCTGCCAAGATTAACACATCAATAACTGATTCTATTCGACTTAAACTCAAATCCTCGCCTCCCGTTAAACGTACCGCGCTCCATTCATTCGAGCGATCCCCCCACTGCTTATTGATAGGGGCAGGCCGCCTCAGGGCCTGGCCACCTCGGCACTCTCGTAGAATGCGACCACACTCTCCCACTGATCCAACAGACTTTCCAGCGCGGGATTCGGATGCCGATGATGACGCTGCTGCAGGGAAGCCTGAAGGGTCGCGATTTTGAACGACGGTCGGTCGGGCCACCAGCGCAGACAGCCATCGATCAGATTTAGCACCCCCAGCCAGACGGCCAGTCTCTCTTCGGTCGGGTAGCCCTCCACGGGGTGCTCGGTGATCCCCCGCCAGACGAGGTGGCGGCCGATGATCGTCTCGAATTCAGGCCGGCCCAAGGTCTTGGAGACCAGCCAGCCCCCAAACGAGGCATGGTCATGGATCAGGAGCACTTCCTCGGACTCCAACGGCCGGGGCAGCATGCACAACGAATTCATCAGGAATCCCAGGCCGGGTTCATGCAACAGCGCGGCGATTTTAAAATCCGCGACCGCCCCGGGGTCCAACCGCAAATCCAATTCCTCCGCCAGTCGGCAAACGCGCACGCAGTGCTTGACGTGATAGGGAAAGCTTTTGATCTGTTGCTCGAGGACCTGGAGCAGCTCGCCGATGGCCGGGCCGTCGCGGTGGGGGGCAGTGTTTGGGTCGGTCTTGCCGATCAACGAACCGCTGAGATCGAACAGCGTACGGCGCTCGACATTCCAGGTCAGCGCCGATTCCAGCGCGTCCAGGTTCAGCGGTTTATCGAGAAAATCATGCGCCCCGCTCTCCAGAATATGTTGAGCACTTTGAAAATCCGAATAGCCGGAGGTCGCGATCACGATCAGGTCCGAAAACTCATGATTCGTATGCTTGAGCACGTCCTCCAATTCCATTTCCGGCATGCGAATGTCGCTCAGCATCAGGTTGATCGGCTGGACGCGAAGGACCTCCAAGGCCTCCTGACCATTGCCGGCCACCGCATAGTTCGTATAGCCCAGCAATTCCATGAATTCCTGGACGACCGAGCGCAGCATCGGCTCGTCATCCACGATCAATATCCGAATAGAGGCCGGATCAGGTAGCTGAAAGGAAAGATCAGACGGGCTCATGGAGCATCGATGGTCCAAACCGGGATTCCCGCGCGGGCAAAGGGGGCGATCATTTGATGCGCTCGATCTGCACCGTCACGTCCCCTTTGACTTCGCCGGCAAAGTCGCGGTCCAGCTTAAAAAGGATGCGACCGGGATCGGTAATTGTGAACGGCTGCTCGGCGCGCAGCATGTGGGTCATGCGGCCGATCTTAATAACGCATCGCCTTCTCGTCAAGCGCACGGGCATTGCCGGTGGGCCGCAAGGCCATCTGGGACCCATCGGCCACCAGATAGGACGAGGGATGCCAGAGCCCGTCGCTCGGAAAACTATGGTCAATGACCTCGCCCACTTCGATGACCCGTGGCGGCTCCTCTTTGGCCTCGGCGTCGATCTCCGCCTGCGCCTCTTCGACGCTTGAGGGCCGTAGCGGACAGGCCAGCAACCCGAGCGCGACAGGGATACCGGCCAACAACAACAGGCGGCAACTGGCGAACGGGAACTTGGATGCTTGATTCGCTTTCAACTTACTACTCCTCCACAACCAACAGCTTGAACTCAACGGTCGCCGGGGAAGCGATCTGCACGGCAGCGCGAAAGCCAGATCCAGATTAGAGGCAGGCATCCATAAACGCAAGTCCGACCACCCTCCAGGACGCGGGGGACGCAACTCACCACAAGATCGAGCCGCGCCCGGCAAAACAGCAGGTTCCTCCTTCGGTCCGCGCCGAATTCAGCGGCCCAATTCCTGAACGGCCGGGTGGTTCGGATCGAGTTGGCGGGCCTCCTCGATGCATTCCCGCCCGAACGCCGGGTCGCCTTGGGCCCGCGCGACATAGTAACCCTCCAACCAAAAACCGATTTGAGGCCAACCCTCCATTTGGAGCCGCTCCTCCATCGCTTGGCGCGCCGCGCTTGGGTCGTCGAAATAATGCAGCAGGACCATGGGCCGCGCTTCGGCCAGCATCCGGTCCCATTGCGCCGGCTCGATCGAGCCGGGTCGCGGATAACGGCTCGGTCCATCGCCCAGGCCCGCGCGTCTTCGGGCCTCCCGCTCGACAAGATGCATGCGGACCACCTCTTCCGGCTCGGTGTACTGAATATTCTTCAGTTCCTTGAGCAAACGCGTCCAATCGCCCTCCAGTGACGCCTCGAGCAGGGCCGACCCCGTCCCGTAGAAGACGTTGATATCGCGTTGCTTGACCTGACGGGCCAGTTCCAGTGCCCGGTCGCGCCGGCTGGCCCACATGTTGGCGATCGCCGTCATCGTCGACCAGTCCGCCGGTGTTTCACCGACCCGCAGGATGTCCTCCCAACGTTCGACGGCGGTGTCGTAGCGTTTGTATTCAATCGCCCTGTTGGCCGGCACGATATAGTAGTCCGCAAACCGATGCAGGTTTATATCCAGGATCGAGCGGCGTAGTTCGGTGACCCGCGCGGGGTCGGCCGAGGGATCGACGGCCAGCACTTCGGCCAATTCATAGGCGGCCTCCGGAAAGATGTGACAGTAGCGCAAGGCCGTCTCCAGGTCCCGCAGGTAAAGTTGGTGATTGAGCTCGTAGTCCTCCATCGCCTTGAGCGTCTTGTAGACTTGCGCGCGCTGGTAGTACAACAGGTGGTAGTCCATCTCCTCGAACAACTGATCGAGCATTTTGAGCGCCGACTGATGGTATTGGATGGCCCGCGCGCGTAGCGCGGGATCAATCCCGCCCCCCTCACCGCTCCCCTTGCGAGCGGCTTCATCATACATAACACCCAAATACCAATAAGCTTCGGCCAGTTTTTGGATCGCCAGGGATTGGGAGGGCTTAATCTGAATCGCCCTGTTCAGAAACCTGGCCGCCTGCTTGAAGTTGTCGATTTTCTTGTCTCGCGACCACCCTCCGCTGAACCTGCGGTAGGCCGTGAGATACCCTTGGCCCTGGTTGAAGCTCATATCGGACTGCGCGGTGAACAGCAGCGGCAGGCAGGCCCATGCGGCAAGCCCCAAGCACGCCATCCCCCCCAACAACCGCCCCACGGCGTGCCAGCGCAGCGGCGGCTCGGGCTCCGGAGGCGCTTGGCCTTGCGGAGATGGAGCCGCGGAGGACTGCGGTGGGGCGGTTTGTTCGGGGCGCAGGCCCCCCCAGGCGGCCAGGGCCAGGATCCCCGGCAACGCCAGTTGCGGGACATGAAAGGGGAAGTCAACCACCGCGTGCAGGACGAACGCCAAGCCGGTCCAGCCGAAGGCCTCGTGGAGGAGTCGCTCGTGGCCGGCCAGACCTTTGCGCGCCAACCGCCCCCGCGCGGCGAATTCCGCCATGACCAGGAGCAACAACACCAGTCCGATCAGCCCGTGGTCGATCGCCACCTGCAGATACTCGTTGTGGGCCATATGGGACCGAAAGGGTGTCTGCTCCAGAGGCGTGTCGGAATGTTCCACGAAGTATTCGCCCTGACGCTTGGGGTAGATGTACTCGTAGGCGTAGAGCCCGTGACCGATCAAAGGACGCTCGGGAACCAGCGTCAGGCCGATCACGTTGAGGCGCAGCCGCGCCTCCCGACGCAGCCCTTCGGCCGACAGGGCGTGCAGCCGCGCCGCCAGCGGGTTGTCCCGAATGAAGAACGGGTTCCACGGGCGGTCGACGAGTTGCGAAACCAACATCAACGCCAGGACCCCCAGTAGTAGCGTCGGCGTCCATGTCGCGCGCCACGACCCGGTCCCCCGCAGGGCCGATCGAAGGGCCAGCAGAACCAAGATCGGTCCCAATAGCCAGATCGCGCGACTCTGGACGATCAGGACGGCGTAGGTCACCAGTGCCAAATAGAGACCCGCCGCGATGCGCCGGAGCCGGGACATCGAGGTCAGCAGAAACGCCAGCGCGGGGAAGACCGTCATCAGCAAGAATGAGGCGACCGCCGTGTTGTGGCCCATCAGCGATCCGTAGACGTTGCGCACGTTCTGGAAGCGGTGCATGACCGCGAAAATTTTGCCGCCGAAGATGGGCATGGACTGCAGAAACAGGACCAGCATGACGATCGAGCCAAGCAGGACCATGGTCACGCCCAGCTGCCGCGCCTCGCCGGGCAACAACCCGCGTCGAACCAGTAGATAGATGAACGAACCATACAGGACGACCCAGTAGAGGGCCTCGATCGATTGGCGCGGGGTGGGGCTCCAGGCGGCCGAGAGCGCCGCCCAGCCGAAGAAAAGCAGCACGCTGGACCAGGCCCACCGTCCGAGCGCGGATCCACGCGCGGGCCGGTCCTCATCCAATACAGGCCCCACGCACAGCCGCCCCAGGTACGCGGCGATGAAGCCCACCATCGCGATGCCCGCCACCGCCCCCTTGATCGCCAGCGGCGAGTGAAACAGGTTCAGGAAGCATCGAAACTGCTCCCCCGTCCAGCGGGGCAGCCACCCTGGCTCCTGGGTCCAGAACACCGCGAGACGGACCAGCCATTCGTCCTTGAGCCGCAGCGGGAAAACGAGGATCACCGTGATCAATGCGGTCAGAACCAGCAGCCATTCGAACTGGACCAGCCACTCCAGGCGAAGAACAAGGTGATCCCGAGGGCGGGGGCGCGGCGGACCGCCGGTCGGGGTGTCTGTGGGACTTGACATCAAAAGCGGTGATGGTCTGGGGAGTCGGCCGGGCGCCCGTTTGATTCGGCCCACTGGAGCAAGACGGGCAGAACGTGCGCGACGCCTGGGGTCATCCTGAGACCTGGACGGGAAACTTGCAGAGCGTCATGGATTTCATCCGCCGTGAACACTCGCATGTGTTTGATTTCGTCGCGGTTAAAATCCTCGATGGGCCGCTCCCAGCGCAGGACGTAATAGTGCTGGAATTCATGGCCCGTGGCCGGCGAGGCGGGGGTCTGGCCGATGGATTGGGGCCTCGCGTCGATCCCCAGCTCCTCGATCAACTCGCGCCGCGCGGCCTGGTCGTAGGTTTCGCCCGGATCCACGTGACCGGTCGCCGCCAGGTCCCAGCAGCCCCCGAAGGCGTCCTTGCCGGCCCCGCGTAGCTGGAGCCAGATGCGGCCTTCGCCGTCAACAAGGCAGACCTGCACCGACCGATGCAGGAGGTGCTCGACGTGGACCTGACGCCGGGTGCGCAACCCGATGACTTCGTCGCGCTCGTTGACCACCTCCATCAGGTCCCCGTCGGTCGAAGCGGTCTGAAACTGCCAATCCTCACTCATCGCCGGGTTCCGTTGGGTCGGACGCCTCAGCCGACGCACCGGGGGCGGACGGCATATGATGATACCATCCCCCATAACGGCCCTGCACCACCTGACCATAGACCTGGATCAGCTCCAGTTTAAACAGCTCCCACTGGCCGGCGCGCTCTTGGCCGCCCTGGTCGTCCTCGGGTTGATCGGTGGGCCGAAAGAAGGCCAGTTTGGTGTTATTCGTCCACATCAAGAACGCCTCGCCATCGGGCTTGATCGGGAGGTAGTGGTCTTGCAGGGCGGTCATCACTTCGGAGATGCGCCCGGTCTGGTCCATCTCGAGGATGACAAGCGGGATGCGCCGCCCGCCGATGGCTTCGGCCATCTCCCTCGCCTTGCGCCAGCCCTCCCCTTCAGGATCGTCGATTTCCCGGGCATGATCGTACTTGCGGGTCCAGATGAACAGTTCGCTGTATTCGCCCCACAGGCGGCGGTTGGCGTCGACGGCGTAAAAGGGCGGCGCCAAGATCGGCTCATCGGCTTGGCTGTAGGTGTGAACCACCCGTCGCACCTTGGCCACCCCGATCTCGTCCAGCTCGTAATACCGCTGATGCGCCAGACCCAGATGGAAAAAGATGGCGGGACCCAGGGCGAACCCCGCGAGCACGGCGGCGGCGGTCACCTTGGGGACGATATAGGGGATCGATCCCAGACCCAGCCCGACCCCCGGCTCCATCACGGCCGTCGCCCGCCAGCGCCGCTCCCACGCCACCAGCTCGCCGGCGGCCAGGATCGCCACGGCCGGATCGGCCAGCGAAAAGATGTAGTCCATCGTCCCCCCCTTGGTCACGTAGACGATCGAACACAGCGTCGCGATGAAAAACCAGCCCAGGGCGGCGCGGTTCATCGGTTCGAGGGGGCTCTTGCGCAGGAAACGCCACAATCCGAGCAACGCGACGATGACGAACCCGCCTTCGAGGTACAGGACGGTCGAGACGGCCTGACCCGCGCCGAAGAGCTTATACATCGCGTATTTCCAGATACCGGGCGGATAAGTGCCGAGTTGGTTGAGGACGACGTTTTGCAGGAACGCCCCCTCGGTCCAGACGTGCAGCGCGGCGGTCACCACGCCGGCCGGCACAAGACACGCCACCGACATCCGCAGGGCCCGCATCGGAGCGTGGAGAAACATGAAGAGGATCATCACCAACAGGAACGGCGCGGCCGTGGCATTGGTCAGCGCGGCCAAGGCGGCGAACAAGCCGGCGCAAAGATCCCCAATGACGCTCCCGCGCAACGCGAAGATCACCATCAACAGCAAAAAAAAGATCTCCAGCGGCTCGGACTGATAGCCCAGCGACCACTTAAAACCGATCGGTAGCCACAGGAAGATCACGCCGGCAAGCAGCGCCGTCGAAGCCCTCCTCCAAGCCTTGAACGCCAACGCAACCACCAGCCAGAAGGTGACCAGATGCAGCCCAAGACTGAATCCGCGAAAGAACAGGATCGGCGTGAGCTGATCAAACGCCTTTGAAAGTTGAACGACCAGCGCCCCGACAAATAAATGGCACGGCGGTTGGGGGATCAGGATGTCGCGATAGGGCGTCATCCCCTCGGCGATGCGCCGGGAGATGTACATATAATTGCCGTCGCCGAAATCGATGTATCCACGCGACCACTGCGACTTCGTGACAAATACGCAGGCTACGCTGAAGAGCACCAGCCACAGCCAGTGGCGCGCGCCGAACAGGCGCTGGGAGTCCGGAGGGTTCACAAGCCGCAGCTTAGCTCCCCGCCGGCGGTACCGCGAGCGATTTCAAGACCGGGTCGAGACGGCGGGCACCTCGAACCGCCAGTGAAATCAGGCGGGGTTCGAGGGCTCAAGACAGGGATTCCGTTTTGGGAGAATACGGTATGAAAGGAGGAGAATGGTGCCGAAGAGAGGACTCGAACCTCCACGGGGTTGCCCCCACACGGACCTGAACCGTGCGCGTCTGCCAATTCCGCCACTTCGGCATGGGGAGCCGAATCCACCTGGGACCACTCGCCAAGGTGATTCGCCCGCCACACTATCATTGTATACTTGCGGAGAAGCCGGAGATCAAGCCGCAGCTTACGGTTCCACCGCGCTTGGGGCGGGGTTTATCCGTTCGTCTACCTCGTCACCGGGTCCAGCTGGCCAAAAACGGCCCGGATGAACTGGTCGCCTTCGAGCTGCCCGAACGCCCCCGCCTGGCAGGACTGCTCGTCGTAGACCTGGACGGAGTCGGCCTCCAGGCCCGGGGCGCGGATGGCAAACGGGATCGGGGCGCGCGTGTGGACGCGTTTGGCGACGGGCGTGGGATGGTCGGGCAGGACTGCGACGGCGACCGGCTCGCCACGACGCTCCAGCCCTTCCAGGATCGGCCCGACCAGCCGCCGGTCCAGATCTTCGATCGTGCGCAGCTTCAGTTCGGCGTTGCCCTCGTGACCGGCCTCGTCGGGGGCCTCGACGTGGGTGTAGACGAAATCGACGCGGTCGAGCGCATCGAGCGTCGCCTGGGCCTTGCCCTCGTAGTTGGTGTCCCACAGGCCGGTCGCCCCCTCGACCACGATCTTCTCCAGGCCGGCGTATACCCCCAGCCCCCGGATCAAATCGACCGCCGAGATGACCGCCCCGCTTACCCCGAACCGCTCGCGGAACGTCCACATCTTGGGCCGCACGCCGGGCGACCACAGCCAGACCGAGTTGGCCGGGTCCCTGCCCTCGGCGCGGCGGCGGACGTTGATCGGGTGCTCGGCCAGCAGTTCGCGCGAGCGCTCGGTCAGTTCGTTGAGCCGATCGGCGGTTGCGCGTGCCGCGTCGTTCTCGGGCCGGATCAGCAGGTCGGCGACCGGTTCGCCGGGGTGGTCGTGCGGCGGCGCGCAGTCCACGCGCGGATCCAACCCCTTGGCCACCATCAGGTGACGATAACTGACCCCCGGATAGAAATGCAGCCCGTTGCCGCCCAGTTCGGCTTCGAGCATCGCGATCAGCTCGGCGGCCTCCGCCGAACCGATGTGGCCCGCCGAGTGGTTCTTGATCCGGCCGTTCTCGATGCAGATCAGGTTGCAGCGCATCGCCATCTGGCCGTCGCCGACCTCGACGCCCATGCTGGCCGCCTCGAGCACCCCGCGGCCCTGAAAACATTCGTAGGGGTCGTAGCCCATCACCCCCAGGTTGGCCACCGCGCTGCCCGAAGGCAGATCGGGCCGCAGCGAACAGAACATCCCGGTGCGCCCCTCACGCGCGATGCGGTCGATGTTGGGCTTGCGCGCGGCCTGGAGCGGCGTCCGTCCGCCGAATTGCTCGACCGGCTCATCCGCCATCCCGTCGCCGAGGATGATAATCCTTTTCATCACGTTCTCACCCATGTCGCCCAATCTTCACACCCTTCGCCTTTATTCATTCATTCACGTCTTTGCTACAAATTACCGGACAAAACCCATGAAACCCCAACACAGAATAAACCATTTCAAAACTGTCAGCGGAGCGTGTCTCCGTATAGATTCGGGCTTCCCAGCTTGCCGTATCTTGATCCGTTTTTCAAGGTCCGTCAGGAGGAGCGGGCCGGCCAGCATCATCGCGATCCAGCCGATCCCACCTATCGCGTAAAATCCAAACGGAAGAAACACCCAAGCCAAATAGACGGCCAAGCCGACCGCGACAAGCACGATGAGACAAATCGCGTTCCGCAGGACCCAATGACCCATCAGTGCTCCAACCTTACCCACAATGGCGACGCGTCCCCTTTGCCGAACCGCTCGCTCTCGCGAGGTCGCGCTATTAAACCCCAAGTTTGACGCCAACCATAATCCGGTGGGATCGGCCTTGTCAATTCGGCATCGGCTCAGGTTCACCGTGGATCGCCACAAAAATGGATTGGCACGATCCTGCCCATGCGGACCCTGAACGTTTCTGGGAAGGCCTTTTCCTTGTGGATACCGGCGCGATCGATTCCCTCGTTCCGGACAAACATCTCACGGCGATCGGCCTGGTGCCCAAGGCCAAGCGAACCTACGAACTCACGGACGGCTCGGAGCTAAAAATGGACATCACGACCGGCGACCTGGAGTTCATGGGCGACATCGTCGGCTCGACGATCATCTTCGGCCCCGACGACGCCGAACCGATCCTTAAAGCGATCAAGTCCAGTCAGCTCTCTCGGGTCAACGAGGAATCGGCCGTGCAGAAGAAGCACGTGCCATTTCCGACGGAGGCGCGGCTAACCAATTCGTGCGCGCGAGCGGCTGGTCAAGGCGGCCCAGCAGCGCGGGTGAAACCCCACCCCCAAGGATATCTGCATTCTTCGCGCTCCTTCATCCGGTAGTTGAACCTCTGTCCGAAATGCCCTATACTGATCGCCCGTGAAAACACTATTACAGCTCAGCAATATCAACAAGGCCTATGGGCCGCAAGTTATCCTCGATGATGTCAGTGTCGCTTTTGGCGCAGATCAAAAGGTTGGCGTGATTGGCCGCAATGGCGCCGGCAAGTCCACACTTTGCAAAATCATCACCGGCGACGAAGAGCAGGACAGCGGTGAAGTCCGAAAAAGCGTGGATTTTCGTCCCGCATATCTGGAACAGCATGACCCCTATTCCCTGGATGAGCTGGTCATCGACTTCCTTGTCCGTTATACCGGTATGCAAGCATGGCAATGCGGTAAAATCGCCTCCCGCTTTCAGCTCAACAGCGCGATGCTTGAGTCTGCCGTGGGTGAGCTCTCAGGGGGCTTTAGAATGCGCGTCAAATTGACGGCAATGCTTTTGAAAGACCCCAACTTTTTGATCCTCGATGAGCCGACGAATTACCTGGACCTTAGGACCTTGATTCTGTTGGAAAAATGTCTTCAGGATTATCGCGGTGGTTTTCTCGTTGTCTCGCATGACAGGGAGTTCTTGATTAAAACATGCAAGCATACATTGGAAATCGAAAATGCTTCATGTAATTTGTATCCAGGCAATGTGGAGCAATATTTGATTTTTAAAGAGGAACAGGCGGAAATCACCGAAAGTTACAATAAGGGGGTTGTCGCCAAACAAAAGCAATTGCAGGCGTTTGTGAGCCGCTTCCGGGCAAAGGCATCAAAGGCAAGTCAGGCGCAATCCAAGCTGAAACAAATAGCCAAACTCAAAACCATCGATACGACGCATTCGCTAGGGAGAGTACGTATTAAGATTCCCAATGTGGAAAAGCGCAACTCCACGGCATTTCTCTGCAATAACCTGTCAATTGGGTATCCGGATCATTTGGTTGCGAGCAGGATCGAAATGGAATTCAATCAAGGTGCTCATGTCGCTATTCTAGGTGACAATGGGCAGGGCAAAACAACATTCATGAGAACCATTGCCAATGATTTGCCGACCAAGGGCGGAGTTTTCAAATGGGGTTATGAATTGGAAGTGGTTTATTACGCGCAACATGTTTTTTCGACTCTGGACCCGAATGGAACCGTGCTTGATCACCTTTCCAGAATGGCCGCCGCTTCTGTGACCAGTCAGGATATTCTCGATCTTGCGGGAAGTTTTCTTTTTAAGGGAGATGATGTTAAGAAACAAGTTTCCGTCTTAAGCGGTGGTGAAAAAGCCCGCCTCTGTTTGGCCGGACTCCTGCTGACAAAAAGCGCTGTCTTGCTGTTCGATGAGCCCACAAACCATTTGGATTTTGAAACGGTTGAGGCGCTCGGCAAAGCGTTGAAGGAATTCAACGGAACCTTGTTCTTTATCAGTCATGACAGGACCTTTGTGAATATGCTCGCGACACAAATTGTCGAAGTGAATGAAGGGAGGGTTGTTCGCTATTGCGGAAATTATGAGGAGTACGTTTACAGCATGGAACGCAGAGTGCGCGAAGAGGCTCAAGAGAACACGGAACCCAAGCTAAAAACAACAACACAAAAGCAGGTCGAACGCAAAACAATCCATCAGTTACGCGCTCATAAATCCGAGCTGAACCTAAAGCTCAAACGGCTCCAGACAAGGCTTGAAAGACACAACAAAGAGCGCGGAGAAATCTTACAAGCCTTTAGCAATGACGTGGATACTTGGTCCGCCGACAGAAATGCCCGTTATGAGTATTTGGAGAGAGCGATTTCCAAGGATGAAACTCAATGGCTTGAACTGACCAATCAAGTCGACCATCTTGCCGGTCAGCTCAAAAATTAAACCAAGCCCCTGATGTGGGACCTGGCTTAAATTAGCTCATCAAACGGTACGAGTTTCATAACGCGCCTTTTTTGATAATTCGAAAATGTTCCAAGCCAGCAGAAACGGTCGCACTTGAATTCCCGTTATCGGTTTCATTCGCATTTGGCTCAGAGCGTCTTCATCGTGTACGGCCTAATACACCGCCAGACCCTCGTGTTCGCATCCGCCCTGGGCCGACTCGGATTGGCATAAGTGATGGGGGTGGAGCGTGAGCTTGTGCGTCTCGGTCTCGGTCAGCAGCGTTTTCAACTCGCCGCGGTCCGCGTCGTTCAACAGGTGATTGCCATCGACAATGCGCCGGGCCTCGTTGATGAGCGATTGGACCCAGAACGGCGTGCGCTCGCGCAGGTAGAGGCAACCCTGGCATTCGGTGCGCACGCGGCCTTCCATCAGGTGGCGCCGCTGGCCACGGATGCGCTCGCCGTTGAACGCGGCCGCCGGCCCTTCCTCCCAAACGTTCTGCAAGTCCTCCTCAATGTAACAGCACATCTTCATTTTGCCGTCGCGTTCGATCGTCATATCGCCGTTGAGCTGGCAGCATCCATATGACGAGCCGCTCTGGAACAGGTCGGGCCGGTAGCCCACGGCTTTCTGGCGCCAGAACGAGAAGCCCAAACCCAATCGCTCGGCCAGGACCTGCGCCTTTTGCAGCATCTTTTCAAAGATCGGCGTGTCGAGCACGCCGATGTGTTCGTCCTCAGGCTTATAGGCGACGGCACTGGAGTAGGAGACCGATTGGCATCCCATGCGGTGAACCAGTCGCACCATCTCGGGCGCCTCGCGCACGTTATACGCCGAGACGGTCATGTTCACGTTCAGCCGCGGCAGATCCGTGCCGCGCTCGGTCTTGAGCCGGGCCATGGCCGTGACTTGGTCAACGACCGTTTCGAAGACCGCCTCCTTGCGCAGCCGCTCGAAGACCGGCTTGGTCGCGCCGTCCATCGAGATATGTAGATCATCGAGACCCAATTCGATGATCCGCTCGCGAGCCTCGGAGGTCAGGCTCATCCCGTGGGTCGAGGTGGCCACGCTGAGTTGCCGGCTCTTGCACAGCTCGACAAAGTCGAAGAACCGCGGATGCAGGAAAGGCTCCCCCAGCCCGAACAGCGAGACGCAACTGGCGCGGTCGAGCTGGTCGATATGCGCGGAGAACCGGTCGAAATCCATGAACATGTTCTCGCGGATTCCCATCGACTCGCGCAAACAGAGCGGGCATTTCAGGTTACAGACCGTCGAGACAGCCGTCTGCACCTTGGTCGGCGCGGCGAGCATGCGGTCATCCAGAAACGTCAGGTCGACCAGGTGGCGGACGTAATTGATGACTTGTTCGCGGGTGTTCATGGCCGGTTAACCTGGAAATGAAGCGGCGATCGTGCTAACATCGCCTCAACCTCAACATAGCCCGTTGCGGGGTCGGATGTCAAATCAACATGCGGGAGGAATCACGAGAGTGGCGATAGCGCAAGACCGCGCTGGAATTCAATTCGTCCAGGTTTAGCCTGAGTATTGTTGAATCTGAATGGCAGCGAAGGAACTCGCCGATTACGATTGCGAATGACGAGCACAATTCGAAGAAGCGGGCCAATGTTTTGCAAGACCCCAAACCCTGGACCCTGAACCCTATACCCTCCCTCACTTCTTCAAATTATAAAAGTTATTCATTCCGCCATAGACCGCCGCCTCGCCCAGCTCGGCCTCGATGCGCAGCAGTTGGTTATACTTCGCGACGCGGTCCGAACGGCTCAGTGAACCGGTCTTGATCTGGCCGGCGTTGGTTCCGACGGCGATGTCGGCGATCGTGCTGTCTTCGGTCTCGCCCGAGCGGTGACTGATCACCGCCGTGTAGCCGGCGCGTTTGGCCATTTCGATCGCGTCGAGCGTCTCGGTCAGCGTCCCGATCTGATTGACCTTGACCAGGATCGAGTTGGCGCAGCCTTCGGCGATGCCGCGCGCCAGGAACTTCGTGTTGGTCACGAACAGGTCGTCGCCGACCAACTGGACCCGGCCGCCTAGCGCATCGGTCAGCTTCTTGTGCCCTTCCCAGTCGTTTTCGTCGAGGCCGTCCTCGATCGAGAGAATTGGATATTTCCCGACCAGGCCGGTCCAGAACTCGACCATCTCGTCGCTCGATTTCTCGGCCTGTTTTTCGGCACCCATCACGTAGAGTTTCTTTCCCTTGTCATGGAACTCGCTGGCGGCCGCGTCGATCGCCAGCGTCACCTCGGCGCCAGCCCGATAGCCCGCTTTGTCGACGGCCTGCAAGATCACCTCGACGGCCTCGGAATTCGACCCCAGATTGGGAGCGAATCCACCCTCGTCGCCCACCGCCGTGCTCAGCCCCCTGTCCTTGAGGACGGCCTTGAGGGCATGAAAAACCTCGGCCCCCCAGCGCAACGCCTCCTTGAAACTGGCGGCGCCGACCGGCTGGATCATGAACTCCTGGATGTCGACGTTGTTGTCGGCGTGCGCGCCGCCGTTCAGGATGTTCATCATCGGCACGGGCATGCCCTTGGCGTTGACCCCGCCGATGTATTGATAAAGCGGCAGACCGACGGCCTCGGCGGCCGCCCGCGCGCAGGCCAGCGAGACGCCCAAGATCGCGTTCGCCCCCAGCTTGCTCTTGGTTTCGGTCCCGTCCAGCGCGATCATCGCCCGGTCGATCATGACCTGCTCGGTGCAGTCCATGCCGACCATCTCCTTGGCGATGATGTTGTTGACATGGTCCACGGCCTTGAGTACGCCCTTGCCGCCGTAACGGGCCTCCTCGCCGTCGCGCAACTCGAGCGCCTCGTTCTCGCCCGTCGACGCCCCCGAGGGGACGCAGGCCCGCCCCACGGCCCCGCTATCGGTCACAACCTCCACTTCGAGCGTCGGGTTGCCCCGCGAGTCGAGGATTTCACGTCCTTCAATCTGGATGATCGTCGTCATGATGGCTCTTGCCCCCTATATCCATTATTAATTATATGATTACAGTTTCTAAAATGATCTATCGCCGCCCGGTTGAGGAAAATCGGCGGACGTAAGTCTAACCATACAGTCACGGCGGTGGATGGTAGACAGACCTCGCATGGATGTCATTAAAAATTAATGGTCCTTGAAACGGCGGCGCGAATCGGCCTCGCGCCGGGGCCGGACGGGCGAGGGTGACTTGGGCGATTTTTTGTCTTGCATTGGATCACCGCTTAAGGTAATAGTGAGACGTGTCGTTAAGGCACGCAGCAACCGTCGGATCAAGGCTGATTTCGACCCGCCAAGATCCGATTATTTTAAATATGACCCCTGTGATGTTTGTGGAACAAGGCGTCGTCTGGGCCAATGTATCGAAATTGGGGGCCGAATTGTTCCGTGGCTCGCATGCCCCTTAATCGGGGATCCGAAAAGCGGTAACGCGAGGCACCCACCTTATGGGATGAGGTTCTACTCGCACCCTTGCGTGATACGGCGGAACGGGGGTCATATTTTTTTCCGCCTCTTTTTTATGATCCGGCAATCGTCCAGTCTCGATCCAGCAATCTCCCGCAACGCTTCCAGCCTTTGACCGCCCTGTCAGCCGCGCAACGCGCCCGAACGGAGCCCCTCGAAGAAGTGGCGCCGGGCCGCCAGGAACACGATCAGGATCGGCAACGCCGCAGCCGTGGCACCCGCGGCCATCAGCGACAAATTCGGTCCGAATTCCGACTGCGTCAGGAACGCCAACCCGACCTGGACGGTGAAGTTCGAGCTGTTCTGCGTGATGACCAGCGGCCAAAAGAAATCGCCCCAGTAGTGCTGGAAGGCCAGGATGCCCAGCACCGCCAACGCCGGCCGCGCCAGCGGAACGGCGACATGCAAAAACAAGCCCCACTCGCCGGCCCCGTCGATCCGCGCCGAGTCCAGCAGCGCGTCGGGCAGCGTCAGGAAGAACTGGCGCATCAGAAAGATGCCGACGACGTCGCCCAGCCCGGGCAGGATCAGGCCCGCCATCGTATCGGCCAGCCCCAGCCGCGCCATGCCGAGGAAGAGCGGGATCAGCGTTACCTGGCGCGGGGCCATCATCGCCAGGATGATGATGGCGAACACGACCGTCCGCCCGCGAAACCGCCGCTTGGCCAAGACGTAACCGGCCATCGTGTCGGCCACCAGGTGAAAGGCCACGGTCACCCCCGCCACCCCCGCGCTATTGGCCAGCCAACGCCCAAACACCGGCACCGAATCCGCCAACTGCCGCCAAGGGCCGAGGATGACGTCCCGCCCCTCCTCGGCCGCGGGACCCCACAAGCTCAGCCACAACATGTAGCCCAGCGGCAACAGGTTAAGTCCGGCCAACGCCGCCAAGAGGCCAGTCGTCAACCATTTGCGAGGGGTATCTTGCATCGATCCGTCCTCTCCCATGCACGAGGGTTCGTATCACGGGCCGCTGGCGATGGTCAAGCCGTTCGACGTGCTTTATCTGTTATGGATTAGTTGGTTCCTTCCTCGATTAAGAACCCTCCGGCGTCGCGCCCTCCGTTCCCAGCCGCAATCGATAAAGCCGATTCTCGCCCGCCTCGAAGATGAGTTCGGCGAGGCCCAGTGCCGGCCACTCGGCGGTCCCCATGCGCGCGTTGGTGGGGCAGGCGGCTTCGTTGGGGATGCGTAGGTAGTAGTGGATGTCGTGGACCTCGATGAGCTGGCGGACGCGTTCGGTGGGGTCCTCGATCTCCCACAGATACTGGATGTTCCAGCGCCGGGTCCAGTCGTCAAGGTGGACGAGCGTGATCGAGGGGTCGTAGACCAGGTGGCGGTTGTCGTGCGTGAGCAGCCGCCGGCCTTTGAGGTGGTGGTTGACGTAATCCCACATGCGTGGGTCCTCGCCGTAGCGCCAGCGGTAATAGCGGCCGGGTCGCGGCAGCGGATGCCGCAGCGGATAGAGCGTCGTCGGCGCTTCGATACGTCCGCCCGGCAGCTCGAACGGCCCCACCTGCTTAAATCCCATCAGCGCCATCGCCAACCCCGGGACCAGACCGATCCACAGCGCAAGCCCCCCCAGCCCCCAGCGCCACGGCCGCCTGCGCCACCACGGCCATGCGAAAGTTACCAGCAGTGCCAGGCAGGGCACGATCATGATGATCTGATAGAGGTAAAACGGCGCCAGGATGAAATGGAAGGCCAGCAATCCGACCAGCAAAGCCGCGACGACCCAGCCGAAGCGCAAACCCGCCTGTTCCGACCTCCGGCGCGCGCCGGCGAGGGCGACTTGCAGCGATGCTTCCCCAGGCGAGCGGGCGGGCCGGGTGGGTTGGGACTGCAACCAGCCGGCGAGCGAGCGGCCGAGCCACGCCACCGCGCCCAGCACCGAGAATCCCATCAGCACCGGCCCGATCTGATAGGCCGACCGCTCCCACATCACGAAAAACGCCCACGCCGCCCGTAGCCGCTCGCCGAACGTGCGGCCCAGCCGCCCGATCCCCATACCGTTGGCTTCCCACTCGACGGCCGCCGCCTGCATGACCTCCGGGTTGATGTGCTTGCCGCCCAGCCACTCGTAAAAGAAGGCGTAGACCGGGTTGCCCGTCACGATCCAATTGCGGATAAGCCACGTCGAACCCAGCGCCGCCGCAAACAGCGTCCACGTCCAGAATCGCCTGGAAGAGACGAATCCCCGAATCGCCTCGCGCCGCTCGTGGGCGATCCACGGCGTCTCCAACCATTCGGCCCCAGCCTCCGCGCCCGCCCTCTTGCCCGCGCGGCCATGCGCCGCCAAAATCATCACCAGCCACGGCCCCCACAGGATGCCCATCAGGTAATTGAGATGCATCGCCAGCCCGATCAGCAACGTCGCGCCGGCGAAATAGCCCACCAGCAACGTCTGGATATACATCAACGCCAGGTAGAGAAACCCGGCCGCGAACAGCAGCGCCAGGGCGTAGTCCGAAGCGTATTGATCATAAATGATCCCCAGGGGGATCGAGCGATATAGGAGCGTCACGACCAGGGCAAAGTTGACGTGACGCGTCAGCCGCAGGGCGGTGTGATAGATCAGGACGCACGTCCCGAGCCCGGCCAGCGGCGCGATCAGACGCTGCGGCAGCTCGCTCCACTCGCCCATCGCCGTGGCCACGCCCGCCCCCAGCACCGGATACAGGTGTGGATAATTCGCCCCGAGCCCAAACCCGACCTGGCCGGTCACCTTGATCGGGAAGCCGCTCTCAAGGAACGTCATCCGCGCGTAACCGAGGTAGAGGATCAGCGAATCCCAATAGACTTCGGGGTAGAGCAGCGCGTGCCAGAAAATGAAGAACTGGATCGCCGCGATCAGCGTCACGGCCCCGACGCAAAACACCCGACCGCCCGCCCCCGCCGGACGGGTCAGCGATCCGACGTAAGCCGCGCGCGCCAACACCCGGCGCGTGATGTTCTCGCCCAGGCCGGGGTCGCCCCCACGCCCGGTTTGCGGCTGGCGAAAGCAGCGCAACACCGCCCCCACCGCCAACAGCCCCAGCAAGGTTGCCAACGCGGCGGCCATCGATTCGCGCCACAGGACGTACGGGATCGCCAGGCATTCCAAAACAAACCCCGTCAACCCCAAACCGAACAGAAAGGCCAGCCCCAGGCTCGCCGTTCTCGGGATGTAAAGTTCGAAGCATTCAAGGAAGAAGTTACCCAGAACAACCATAACCAAGACGGCCGCCACCGCCCAGGCCAACGCCCCCCACTCGAAATTCCCTCCGCCGAAACCCCACCGGCCCAGCAGGTGACCAAACAGCCGCGGCAGGGCCGGATTGGTCAGCACGAACCACCACGTGAAAAAGACCGCCACCCCGGTCAGGCATGCGCCCACGAGGTGACCCGTGAACAGATCGATGACCCGATTGGTCGGCGCGCCCGAAGAGCCGGATGACTGACTATAGTTGGTTGCTGGAGACGACTTGCCCGGCACGGCGGCCGGCGTGGACTCCGCCCCGGCCTCGCGCGAACCGTGCGGATCGACCCCCGCAGGCGGATTCCCCGGATCACCCGTCCCTTGAGTCTCTTGCGGAGTCTTCGCGGTCATGTTTTGCGCAACGGGGCGAGGGACACGGGCCCCCTGAATCGAGAAATGGCCATGTGAATACGCCGTGAAACGATTGACTTCGCGGTGGCGTGGTTATCCGGTCCCGGCCCGGCGCCCTTCGCCGCTATCTCGCTGCCCCAGACTCTCTTCCAGTTTCTTGACCCGCCGCAGGATGTTTTGGTGGTGGTCATCCATGCTTTGCTTCATGGCCTCGACGTCGCGCTGCTCCAGATCGTTCACGATCCGCTCGTGGAGCCGGTAGGCTTCCATCAAGTTCTCGGGAACCTCCAGCGACGCGCGTTGGCGGGCCTGGAAGAAAACTTGCCAAAAGATGTCCAGGATTTTGCCCACGATGGGGTTCTCGACATTGGACCAGAGAGTCTGGTGGAAGAGGCGGTCGATCTTTTCGCTGTAGCGTTCCTCGGTGGCGGCCTCCCGCATCGCACCGAGCACGTCATGCAATTGCTTGAGCTGCGCGGCATCGACCATCTCGACCGCTCGCGGAATCATCCCATACTCGATGTGAAAGCGCACCTCCAGGATGCTCTTGAGTTCCCGCATGTCGAACAAGATTCCGTAGGCGAGGTTATCGAGCAGCGGATCGAACGAAAAACTGCGCACGCACAAGCCCGCCCCCGGCCGCGCTTGCAGGATACCCAGCGATTCAAGCGACTTGACCGCCTCGCGCACCGATGTGCGGCTGACGCCGAACTGTTGGGCCAATTCGGTCTCGGGGGGCAGCTTGTCGCCCGGCTTGAGCGCATTGCGCGTGATGTAGTCCTTGATCTCTTCCTTGACCGTCTGATAAAGCAACGGCCGCCGCACCAGCGCCCGCACCCGCGGTTTAGCCTTATTCTCCATGACCCGTTGACCCCGATCCGAATGACGGCTCTCGCGTCCATCAGTTCTTAAGATTATATGATAATCAGACCAATTGGTCCAGGCTTTAATTGGCGCGAGGTATGTGGCGAGGCGGTGAATCGGTGAATGGAAATGGGGATATTAGGCTCCAGGGTCCAGCCTCCCGCGCACCAAAGCCGCTTCGGCGACGGAGCGGGTCCAGGGTTTAGGGTTCAGCATCCAGGTTCCGGCAGTTTAGAGTTTAGGGGCAATCTTTGATCGCGGACTTGTCCGCCGTAGCTTCAGCGAAGGGGGAAGGGCAGAATCGCTATTGCTCTCATCACTCCAGCATTGGAAACTGAGCCTGGCGTAAAGCCATCAATCGGGATTGCGGGGTTGTGACGTGATCGAGATCAAGGACTTGGCGGTGCGGATCGGGAAGTTCGCGATCGAGGGCGTCAACCTCCGGGTGGACACGAGCCATTACGCCATCCTGATGGGCAAGACCGGGTGTGGAAAGACCACGCTGCTGGAGACGATCTGCGGTTTGAGGCGCCACGCGGGCGGGACCATCAGGTTGATGGGTCGCGACGTGACCCGCCTCAAGGCCGCGTCGCGCGGCGTGGGTTACGTCCCCCAGGACACTTGCCTGTTCCAGACCATGACGGTGCGCGACAATCTGGCCTTCGCCCTCCACATCCGCAAATGGCCGCGCGCGGAGATCGAGCGCCGGGTCGAGGAGCTGACCGAACTGCTTGGGATCAAACACCTGCTCGGCCGCCATCCTCACGGGCTCAGCGGCGGCGAGTCCCAGCGGGTCGCCCTGGGCCGCGCACTCGCGTTCCGCCCCGACGTCCTGTGTCTCGACGAGCCGCTCAGCGCCCTTGATTCGGACTCGCGCGAGGAGATGTACGGACTCTTGAAATCGGTTCAGGAACATACGGGCGTCACCACCCTGCACGTCACCCACGACCGCAACGAAGCGGCTCATCTCGGAGATCGATGGTTCCGGTTCGATGACGGGCGCATTACCGAGTTGGGGGAGTTAAGGAACGATCCAGTCACCGGCGATTTGGGCAAGGAACAATCGCCCGATGACGCCCACGGAGGCGCGCCGGCATGATCACGATCGTCCGGCGAGCGCGAAATCGGACCGCACGACGGGCCTGGCATGGCGAATCGCCGCCGCTCGGTCCAATGCTCATTGAACGGGCGCGTTCATTTCAGTGATGATTTCTGCGCCGGTCAGCGCCCGGTCGTAGATTTTTATTTCGTCCACGCGGCCGTCGAACCATTTGTTGTTGCTCGGGCTGGCGCCGATCCAGGCGGCGACGTCGGCGTTGGTGCTCAGGGCGCCGGTTTTTGTTCTATTGCCGACCTCCACGCCGTCTACATAGAGCTTCATTTGCGCGCCGGTCGAGAGGTTGCCCGAGTTGGCGATCAGCGTATCGGTGCCGCCCACGTCGGTTTTGAGCCGGAACCGCAGCTTCGTGCCGCCGCTGTTGATCGTGCTCAGCATCCAATAGTGGTCTTGTTCGGCGGTCCCGGTGACCTTGGCGATCAACCGTGCGTCGCTGATCCCGAAATCATCGGCATTGAGCCACATCATGATCGTCAGCGCGTTGCCCGCGACGTCGAGGTTGCCCATTTCAACGCGTTGACCGTTGGGTTGCAAATCTATCGCGCCGCCGTATTGACCCGTGCCGACCCATGAACCGCCCACCAGCGTCACGGCGTGGTGGCCTACGCCGGCGGGGTCGATTGAGGCGACTCGTTGCCGGCCGCGTCGCGGGCCGAGACCGTGTAGCTGTAGAGCGTTTCGGGGGTGAGTCCCACGTCGGTGTAGCTGGTCGTGGCTCTGGTCCCCACCGCCACGCCGTCGCGGTAGATGCGGTAGCCCGTCACGACGAAGTTATCGGTCGACGCGTTCCAATCCAACTGAATCCGCGAGGATGACAACGGCGTGGGCGTCAGAACCGCCGGGACGGTCGGCACTTCTAGATCTCCCGGCACGCCGGCCCCCACCGGTTCGGTCATCTCTTGTTGGACCTCGGATTCGGTCAGCGCGCGGGTGAATATCTGGACTTCATCGATCACGCCGTCGAACCACTTATTGTTGGTCGGGTTGGCGCCGATCCAGGCTCCCACTAATGGATTGGTCACCAAGTTGCCGGTTTTGGCCCGACTGGCCGCTTCAAAGCCGTCTTTGTAAATCTTCATTGTCGCGCCGTCGTAGGTAAACGCGACGTGCGTCCACACGCCGGTGCTGACCGGGGCGCCGATTAGCGTGTCCGTGCCGCCGACGTCGGTTTTGAGCCGGAACCGCAATTGTGTCCCGCCGCTGCAGACTGACGGACACGTTCGGAGATTATGAACTCGGCGAGCGGCTCAATGAGACGATAATCCCGGCCAAAGGCGTCTTCTACGTTCTCGAGGACATCGACGCCCAAGGCAACACCACGCTTCACGGCCTGGCCATCCTGCCATAGGCGTCTCGAAACGCGAAGAATGGCCGGCCCAACGAGTAGGCGTTCAAATCAGTTCGGCCCCCGTCTTATGGGAACCTCCAAGAATTCGGTTTGCAGTCGTCCCCACGAGACTCCAATTCGTTATCGGTTTGATTTCCCGCCACTTGCGTGCCGGGCTGAAAGCAATCGTCCCTTCCGGGACTGAATTCTTATGGGTGCTTTTATTACGATTACCAAAGCATCCCGACCAACCAGAATCGCGAACCTCACGGTTGACATATCTTGGGGCCCGCATATAGGTTGATTCCTGGAGACGCGAGTCAAACCGAGACGGGCGAACGTCGTTTTCGCGTGATATTTGAATATCGGTTTATTCTTTTGCGGTTCGGCTTCAAGCGTTGGGGAGGAAGTTAGATGAGCACGGCCTTGGACCGGAAACCGTCATCCGACCCGGGGGGGCCGATCGGGCTTCAGCTTCCTCCCTGCGCGCACGCGCCGAAACCGTATACGGGACCGGCGTTGGAAGAGGTCTTGGCCGACCGCGCACGTTACGGGAACCCGGCCATTTTTCATTATTATCGTGAGCCGCTGCTGATCGTCGAGGGGCACATGCAATACCTCTTCGACCACGCGGGGCGGCGCTACTTTGATATGTTCGGCGGGATCGCGACGGTCTCGTGCGGTCACTGTCACCCGAAGATCGCGCGGCGCATCCAGGAGCAAACGGCTACGCTGCAGCACGCCAGCACGCTCTACGCGCATCCCAATTTCACGGAACTGGCCAAGAAACTGGCCGCGAGGATGCCGCCGGGGCTCGAGGTCACCTATTTTGTCAACAGCGGCAGCGAGGCCAACGACCTGGCCGTGATGATGGCCCGGCTCTATACGGGAAACTACGACGTCATCGCCCTGCAGAACGCCTACCACGGCGGGTCCTCAGGCACGATGGGGCTCAACGCGCATCACACGTGGAAGTTTCCGCTCGCGCAGGGCTTCGGGGTGCATCACGCGCCCTGCCCCGATCCCTATCGGAGTTCCTTCAGCGGAACGCCCCAGCAGGTCGCCCACGCCGGCGCCGAGGAAATTCGCAAGCTAGTCCTCAACGCGACGCCGGGCCGGATCGCCGCGTTCATCGCCGAGGCGATCCAAGGGGTAGGCGGCGCGGCGCGCGGCGCGCCCAATTACCTGCGCGAGGCCTACGCGATCGTCCGCGAGCACGGCGGCCTGTGCATCGCCGATGAGGTCCAGTGCGGTCTGGGGCGCACGGGCGAGCATTTCTGGGGCTTTGAAAACTCCGGTGTCGTGCCCGACATCGTAACGATGGCCAAGGGCCTCGGCAACGGCGCGCCGCTGGGGGCCGTCACCACGCGCCGCGAGATCGCCGAAGCCCTGGCCCAGCGGCTGCACTTCAACACGTTCGGCGGCAACCCCGTTTCGCTGGCGGCGGGGTTGGCGACCCTCGACGTGATCGAGGAGGAAGGATTGATGGAAAACGCGCGAATAGTCGGCGAGCAACTCAAGGCCGGGCTCACGCGCCTCATGGATCGCCATGCGCTGATCGGCGACGTGCGTGGCATGGGCCTGATGCTCGGCATCGAACTTGTCCGCGACCGCCAAACAAAGGAACCCGCCCCCGCCGAGACGGCCCAGGTCCTCGAGGACGCCCGCGAGATGGGCCTGCTGCTCGGCAAGGGAGGTCTGTTCGGCAACGTCCTGCGCATGCTGCCACCCCTGTGCATCAGCACCGCGGACGCGGACTTCGTGCTGGAAGTCCTCGATCAAGCTCTGGGCCTAGCATAGTTTCGCATCCCGAGCAGCGCAGCGAAGTTCGGCGTCAATCCAAACTGAAACTCCCAGGGGTGTCCCGTCCTGAAATAGGTTGACGAAGAGAAAGCGAAACAAGTAGAGGTGTCGCCGTCAAGGACGGGACAGAGAGGAGAAACACGGCAATCGTCGATTCCATCAAAGTGAAGGCAATTCGGGATTTTCTCTTCTCAAGTAACTTCATATCCGCTTCCTCACGCCGTCGGCGCACTCCGTCCTCGTTCTTATCGACGAATGCTTTAAGTTTCTGTAGCGATATATCCGCGATGTGAACTCAATACCACGCTTTACATATTTGACTTAATGCCCGGCGAGGACGGCTTCGAGGTCTGCCGCCGGCTGCGCGCCCTTTCGCCCGCGACGCCGATCCTCTTCATCAGTGCCAAGATTGCGTAAACGCATCGAGGGCGACCCGTGCCACCCGATGATCATTCGCGCGGCACGGCGTCTTGGCTGGTTCGACGAAACCGTCACGGACTGAGAGCTCCGGCTTCGGGGCCGGCGGGTCCATCGCCACGCCGTACGCAAATTGGCCCCTATGGGTGATAGGGGCCAATTGCGGATTCCAGGGAAACCGGCAGATCGAAACAGTAACGGGATTTTTACGCCGTGGCACCCTTAAACTCCCTCAACACCAAAAGCGCATCGCGATACTGCTGTTTGGAGCCATTGCCAAGCGGCCCAAATGTATCGCGGAGCAGGTTGATTTCCTTCCCCGTCGGCTTGTACAGGGCCCACAGTTCGGGATCATTGATCAGTTCATGCACGCCGTCGGGCAAAGTCTGGTCCTTCTCGGCGGCTTCAAGGATGGCATCGCGGGCCCGAAGCTTGCCGTAATCAGACTTACGGCCTTTCTTCTTCAGATACTGTGCTTCTTTCTCGGCAACTATCGGGCTCTGCAACTCGATGTATTGCTCATACGCTTCGGGCAGCTTCCGCTTCCACCACAGCAGCACCGCGCGTCGCTCCGAAATACCTATATCGGCGGCCATTTTCAGCCATAGGTCTAGCGACGGAGTGACATACCCCTTCTCAAACTTGAAGATAGCGGGACCCGAAACGTCGTACTTCCTGCCGAACTCGTCCTGAGTCATGTCCTCCTTGATACGGCAGTTGTAGATCACCTCGCCGAGGTAATTCTTCATCATTTTGTCCTCTCCCTAAAAAAATCCACGACCTCCAGTGCGGTCGTCAGCGTTTCATCAATCCCTGAATCAATCCCCGTTCCGTGCGCACCAACTTTAGACACCTACCCTATTAGAAGGTCGGATGCAACCAGTTTTTTTCGCCCGTCCGGCCCGCAGCCTGACGGCGCATCTCGGGCTTGCTCGCAAAGCGAGTCATATCAATCATGTACAATCCACCCAACCATAATCTAGACACGATTTTCCGTCCAGATCACGCAGCCCAAAACCCACGTCCCGCGTCAAATTATCGCGAAATTGATGATTTGAGCCTGGAAACCGTCAAAATGGCACCACATTTTTGCTTGAAAGGTTCCACGAAACGGTCGGAAGGAGCACCTCACCTCCTCTCCCCGCCGGCACTGAGAGACAGGTGTTTGGGGCCTGGCCAAGCATGGTGGTGGCCCATCATCCCGGGGCGATTGAGGTCAAGTCGTCCGGCCCTGGCGTACTATCCAGGGATTCGCCGATGAGAAATCCCCCACCGTCCCGACCACTATTGCGCGAACAGCGCCTCATCCTCGTCGCGCAGAAGCACCAGGATGCCCGACTGAGGCACGATCAAGTAGCTCTCGTTATCGTATTTGATCTCGACGGTGGCCTTGCGCAGGAAGAGCGCGAGGTCCCCGGGCCTGGCCTGCATGGGAATATAACGGGCTTGGGCACTTTTCTCGCGCCAGGGCTCTTCGTCATCATCGTCGCCAAGCGGCATCGGCACCCCCGGACCCACCGCGACGACCTGGCCCGAATTGACCTGCGCTTGCTCGGCGACGGTCTGGGGCAGGATCAGCCCCGTCTTGGTTCGGTCCTCGCCCGTTTGCGGCTTGATGAGCACCCGGTCGCCAACGACGATCAGTTGGCGATTGGCGATCTGTGAACTGTTCATGCGTTCATCTCCGGGATTCTTATCGCGTCATTTATCATGAATCTTATCCGACATTTCCCATTTTGCTAACCAAACCGTTCGATCCTCAAAATCTTTGAGTGGATCATCCCACCGTGCCTGGCCAAAGGCAAGGGATTTGACCATGGATTCTGGCCGAAGAAGCTCTTTTGAGTTCTCACGGCCGGAAATTTCAACATTCACCCCCATGGATCACCTCCTTCTCTGACGGCAAGACATGACTCACCCTGTGATTTTGCGACTCCCGAGTTTTTCAGCGTGCCATCCATCCTACCCAGTCCCGGGCAACAGTCGTAACTGGGCGATCTTGTTCAG